>Ga0315906_10000501_pt1 | contig 62816 bp, 61 predicted proteins | sample LakEriMetagenome_4_FD_203526 | JGI IMG/M metagenome (GOLD analysis project Ga0315906, IMG submission 203526) | Freshwater fungal communities from buoy surface, Lake Erie, Ohio, United States - Buoy 2 MA122 | ecosystem: Environmental > Aquatic > Freshwater > Lake > Lake biofilm | place: USA... | reverse complement strand
CGGTCTGCGTTAGCAGACCGCTCCTTCTTTTTACCCAAAAATCAACAAAATCATTACTAATATTAAATTTACTGTATTTAACTTATAGTATTGATTTTATGACTAAAATACCCTATAATATTATTTAGCATAAAATAAAGGAGAAAAGAATGAATTCTCAAGATTCTTGGGAAAAGATCAAGCTTGCTATGTCTCTGGGGATAATTGCAGCATATCTGATCTTTCAGGTTTTGATTTTAAACCTTTCCTCCGAGTCTATCTCAGGAAAGGTTCTCGACGTCTACGCTGAGCGTAGTGGCTGGAGTCGCTATCGCTACTCCCACTTCTATGTGGAGGTGGAAAAGTCGGACAGCACTATTGAAAAATTGCTGAACGACGATTCGATCGTTCTTTTGGGTAAGGACAGCGACAAACTCCAACGGGAGCTTGTAGTTGGAGAGACCTACACCTTTAAAGTGTACGGGATCTGGACCTCAATATTCCCAAGGAACATTGTCGAGGTCATTAAGGTGATACCTCAATGATTTCTCCGCAAGTTGCCCCAAGGGCAACTTGCGGAACCTACACTACTTTTTTTTAATTTATTTTCCAAATTGGTTCTTGATGCTCAAATTTAAAATTTATAAATCTTGCTAATACAAAAAGATAATCAGACAATCTATTTAAATAAGGGGTAATATTTTTTAAATCTTCGTTTTCAAAATTATGAGCAGATATCTCTAATTTTCTAGCTGTAGTTCTTAAAAGATGAATTTGTGAAGCAATAAGGTGGCCTCCAGGTAAGATAAAATTTGTCAGTTTTGGAAGAATTTTTTCGTATTCATCAATTTTTTCTTCTAAAAACTTAACTTCTTTTTCAACCTCGAATTCAAGCTTTGCAAATACCGATATTGACCCAATAACAAATAAATTATTTTGAATTTTTTCTAAATCTTTAGTCTCGGCTTCAAAATTTTGCTCAGTTAAATTTTTAATCTGAGATACACATAAACCAATATGAGCATTGAGCTCATCTAGTTGACCAACAAAAGATATTGCTGGGGATGTTTTTGATGTTCTTTCTCCATTTGCCAACCCTGTTTGTCCTTTATCTCCAGTTCTTGTATAAATGCTCATGAATAATAGTTTAACATTCTTAACTATTTGAGATGTTAAAATTAAAAAATGAAAAAAGTATCAATTACCTCTTCGTGTAACGATAATTACGTAAATTATCTTTTAGCCCTTCTTGCCTCGATAGTTGATAATACCCCAAACACTCAAATCGAATTTAATCTAATTTACGAATCTTTAAGTGAAAAGAGTATCAATCTAATTACCTCTAAGTTTAATGAAAAAGTATCACTTAATTTTGTAAAAATTGATAAAAGTTTATTAGATAATGTGATTTTAGAGGCATTTTATAAAGTTTCTTATGAAGCTTACACCAGAATCTTAATCCCAACTTTATTAAAAAAATTAGATAAAACTATTTACCTTGATCCAGACATAATTGTTTTAAAAGATTTAAACATTTTATTTAATACTGATATTGGAAACTACGAAATTGGGGCGGTTGTAGATTTTAACCCAAATTCTATAAATCTTTTTCAAAATGCTTTTGATTTAAAAGGAGTCAAATCTTACTTCAATTCTGGAGTCATGTTAATGAATTTAAAAAAATTGAGAGAATCTGAATTTACCAAAAGAGGATTAGACCTAATTAAGAAGTCCAATAAGACTTACAAATTTTTTGACCAAGATATTCTAAATTATTTTTATAGTAATAATTTTTTCCGACTAGATCCAAGATGGAATACCCAACTTTATATTGAGTTAAATTCATCAAATTATATACATACAACACTAACCAAAGAAGAATTTGAAAATTGTATTAAGGAACCTTATTTAGTTCATTACACCATAGTTAAACCTGATAAACTTAATTACTTTTTTAAATTTAGAAACATTTACAAGAAATACTTGAAATTAGCAGGACTAAAATTTGTAACAAAAAGAACCTCAATACTTGAAATATTTTGGACATTAGTTGAATTAGCTTTTTTTAGAACGATAAACTTGCTTAAACCCCAAATTAGAAATAAAATTCTTAATTTTACTAGGTTTAGGGTTATAAAATTCACTAATTCAATAAAAAAATAAATTATATTTTAGAGATATGAGAATAATCTGTGATAAAATTTCTTAAATTTATACGTAAATATATGTTTAAGATAATAAAAAAGAATTTATTAAAATATTTTGAAATATTTAGAGCAAGACTTTTGAATCTGGAAAAAAATGAAGCAATAATTAATTTTAATATAATTTTTAACAAAATTAAGTTCCTAGATAAATACTTTTATTTATTTTTAATTATATCTTTAATTATAGTTTTTATAATTTTTAAAACGAACTTTAAAACTGGAATGGCAGGAGACGATTCTAGAATTTATATGTTTTACCCTTCAAGAATCTATGAACACCTATCTCAAAGAATTTTACAGTTCTCACCGGACGTACCAAGAATGAATCTAATAAACACAATGTACTTATTTTCAACTCTTGAAAAAATAGGTTTTGGATATCAGGAGTTTTATTTTATAATCCTCATTCTTGGATCTCTGTTTGCTTATTTAGCTTTTAAAGAAATTCTAATTCATTACAATTATAGCAACCCGCTTTCAAAGTATTTTATTTTGTTTCTAAGTCTGCTTTACACCTCAAATCCATTAATGGCAGACCAAGCCTGGAATAACCACTATTTAAGTATATTTACTATTGCAGGAATACCTTTAATGTTCTTGATATTCCTAAAAATAATATTTAATAGAATCAACTTTATACAGATAATCTTGTTAAACCTTGTAGCCTCATCTCTCTCTGCTTTTTTTGCAAACGCACCTCAAATACTCGCTTTTGTAATTGCAGCAGGCACTATGACTATTGTTTATCTACTCCTAGAAAGAAAAAACATTTTTTATTTCATTTTAAATTCAACTTTTTTCATAATACTTTTCATTTTGATAAATATAAATTGGATTTATTTCATATTTTTTAATGTAAAAAACTTAGTTACAATAATTGAAACAGTAAAAGAAAGCTCAACAGCTAAAAGCATACCTTTACTTGACTTTGGATGGGCAGAATCCTTCAATAATTTTAATTATCTATTCCTTAACCATGTCAATCCTAATTCACATGCAGATTTCTATTTCTACTTACCCTTATTTTTATTTGGTCTGATAATTATTTATGCAATAACGTATATCTTCATAAATTTATTTAAATTTAATTTGCAAAACAATCAAAAAGATTCATTTCAAGTTGCGTTGTTCTCCTCGCTAATAATTACAGGTTATCTTCAAAGCATCGCACTTACAAAAGTTGGTCAAATAGTATTTAGTTACTTAGTTAACTATTTCTCGTTATTATATTCATTCAGAAACTACATGAACAAGATTCCTACAGTTTACTCATTTATACTTCTAAGTGCAATCTTAGTTGCCTATATAAAAATTCCTAAAAAGTTTGAAGGATTTAAATTAATTTACATCATCATAACAATACTTTTTGCAATATCATCATTTAGAAATCTAGTTCTATTAGAAGATTACAAATTTGGAAAACCACAAGGATATGTTAGCGCAACTAAATTTGATGAAGAAACATTAGAATTAATTGATTACATAAAACCTTCTAATACTAAAAGAATAACATACCTACCATTAGCAAACTCTCCATACTCAATTATCAAGAATGAAAAGGAACTTTACGCCGGCCTATCTCCTTTTGTGATGCTTCTAGAAATCGATGACGTTAATGGTACTTTTTATTTTGGAGATAATGTTTCTAAGTCATACATCGATCAAAAGTATCTTTCTAACCTTGATTACGAGAAGCTTATATCCTTATACAGCTATCTAGGTGTAAATAAAATAATAGTCAACAATGATTTAGATTTAGATAAAGATTCGAATGGAATTTATAATTCAGAAGATAATAAAAATTTTGAGCAAATTAAACAAAATCTTAAAGAAAAAAATATATTAGAATTTGAAACAAAAAACAAGAAATACTCAGTTTATAAGTTTAGCGAAAGTGACATAGTATTTAAAAAAAATATTATTAAAGTCGATAAAAAAGTTCCAAGTTACAACTTCTTCAAACTTGATTTTGCCAACAACACTATGTCTTTTGAAAATAATCTAAAAGATGAATTTTTTAATTTTATACCAGTAGAAACTAAAGCTTTTACTATAGCAGATGAAAAAAATATTTCTAAATTCTATGATTCAGAATTAAATCTTAGAGAAATGGGTAAAGTATACCCTCTTACATTATATGAAAATCCTAAATCCAGAGGGGATAAAACATTCTATTTACAAAAGAATGCCAGCAACATCTTAAGAATAATTTCTAACATTCCTAGAGATGATTTAAGAATCTCCGCTACAAGTGATAAAGTTAACGGGGGTTGTTTAAGGAATATCTTTAATAAAACAGAATGTAAGATTTTTAAGGAGCCCTATATGCAAAAGGTTGGTGAAAAATTTTCGTATACTTTTGACCTAGGAACCGAGTCAATCTTCAGCTTAGTAAACGTAAGACTAAGAAACGATACAACAAGATTGGATGATCTAGATCTTCAGTTCTATTTAGGCAGCAATAACAAATTAAATTCAGATACTTTTACACAAAAGGATAAGGATGAATATCTTAAAAACCTCTTCATCTCCAATCCAGCGGCTTACACTTACCAAATTCCAGTAGTTATCGAAAACCAAAAGATTAATAATTATGAATACAGAGTCAAAATAAATTTAAAAGAAAACGGGCTACCGTTTGTTCTAGTCTTAAAAGATTTATTATCTGATGGATGGGTTTTAACTGGAAAAGGAATAACAGATAAAACTAAATTTAATGCTGATATCCAATTTAATGGTTGGGTCATTTTCCCAGAAAAGAATGTTTCAAACATCGAAATTGTTTTGAAGCACCAATTAAACACTAAGTCACAGAATATTATAATGATTTCTGATTACTCTATAAAAATATCTTTGATACTGTTATCATTAATTTCAATTTATGGAATCACCAAAACTATTATTAGGAAATATAGGAGATAATACTTGGTTACTTTGGGAAGGCTTAAGAAACAAATTTCAGGTATATGATAATACTTTTTTTGGATTAAACGGTATTAGCGACTATAACCTAACGTCAGAGCCAATTATAATCTACCCATTTCTATTTCTATCCAAATTTATCAATGCTATTGATTTATGGAATGTATTTATTATTTTATTTTTAATAATAAATATTATATTTTCTTATCTATATTTTAGTAAGGTTATAAATTCCAAAACTATAGCCGCAATTTCTTCTTTAGTGTTCTTATCAAACAGCTACTTTTCTTTACATTCTAGAGACCACCTGACTCTTATGTGCGTTTTTATTCTCCCCATTTTTCTTTTTCTGAACAAAATAGATTCAAATAGAAATATTTTTTACAAATATTTATTTATGTTTTTTTCTGCATTTATATCAAATTACCTAACTATATTTCTACTTCTTTTAAATTTTATAGATGCGGTAATTACATATATTCCAAACAAAAATATATTAAGTAAAATAAATTTATTCTTTGCTACTTTAGCTGTAATTGCCAGTTCAGTATTTGTAAAGTATCTTTTCCCTCAATTATCAAAAAACATAGATAACTTTTTAATATTTTCATTTAAACCTTGGCACCTGATAACTCAGTCGCCAAGAGCTTTAATTAATATCTCAGATTTTGAAAAACACTACCCAGCTACAATTTGGTTTCAATACTTTGACGCAGAACACTCTGTATCTTATTTTGGGTTTATACTTTTAACTATATTTTTTATTCAATTAATAAGAAAAAAATTTACCTTGAGTAAAAATATGTTATTGCTTATTTTTTTATTAATTTTTTCACTTCCTCCTTTTATAGTTATCAAGGGAACTTATTTTTACCTCCCTTCTTATATTTTTTATGAACTATTTCCTGCGTTTAGAATTATTGCAAGGTTAAACATATTTACCTTTTTCTTTTTAATTTCAGTTATTCTTGAGTCACTTAAAGATGAAGTAATTACAAACAAGAAAAAAGTCATTTTTCTTATTGTAGGTATAGTTGCAGCATTAGAAATTTTTGTACCTTTTAAAGTAAGTACAATAAAAGATAACAGAGCTTTTGAATATCTTAGAAACTCTAGTAATCCTGAGAAGCAAATAATCTTTTACCCATCTGAGCCTTCAAATAAATATTTGGTAGAAATGAACTACTTCAAAACCAAAGTAATTAATCCTTTAAATTATGAGTCAGGCAATTTTAATTCTAAGGAATTTACCAAAAATTTAAGCTGTACTGAACTTGATAAATACAAAATAAATCCTTCTAATGCGTATATAATAAGCTCTATGGAATATGATAGTATTCAGGATATCAAACTAAGTAAGGTATCTGAAGACATTAAGGAAAATATATATCTATATGAAATCAAGTGTCAACAATAAAAAACTGCTTATAATATATGACTACTATGTGGTAAATAATATGATTCATTACGGGGTTTCTGGTATTTTAGAAAATTATCTCAAAAAAAATAACATTAAGTATAGTATAAACAAACACGAATATAGCGAGAGTTTTTCAAATATTTATGTAAAGTTTAAATCACTTTATAAAGATGTTTCAAAAGATAATTATACAGACTTGATTGCTTACAATTTCATAAATGCATTAAACGGGTACATAATAAAAAAAATTTTCTTTAAAAAGTATCGTTTAGTTTTTGTTGCGGTAGATTTTTCAACTAAAAGGTTCAAAAGTAAAATTTTAAGTAAAGTATATGTTTTTTGTGATTATCTAGCTTCGATTTTAAGTGATGAGACCTGGAATTGTTCTAAGAGAATACATGATTATAGAAGTAAATTTCTATCTTCTGATAAAAATTTTTATCTACCAAATATATCAAATTACGATAAAAAAGATTTAAAAAAATACCATCAGTTCACTATAGTTATGATATGTTTTTTACAACATAATTACATTTTTGATGAGGTTTATGAAACATTTAATTATATTAAGGATAATAATCTAAAACTAATCATTATTGGAGACGGAGAAGCAAAAGAAGATATTTTAGAAAAAATTAAAAAATCCAAGATGGAAAAATTTGTGGAGTTAACCGGATTTATTCCTCACGATGAGGTGCTAACAATTCTACAAAAATCGCATCTAGGTTTAGCGTTATATTCAGGTACTGTTGATCATAATTACTGGGGAGACTCCCTAAAAATAAGAGAATATACTTATTTTGACCTTCCAGTAATCACAACTGATAACGTATATAACTACATAGAGGTTGAAAAAGAAAACCTTGGATTAGTTATAAAGAAAAAATTTCAATTGAAGAGCCATATTAAAAAAATGTATGAAGATTTAGGGCTGTACCAAGGATTTATAAGATCAATCCAAATTTATAATAAAACCTATAATATGGATAAACTTTACGATAAAAGGATTAAAGAAATAATTTAACTTGAATTGATATAATATCCACATGACATATTTCTACCTTCAGTATTTTTTTAGGAAAACATTTTTTAACCTTTTTGAAATTAAAAAAAATGTATTTACAGTATATTTTTGTAATTTACTTTACCTATTAAGTAAGTTCACAGGGGGTTTATATTGGCAGAAGTTTGCAAATATTGATTATGCAGAAACAATTTTTGGTAAATTTTATATCAAACCTAATTCTCTAGAAATTATTACAATCTCTCCAGATTTTGAAAGAACCGATGTAGATTATTTACTAGAGAAAATTAAAGAATCCTTACCTAAATACAAAAATATTTATTTTTTTGATATTGGAGCAAATTTTGGACTTTACTCAATAATAGTTGGAAATAAATTTAAAGATAAAGTAAAAATTATCGGATTTGAACCTTTTACAGAATCATTTGATTTATACAAAAAAAACCTAGAAACAAACAATATTAAAAACTTTAATATTTACGATTTCGGATTATTTAATTCGGATCAAAAACAGAAGTTTCAATTAGATAGTGTTAATCCTGGAGGAAACAAAATATCTAGCCAAGATGGAAATTTTATAGAAATTAATGTAAAAGAATTTGATAATTTGCAAATAAATTTAGACTTTGAGAACTCAGTTGCATTTATAAAAATGGATATTGAAGGTTCTGAGACATTTGCACTACAAGGAATTAAGGAAACTTTAAATAAATTTGACGAGGTGTTAATTTTAATAGAAGATTTCTATGTAAACCCAGAAAAAGAGTTGAATTCTCAAAATTTTAAATTTGAAGTAAAGGTAAGTCCATACAATAGTTTTTGGAGAAAAAAGAATGAGCTCTAAAGTTAGTGTAATTATTGTAAATTATAATGGAGAAAAAATTCTTGAAGAATGCTTAGATTCAATACTTAACCAAACTTATAAAAATTTTGAAGTCATTTTAGTTGATAATGATTCAAACGACAAAAGTGTAGAAATTGTAAAAAATAAATATCCTGAGGTAATACTAATTGAAGAAAAATATAACCATGGATTTGCAGGAGGAAATAACATTGGCTATGAAAAATCTACAGGAGAAATAATTATACTATTAAATAATGATACTAGGGTAGATAAAGATTACATCGAAAAATTTATAAAAGTTTTTGAGGATTTTCCTAATTGCGGTATTGCTCAAAGTAAAATAGTTCTAGACTCAGAACCAGATTTACTCGACTGTGCTGGTTCTTATTGGAGCGGCTATACAATGCTATATCATTATGGTTACTTAAAAAAAGCTGATAATGCAGAATTTAATAAACCTTATAAAGTATTTATAGTTAAAGGGGCCTCCATGATTACAAAAAGATCGGTGATTGAAAAAATAGGCCTTTTTCATTCTGATTTTTGGCATTATTTCGAAGAAGGAGATTTTTGTCATAGGTCTATAAACGCAGGCTACGATAACTATTATTATCCAGCAACTACTTGCTACCATAAATGTGGTCACTCAAGGATTATGTTGAATAAAGAAGACCTCATACTTTTTTCAAATACAAAAAACAGAATACAGTCCTATCTATTAAATTTTAGGTTTCCAGATGTTTTATTTGTAATGTTTAAACACTTTCTAATATTGCAGGGAGTCATAGGAATAACACTTTTTTATCAAATTAAAAATTACTTTAAAACACACGAAAAAATTAATTTCAATATAATATTTTTGGTACTAAAAGCAATTTTTTGGAATCTAAAGAATATCAAGTCAATAATAAAAAAAAGGAATAAAAATCCTTATAAAGGTAGTGAGAAAGATTTACCTCAAAAAAATATTACACTATTTCAACTAGTTTACCCAAGCAAATACTAACCCTTTATCTTTCCATATAGAAATCCAAAACCTCCTGCAAGTGTTTCTAAAGTTAACATAAATATTAAACCTAAAGAAACAAAAACATTTTTATTCCAAAGATGAGAGTATTTATAAAACTCAGGTCTTAAGAAATATACAAATTTTGAATCAGTTAGCTTCATATTATGTTTAGAAATATATGTCGATGCTTTTTGTGCATAATAAAATTTCTTTTTTAAAATTCGTATTAAGCCGTAGTCACCTTCGTTGTGGTATATCTTTGATTTAGTAAAATATTTTTTGGGATACTTTTTATTTATTCTCTCAGGTAAATCCCAATCCTCAGGACCTGTTAAATTTAAATCGTATCCTCCAAACTCTTCAAAAATCTTTTTATCAAAGCACCTTGCAGCATGAATTCTTGAATCCGGGTTAGAAGAATAAAACTCTATCTCAAGTCTTTTACATTTAGCCCAAAAACTCTCACCCATGGGCTCTTCTTTAATTGAAAGAGTTTTTATATCAGAATTATTACTAAATGCTTCAGATAGTTCTTGGAGAACTTCTGGTTCCAAGATCATATCGGCATCTAGAATTAAAACATAATCACCGGTCGAATTTTCGACTCCAAAGTTTCTTTGCGCACTTCTTTCAGGGCCTTTGTTATAAACCTCAGATCCATATTTTTTGGCAATTTCTTTTGTTTTATCTGAAGAATTATTATCAACTACTATTACTTCAAAATTTTTATAAGTTTGATTTTTAAGAGACTCAAGTAAATTACCAATATTTTTTTCTTCATTTTTTGTGGTAATAATTACAGATATTTTATTTTTCATAATAAGTTATATTATATATTTAATATGTCAAATTTAGTAAATAACATAGAAGATTTGGTTACAAAGAATACTTTTTTTAGACAAGTTGTTCTTACAACTAAGAATCAACAACTTGTAGTTATGCATTTAAACCCTAAAGAAGACATAGGAATGGAAGTACATGATACTGTGGATCAATTTATTAAAATTGAAAGCGGAGAAGGTAAAGCTATCTTAAACGGAGAAGAGTACGTTTTTTCATCTGGATTTTCAATTACAATACCATCTGGAACTAATCATAATATTATAAATATCTCAGAAACAAATCCTCTTAAAATTTATACTATCTATTCCCCGCCAAATCATAAAGAGGGTACAATACATAAAACCAAACAGGAAGCATTAGATAACGAAGAGCACTACGAATCTTAATTTAATATTAAATATATAACCCCAAAAATCATTGTTAAATTTTCAAATAGAGAAACCTTACTCAAAGGCAACTTGATTAAGTCTCCAAGACAAGCACAAACAAATTTTCTATTTTTACTAAGGGCGTTGAGTACTGAAATAAAATTAATAGAAAAAAATAGAAGACATACTAATTCAATCAAAGTTATATCTACTAAGTATAGAAACAATATTCCAAATACAAGCTCAATAAAAGGGAAAATGTATCCGTATAATCTAAATTTTTGAGTTATAAAATCGTATTCCGAAAACGCCTCTACAAAGTCCCTAAGTCTAATAATCTTAAAAAATGCAAATATTAGAGAAAAAATTCCTAAAAAGATTGATATGGAATCTCTTAAATCAATACTAAAGAAAATTTTTATAACATAAGTTAGTGTTATAGAAATTACATATATGTATATTATGGGTAGATAATCACTTAATCCTATCTTCATAAATTTATTATAATACTCTTATGTTTGAAAGTGTAATTAAAAGTCTTGAAACTGTTCTAATTATAATTGTAATTAATCTTAATACATGGGGTTTAGATTTTTACGATATACCACAAAACAAAGTTATAAAAATAATAGACGGAGATACACTTGAGGTTTATCATGACAATAAAATTGAAAAAATTAGAATGATTGGTTTAAACACTCCGGAATCAGTAGATCCCAGAAGAGGGCTAGAGTGCTTCGGTATTGAATCCTCAGATAGATTAAAAAATTTATTAGAAGGAAAAATTGTAAAACTAGAGGAAGATGAAACTCAAGGTAGCTTGGATAAATATGGCAGGGCTTTAAGATATATATTTTTAGATGGTATAAATATAAATCAAAAAATGATACAAGAAGGGTATGGTTTTGAATATACCTATAAAAAACCCTACAAGTATCAAAAAGAATTTAAACAATCGCAAAAAATTGCTGAAGAAAATAATGTTGGTTTGTGGAACGAGAAAAATTGCCAATATTAAAATTTAAATTTATTTAAGTGATTTATAAAAATTCCAGCCGCTATAGTTACATTTAAAGAATGGTAAAAACTTTTTTTACCTTGCTCAATTTCAACAATATATTTTGAAGCATCTAAAAGATCTTGTGATACACCAAGTACTTCATTACCTAAAACATAAATTTGCTTGTCTATAGATGGTTTAAATTTTTCCATAGAGGTACTGCGTTTATCCTGCTCTAAAGAAACTATTTCTATACCATTATCTGAGCAGTATTTTATAAACTCTGATTTTTTTTCAAAAAACTTAAATTCGATATTATCTATACCGGTCATACCAGTTTTCTTTATTTTAGGATGAATAAATATTTGATTACCATCTTTAACAATACCTGTGTATCCTATTAAAATTACATGCCTTACTCCATAAAAGGCACAAGTCCTTAAAATGGAACCAACATTATACAAGCTTCTAACGTTATCTAAAGCGATTATCATAAGTAAATAATATCAGTAATTAAAGCTAATTTAAAAAATTATTTTATAAATTTTCTGTTCTCAAGTATAAAATCTGTGATAGTAATATTTTCAAATTTACCTCCATATGTATTTATAGAAATTACTTCAAAATCAAAGTCTGAAGAATAAAGTTTTGAAAAAATTGATGAAATTGTATAATTTGGATTATCTTTTAAATTCATCTCAATCATAATATATTTAATATTTTTTAAATTATTTTTTGCGCCGTCTAAAACAAGATTTTCAAAGCCTTCTACATCAATTTTTAATAAATCTACTTTTGAAATATTAAAGGTTTCGATAATATTATCTAGGGTTAGAGTATCTACAATCACAGATTGTTCTACATCCTCCGTAAATCTACTTAAGTAACCTTTTTCTTTATCAAAAGACATATTTTTTGAACCAATCTCATCACAAATAGCACAGTTTATTGTTGTAATATTTTTAATATTTTTTGTATTTAAGACTAAGCAATTATAAATATCGGGAATTGGTTCAATAGAAATTAACTTTTTAACATCGAAAGCGGTACTTACGAGTAATGAGAAATTACCTACGTTAGCTCCAATATCAATTACTGTAAGCGAAGGTTGGTTTTTTAAAAAAGCCAAATGATTATAAATTGAAGTAAATGCGGTTTGAATTCCAGCTAGACCGTACCTGCTGTCAAAATAATGATCATTCCCAAAAAGCTTTGTCTTTGTTTTTCCAGCCTCAAAATAATTTTTGAGAAATAAAAACTTTATTATTAGAGGATACTTTTTAAATAACAGATCGGCTTTTTGAAAATAATTTAAGGATCCAGTTTTTAGAGTCATATAGTCCAAAACCAAAGATTTTAAAAACAAATCTCTTACGAAAACTGTAAATTTTTGAACCATGCGAAGATTATAACATTTAGGATTTTTTTGTATAATACCAATATGATTAAACCAATAAAAGAACTAGGACAAAACTTCTTAAGAAACCAAAATGTTATTGAAAAAATTGTCAATCTTTTAACCATACAAGATGGGGAGGAGATTTTAGAAATTGGCCCCGGAGAGGGAGTATTAACTAAAGAGCTTTTATCTAAAAGAGAAAAGATAAAACTAATTACTATAGATATAGACCCAAGAAGTATAGAAGAATTAAACAAAATGAATGATGAAAGGTTAGAAATCAGACTGGGAAATTTTTTGGAACAAAAAATTTCCACAGATAAAATACTCGGGGCTATTCCTTACAATATCACTTCCCCAATACTGCATAAAATTATTGAATCAGAAAAACTTCCAAAAAAAGTTGTTCTAGTTATTCAAAAAGAGGTTGCAGAAAAAATTACTGATAAAAAGGGTTCTTATCTTAAAGATTACATATCATTTTATTATAATGTTGAGTATAATTTTACAATCTTTAAAGAAGATTTTTACCCTGTACCAAAAGTTGATAGCGCAGCAGTTACACTAAACCTTAAAGAGGAAATTCCAAATTTTGATAAAAAGAAACTATCAAATTTTTTACATAAAGTATTTAGAAGCCCAAGAAAGAAAATTAATAAGGTATTTTCAAAAGATTACTTAAATAACTTAAATATAGACGAAAACAAAAGACCGGAAGATTTAAGTTTAAAAGAGTTAGAGATTTTATTTGATAAAGAAATTTAGAATGTGTCGGATTTTTGATTTGGCACAATATCAAAAATCCGACACTTCTCTCTTATTTGGACCATCAACCATATTAAATTGATAGCTAAAAAAATTATAGCATTAATTATAAATATTGATATATAATTAACACATGATTAATAATATTTTAAAAATAATAGCAGTATTTACCTTCATAATTTTTGTAACATTCTTCTCAGTAGGGGTATTGAGTCTTTCATCGGGCTTTAGCAATCAAATATCTGTTACTGGAACTGCTAAAAAAGATATTAATAATCAAATTGCCGAATTTACACTAACCTTTACAAGCGAAAATAAGGATAAATCAGTAGCAGAAAATCAAAACAATAATAAAGTTAAAAAATTCCTTGATGATGTAAAAACATTTGGAATCCCTGAAGAAGATATAATTACAGAATCTCTAAATGTCTATCAAAAGCAAGAAGATACCTGGAATGAAAGAGAAGGAAGATCAAAATGGGAATATACTGATTGGGTTTTCTCCCAATCAATTAGAATAAAAATAAAAGACGTAGCTAAAGTTAACTCTTTTACCAACCTTGCTTCAAAAAACGAAACATCAAACATTTACGGACCAAACTTTACCGTAGACACACAAAACGTTGATGAGTCTGAAGTTTATAATCTTGCTTTTGAAAATGCCAAGAAAAAAGCCGAAGGTTTGGCCTCTAAGTCAGGAAGAACACTTGGAAAAGCTATGTATATTTCCGAGTCAAACTCCAATCAACCATTTCCAATTTTTGCTAGAACTACAGGTCTTGGCGGTGGTGGAGGAGCTTCTGCAGAACTTCCCGTAGGTACCTCAGAAGTTAGCAAAACTCTTAACATAGTTTTCGAACTAAGATAATGCAAAGACATTTGGTTCAAACTAAAGACTGGTCGGATTTTAAAAATATTTACGGAACAGTTTCTCAATTCTCAGGAGGAGTTTTCTATACACTTCATAAAATTCCTTTTGTAAAAAAGTACTATGCGTATTGCCCCAAAGTAAACCCATTCGACATAAATTTTGGAGAACTTATTTTAGAACTTAAAAAAGAGAACGTTATTGCAATAAACTTTGATTCCCCAAATATTTACTTAGACTCGGGTAATAATTTAAAAGCAGTAAAATTATTCGAAGAGCAAGGGTGCTTACCCGCAAACAAAAAAACCTACCCCGAAGCTACCGTAATTTTGGATATATCGAAAAGTCCTGAGGAACTTCTTCAAAACTTCCACACGAAACATAGATATAATTTAAATCTTTCTAAAAAGAAAAATCTGGAGGTATCTTTTGAAGTAAATGATAAGACAATTAATGAGTTTTATTATCTTCAAAAAGTAACATCCAAAAGACAAGGTTATATAATAAAAGAATTTGAATATTACAATGTACTCATAAACACTTTTAACAAAAAAAATAAGTGTCTTCTTACAACATGTTATTCTGAAGGCAATCCAATATCATCTTGGTTATTTATTTTAAACGAGGATTGTGCATACTATGTATACGGAGGCTCCGATGATTCTTATAAAAACTTATACCCATCTACTTTAGTTTTGTGGGAAAGTATCTTAAAGTTAAAAGAAATAAACATTAAAAGTTTAGATTTATTCGGTGCGTGCTATGACTTAAATAATGAAAAAGATGATTATTATGGATTTACAATTTTTAAATTAAGATTTGGAGGGCTTCACAAAAAATATATCCCTTCATTTGACTTAGTTATCTCCCCTTCATTTTATTTCTTATTTAATTTAGCTCAAAAAATTAGATGGACAATTCTAAAATTCTTGAAATAATTAAAAAAGATTTTAGACAATCAAATGAGTGGGCAGAATATATCTCGAAATTAGGTTTTAAACCAAAAATATTAAAAAATAACTCAATTATTCATGAGTTTAAACTAGGACCATTTACAATTTTGAAATCTTTTCGTCCCGAATTAAACGATGAAGCAATTGATGAGATTCAATCCATAGCTGATTCCAAAATAAACTTAATATGTAAAATTAGCCCAAATATTGATTTTGAAGAAACTAAAATGGTTGATAAAGGCTATCAAATTGTGAACTCTACAATGTCACCTATAAGGACTTGTGTAAGAGATCTTTCGGAAGATTATGATAGTATATTCAAATCATTTTCAGAAAATACCAGGTATAAAATTAATAGATCTATTAGAGAAAAAGATGTTGTAGAAATTATTCAAAAACCAACAGATAAAGATATTGATAATTTTTATGATTTGCTTGAAAAAAGACAAAAAGAAAACAAATTTATGACCTACTCAAGAAAAGAGATTAAAATTTTAAGAAACTGTTTTAAAGATAACTCATTTTTAATAACTACTTACGATATTAAGGGAAATCCAGTTGTATCTAATTTATATTTAAGATATCTAGATAAAGTTTCATATTTTGCAGGCAGTTTGAATTCTGAAAATCACAAGTCAAAAGGAGGGTATCAATTAATAAATGAGGCATTCAAATATTTTAAATCTCAAGGAGTAAAAGTTTATGATTTCGAAGGTCTTTCTGATGAAAGGGATCCTACAACATATCAAGATTGGATTGGTTATACAAATTTTAAATTAAAATTTGGAAATAAAATTTTTACATACCCCGTAGCTGTAATTAAGTATAACAACTTTATATTTAAAAATTTACTTAAAGTATTTCGAATAATTTAGTCTTTAAAAGCTTTAGGACAAAATTCCTTGTAATCACAAAACATACAATTTTTTTGAGAGGGAGTTGCTTCAAAATCTTTCTTTTTCATTTTCTCTACAACCTGAGCCACGTCATTTTTTAACCTTTCTATATCGGATTCGTTCCTTTCTGTAGAGATTGGGTTATCCTCTTCAACATAATAATATGTTAATTTTTCTACATCATAATTAAAGTATTCTTTAGCAGCTAAAGCATAAACTGTAAGTTGATCATCGTTTCTTATCTCTTTTTCAGTTTTGGTTTGTCCGGTTTTGTAATCAATAATTTCAAATTTTCCATTTTCAAGCTTATCGATTCTATCTATCTTTCCTGTTAAATCTATATCTCCTAATCTAAATTTAAACATTTTTTCAATCACAACAGGTTTAATTTGGATATCCTTATACTTGTTGTAGTATCTTGTCAAAAGCTCGATACCTGATTTATAATATTCAATTTGATTTTCTCTATCATCATATCCGTAAGGTTGCCATTTAGTTTTATAAATTTCTAATAATTCATTTAAACTAATTTCTCGAACAGATTTTATTTGATGAAATTCTTTTAAACATTCATGAATTGTATTTCCAAAACTTAAAGCTTTAGATTGTTTTGTTGGTATATTTAAAATAAATTGATATTTATATTTTAAAGGACAGGTTTTATAGGTTGAAAGAGCAGTAAAACTTAAAGACTTTGGTTCAAATTCAATTTCAGCACTAGAAAGTTTTTGTCTAAAATCACTTTTTAAATCAAATAAACTTTGTTGAATTTCCTCTTCAGAAATTTTTTCCGCATAATCTTCTATTTGAAGTCCAGTTTCTTCAATAAATAAAGATTTGGCTCTTTCTCTTTTACCGTAATTCTCACTATATGATAAATTTAAATATTTTTTAGCTCTTGTTACACCGACATAAAAAAGTCTTCTCTCTTCCTGTAAAAAGTAATCACCCTCAGGCAGGATTTCTTTATCTTCAACTAGTTCTGTAGGAATATCAAAACCAGAACCCCTGTTAATTGAAGGGAACCTTCCATTAATTAAACTTGGCATGAAAACACATTCAAATTCTAAACCTTTACTTGAATGAACTGTTAAAAGGTTAACGGTATCAACATCCTCAAACTCTGCCTGTGCTGGGTTCTCACCTGCTTCTAGAACCATGTTAAAGTACTCCATAAATTCAAGCAAGTTAGGGGATAAATGATTATCTTGAAACATAGAAACTTCAATTTGTTTAACTCTTTTCAAAAATAAATCTAAATTTTTAATTGCTAATTCATTTTCAATGGTTTCTTCGATTGAATATCTAGAAACATATTTTAAATCAGTTAATAAATTAAAAATTAAATCAGACGGAACTGCTGTTGCTAATTTTCTTTGATACTTTTTAATAGTTTCGATAAAATTTTTTAAATTTTTATCGTTAGAATTTTCACATTCATTCCAAAGAACAGTTCTTTTGGTTTTAGATAGAGATAAAAGTTTTAAGATTAATTCTTGGTCTATATTTAAAGACTCAATAAATAAACATCGAAATAAATTATTAGAATCACTTGGTTCTATAAGTAAATTTAAAAGAGAAATGACTGTTGAAATTTCTTCTTTATCATATAAGCCTCTGTTACCATAAACCTGATATGGGATTCTTTCTTTTTTTAATTCCAATACAAAGGGCTCTAAATGAGAATTTGCTCTAACCAGTATTGCTATATCTTTAAATGTTTTATCCGGTTCTTTGGATAAAAAATCTTTAATTCCATTTATTACAAAGGCAACTTCAGAGTCCAAATCCTTACAATTTGAAATTCTAATATTCGAATCTTTTGATGAAACCCTACCCTTAGCAATTAATTTTTTTGAAATACCTAATTTGGATTCAAGAGTGTATGGATTATTATTCTGAATTACTTTGTAAGAAACATCTAAGATTTCTTGAGTCGATCTATAGTTTTCATTTAGAGTGATTATTTTTGGGTTACCATAGTCTTCTTTAAATTCTAAAATATTAGAAATAGCAGCTCCTCTAAATTTATAAATTGATTGCGAATCATCGCCTACAACAACTAAACTTCTTTCGTTAAGTGAGTTAGGACTACACAAAAGTTTAATAATACTATACTGAGTGTAGTTAGTATCTTGAAACTCATCTACTAATACATGTTGATATTTATCTTGGTATTTTTTTAAAACGTAGGGTTTCTCTAAAAACAAATTATATGTAAAAGTAATTAAATCTCCAAAATCTAATTTTGAATCTCTTAATTTTATTTCTTGGTATTTATCAAATATCAAGGAAACTTCTTCCCATTTCTTTTTTTCCTTTTCATCTTCTAATGCTAAAGAATAATTTAATATTTCTTTCGAAGAAACATTTTCATCAACACATTTAGAAAAAAGTTTTAGTAAATCATTAATATATTTTGCAGGGTTATTTTTAGGTCTTAATTCTTTAATTGCAAAATTATATATTTCTTTTCGAAGCAACATCCATTGCTCGGGATCAGTAATCAATTTAAAGTTTGTGTTATAACCCATTTCGTGACCGTCAGATCTAAGAACTTCCTGACAGAAAGCGTGGTAAGTGCAAATTTTTGGTTCATAGTAAGAAAGAGGCATAACTTCATCAAGTCTACCAAGCATTTCTTTAGCAGCTTTTTCGGTAAAAGTAACAGCTAAAATATTTTCAGGACTTACATTTTTGTTGTTTATTAAATCAACAATTCTTGCCGTAATTAATGAGGTCTTTCCGGTTCCGGCACCAGCAACAACCAACAGAGGTCCGTATTCGTGATTAACTGCTTCTAATTGATTTTGATTTAAATTTGACATTATTTTAATTTTTCCTGAAAATATCTATCAAAAATCTCTTGCCAATCGTAGTATTTTCCTAATTTTTTAGCATTCTCTCTATACTCTTTGAGATTTTTATGAATCTCAATAATAGCATCTGAAATCTTATCAGGATTGTAATCTACAACAACTCCAGCTTTTTCTTTTTGTAATGTTTTGTATATCGGAGGAACAGGGGTTATAACGATCGGAAGACCGCAACCTAAATAATTCTTTACTTTTCCTGGATCAGCATAGTAACTAATACTACTTTTATCTTCAATCTCGTAGGGAGCTAATGCAATTGAAGAACCTAAGAGAAGTTTTTCTATATCTAGGTGGGAATCAATTCTTCCTGTTATTTCAAAATATTTTTCTAAGGATTCTTTTTTTATCTCATTTTTTAAAAAATCAATCTCACCTCCACCAATTACTAAAAATTTAAAATTTTTATGACCTTTTTTAATCAATCTTTTAATTATAGGAATAAACAAACCAATACCCTTACTTTTGAGAATATCTCCGAAGTAAACTATCTTATCTTTATCATAGTTTTTAAAATCAGAATCTTTTATCTTACCGGAATTATTTCCTATCGGAGTAATAAAATAATTTACTTTTTTTAAGTTAATTCCTCTATCCCTCTCTCTTGCTAAAATCATCTCTTCATTTAAAGAAAAAACAGTATCAGAGTTATATAATGCAAACTGGTCTAACCAACAATAAACAAAATTGAAAAATTTATTTTTAAATCTTATAGGAGAATAATCTATAATTACATGGTTTACTTTTTTAACATATCCTAATTTTTTAAATAAAACACCTAGGGAGCTCTGTAAGTTATTTGTTCCAACAAATAAGTCGGTATTTTTTAAGAATAAAAAACCATAAATTAATCCAATTAATACATCTTTCAAATAGGATAGAGACATTGGGGTATTAAATTTAATAATTGATTCAAATTTTAATACTTCTTTATTAGATATAATCTTTTTGAATCTAATTGTTTTTACAAATCTAGGATCAAAAGGAAAGTCTACTTTAATTAATTCTTTAACATTTCTATCTTTAAGATATTCAAAAAGTACATCATCGTAGTTACCAGTACCTCCAGAATTATGACTATAAATTACAACTTTTTTCAATTCACTTAGTTTCATACAATTTATTTATAGGAGTAAGTATACAATTTTACTTAGTTAAGTACCAAGTGTAAGTTTTATTAATTCCGTTCTCTAGATTTGTTTTATGTTTCCAACCTAAAGAATTTATTTTTGAAACATCAAGTAATTTTCTTGGAGTTCCATCTGGTTTTGAGGTATCCCAAACAAGCTCTCCTTCGTAACCTACTATTTGTTTTATAAGATTTGCTAACTCTTTAATTGAGATATCTTCTCCTGTACCAATATTTACCCAATCGCTTTCATTGTGGTTTTTCATTAAAAAAATTAAAGCTTCTGCTAAATCATCAACATATAAAAATTCTCTTTTAGGGTTTCCAGTACCCCACAAGGTAACAGTTGGTAAGTTACTTACTTTTGCATCATGCATTTTTCTAATTAAGGCAGGTAGCACATGAGAAGAATTTAGATCAAAATTATCATTAATTCCATATAAATTTGTAGGCATTACAGATATGTAGTTTGTTCCATACTGCCTATTGTAAGACTGACAGAGTTTTATTCCAGCAATCTTTGCAATAGCGTAGGGTTCGTTGGTTTCTTCCAGTTTTCCATCAAGTAAGTATTCTTCCTTTATAGGTTGTTGGGCAAATTTAGGATAGATGCAGGAACTTCCTAAAAATAGAAGTTTTTTTACACCAACTTGTCTAGAACTTTCTATAATATTTGTTTGAATGCTTAAATTTTTGAAAATAAAATCGGCAGGGTAATCTCTATTCGCAAGAATACCTCCAACTTTAGCTGCAGCAAGAAAAACATATTCTGGATTTTCTTTTTTAAAATAGTCTAAAACTAAATTAAATTGAGTTAAGTCTAATTCTTTGGATGTTTTAAAAATTAAATTTGTGTAACCTTCTTCCTTAAGCCTTCGAACAATTGCCGACCCTACTAAACCGTTATGGCCAGCGACATAAATTTTGGAATCCTTATTCATCATCAGCAAATCCTTTTAATTTTTTTGCTTTTTCTAAGTCTTCCATAGCCATTAGTTTTACTAATTCTTCAAAACTTATTCTAGGGGACCAGTTAAGTTTTTCCTTAGCTTTACCGTAATCTCCAATTAGTAAATCTACTTCAGCAGGTCTAAAATATTTTGGATCAATTTCTATTATAGTTTGTCCAGAAACTTTATCTTTACCTACTTCATTTACACCTTCACCCTCCCATACTAAAGCTATGCCCAACTCTTGAGCAGCAAGTTCACAAAATTCCCTTACTGTGTGAGTTTCATTGGTTGCTAGAACATAATCATCGCCACTATTTTGTTGAAGCATTAACCACATACCTTCTGCATAATCTTTTGCATATCCCCAATCTCTTTTTGCATCTAAATTTCCCAGATATAACTTTGGCTCTAATCCTAATTTTATATTTGCCAAACCTCTAGTAATTTTTCTTGTAACAAAAGTCTCGCCTCTTCTTGGAGATTCATGATTAAATAAAATCCCATTTGAGGCATGGATACCGTAACTTTCTCTATAATTTTTTGTAATCCAATACGAATACACTTTTGCTACACCATAAGGGCTTCTTGGGTAAAAAGGAGTGGTCTCTTTTTGAGGAATTTCTTGGACTAGTCCAAACATTTCTGAAGAAGAAGCTTGATAAAATTTTGTTGAAGGATTTTCTTGTCTTATTGCTTCAAGCAATCTCAAAGTTCCTAATCCTGTAATATCTCCTGTGTATTCCGGAATATCAAAACTCACCTTAACATGACTTTGAGCACCTAAATTGTAAACTTCATCAGGTTTAATTTCTCTAATTAATTTATTTAATATTGAGGAATCAGCTAAATCTCCAAAATGTAAAAATAATTTAACACCTTCGTTATGATGATCTTGAAATAAGTGATCTATTCTTTTTGTATTAAAACTACTGGCTCTTCTAATAATTCCATGAACTTCGTAACCTTTTTCTAATAAAAGTTCGGCTAAGTAAGAACCATCTTGTCCTGTGATTCCGGTAATTAAAGCTTTTTTCATAATCAACAAAATATAATACGAAGATTTTACACCAACTAATTATCTAAGTAAACGAATATCTAATAAAAATAATTAAGACTCAATCATTTTATTTTCAGCAGGCTCTAACTCATGCATTTTTTCCATTTTTCCAAAGAGTTTTCCATATCTTGATTTTACATTCTCCATAGATTTTGAAGTTCTAACAACATGTCCTTCTAAAACCTCTAACTCTTCATTAAATTTTCCACCTTCAACTATTAAACCATCTAAAGATCTCATAATTTCTGTTGCACTTTTATTTAATTGAGTTTGTTTGTAAGCAATTAGTATTGTTTTTAATAGAAATGTAATTGTATTTGGTGAGGATAAGACAACTTTTTTTTGGTTTGAGTAGTCAACAACCGGTTGATTATTTGTAATTAATTCGTAATAAATAGATTCAGAAGGAACATACATAACTGCCTGTTCTGTTGTACCCTCATCAGGCAAAATATATTTTGATGCAATTTCATCAATTCTTTTTTTGACATCTTTTGTAAATTCTTTTCTATAACTTTCTCTGTCTTTATCATTGTCAGAATCAATCATAGCCTTATAGTTTTCCATTGAAAATTTCGAGTCAATTGGAATAATTCCATTTGCTGAAAAAATTACCGCATCGCAAACTGCACCGTTTCTAAATTTATATTGAGTAGCATAAAAATCTTTTGGAAGAGTATCTCCAATAATATCGTATAAAAACTGTTCTCCTAAGCCACCTCTTAATTTTGGGGATTTTAATACGTTTGATAAATCCTTCATGTCTTTACCAAATTCTTCAATGGAACCTAATTGTTTTTGAACACCTCCAATTACTTTTGAAGCGTTATCCAATCTTTCCCACAGTACTTTAGATTGGTTTTGCATTGCTTCATTCTGTTCCTTCAACTTCTTTTCCATAGTTTCTGAAGTTTTTTCAACCGATCCTTTCATATCTTTCATCCATTCAAGCATAATTTTTAATTGAGGATCCTCGTCGGTTTTTTTATTCTGCAAATTCAAAAATATTAAGTAACCAACAGCTATTGCTAAAAGTAAAAATAAAACTAAAATTAAAATGAGTTCTAAGGACATAAAACTAATATACCAAAAAAATGCCGAAATTCATCTATACAATTATCGTAATAATAATAATAAATTTAACAGGAATTTACTTTGTTTTAACAAACACTTCTCCTGAATCAAATCTAAATAAAATAATTTTTAGTGTTCTTATTTTCTTCTTGATTTTATTTCTAATACCTTTAATAAAAACCTTGTATTATTTCCTAATAAAAACTAAAGAAGACTGTAACATTGTATTCAAAACCTCTTTTAAAAAAAATTTATTTCTTGCCTTTTATATAGGCTCGTTAGTTTATCTTAAAACAGTTTTTAATTTTAATTTTTATCTCTTTTTTGGACTTATCTTAAGTTTTGTGATTCTTACTAAAATAGCACCACACCTTAGAAAATCAAGAAAAAAACCAAAATATTGATATAATTTACCTATGAAATACCTTGTTACAACAGCAATAGACTATACTAATGATGTAATTCACTTAGGACATGCCTATCAAAAGGTTTTAGCCGATGCCTATGCGAGACTTTTAAGACAAAATTACGGTTTAGAAAATGTAAGATTTGTAACTGGAACTGATGAATTTGGGCAAAAAATAGACAAAGAAGCTAGGTTAAAAGGAATTCCAAATCAACTATTTGTTGACCAAATATCAAAACTAGACCAATCAGAACAAGACGCTCTTCAAGTTTCTTATAATAGATTTATTAGAACTACAGATAAAGATCATCAAAAAATTGCTCAAGAATTTTTCAAAAAGTCTTATGATAATGGGTTTATTTATGAGGGAACTTTCGAGGGAAAGTATTGCGAAGGGTGTGAGGAATACAAAACTGACAAGAACTTAGTCGATAGTAAGTGTCCTTTACATCCAAATCGTGAAATTTTAGTAACTTCAGAAACAAACTACTTTTTTAAGTGGAGCTATTTTAAAGATTTTCTTAAAAAAATATTTGATGAAAATCCTGAATTTGTAAAACCTAAATCTAAATTTAACGAAATGTACGCAATGATTGATGAAATCGAAGACATTCCAGTAACTAGAAGAAAAGAAAATTTATCTTGGGGAATAGAGTGTCCTATAGACTCAGGCCATGTTCTTTATGTCTGGTTTGACGCCCTTATTAATTACTACACTTTTGCAAAAGATACTTGGGATGAAAATACAAAAATTATTCACTTCTTGGGTAAGGATAACGCTAAATTCCACGCGCTTCTTTGGCCAGCAATGTTAAGATCTGTTGATTTAAAATCTCCTAATTTAATTTACGTAAATTCTTTTTTATCAATAAACGGTCAAAAAATATCTAAGAGTTTAGGTAATGTTATTAGACCTACAGAGATTATTAAGGAGTATTCTTCCGATGCAATTAGGTACTATTTATTAAAATTTGGACCTATTGTTGATGATTCAGATTTCTCTACTGAGCAATTAAAAGATATATATAACGGAGAGTTAGCCAACGGCTTAGGAAACACGATCTCTAGAGTATTTACCTTAGCTGAAAGAAATAACATCAAATTTGAAACTCCAGAAAGTTTGTTTCTGTCATTAAACGAAGATTTTTTAAATTTTAGGCCTGATAAATCCCTAGAGTTAATTTTTAGTAAAATTTCTGATTTAAATAAAGATATAAACGAAAAAGAACCTTGGAAAATTACAAATAAAATAGAATTAGAAATTTTACTTAAAAAGTATCTAAATGAAATCTACTTTATAATATTAAATTTAAAGCCCTACATTCCTGAAACTTGTGAAGGGGTTATTGAATCGCTAAACAATAACTATTCGAAGAAAAACTTTTTCCCAAGATTAAATTAAAATCTTAAGATTCCAAAAAAATATAGACCGGCAACTGCAGAGATTGTTAAAAATAAAACTACACCTAAAACAATATATAAAACTTTATTACTAGACTTTTTTGAAATAAGCTCGTAATCTTTTGAGTAACTTTCTTCTGATGAAAGTTTTTGAGCTGGGGGAGTCTGGGGTGCTGAGACTGAAACTTCGGTATTCTGGTTATTTTCTTTTTGATCCATAAAATAATTATATAATATTAAAATGTATATCGATACCCATCTTCATTTAAACTCAGAAAATTATTCAACCCCCTTAGAGGTAATCGAAAAAGCAAATCTAGTCGGTGTAGATAGATTTATCACTATTGGGACTACTTATACAGAATTTGATGAGATATTAAATCTTACTAAACACCCTCAAGTTTATGGAACTCTGGGTATCTACCCAACATATGATTTAAATTTGGATTTCTCAGATGTAAATTCAATAATAACTAGAAATCTAAATCCCAAAATTGTAGGAATAGGCGAGTGTGGGTTTAACCAACCTTTTAATGAAAATGATCGAAATTTATTAAAACAGGAGGAACTTTTTAGAATTCAAATTGAATTAGCAAATCAATTAAACCTTCCAATCGTTGTTCATACAAGAAATTCGGATAAAGAAACCTTAGAGGTTTTAAAATCATACAAACAAACTAATCTAAGAGGTGTAATACACTGCTTTGTTTCAGATTATGAATTTGCAAAGCAAGTTCTAAATTTAGGATTTTATTTATCTTTTAATGGAATTATCACGTATAAGTCTGGTCAAGGTATTTACGAAACAATACAAAAAATGCCTCTTGATAGAATTTTGATTGAAACTGACGCCCCATATCTAACACCTGAGGGATACAGAAATGTTATAAATGAACCAAAATTTATCCCAATAATTGCCGAAAAAGTTGCCGAAGTTAGGGGAATTTCGTTAAATCTATTAAAAGAAGAGGTTTATAAGAATTCTTTAAGTTTATTTGATAAAATATCATAATAAATGATTAAGCAATTTGTTGAAAAATACGATAAAAAGGTTCATAGATTTTTAGAAATACTTCCAGGTTTTCTGACCTGGGCATTACTTCTTTCTCCAGTTTGGTTAGGCTTAATATTCCCTCAAGCTATTATTTTCTTTTTAACATTTCTTACAGTTTTTTGGTTCTACCTTGGAATAAAGTTTACCTACGGAGCTTTTAAAGGTTACGGTATTTATCAACAGGAGTTAAAAGTTAAATGGTTTGAAAAACTTAGAGATTTGGATTTTAAAAAACTTCCCGAGCAAGAAACACTTCCTCAAAATTTAAAAGAATTAAAGCAGTTTGTTTTAATTCCGATAGTCAATGAAACAAAAGAAATATTAACTCAGAGTTTAGAAAGTATTGTCAACCAAACATTTCCAACCAAACAAATTTTTCTAACCTACACCGTCGAAGAAAAATACTCAGAAGAAGTTGTTAAATATATTAAGGAAATGATTGCCCCGTATGAAAAACAATTTGAAAAAATTTTAATTTTTGTTCATCCTGCAGGAATTGTTGGGGAAGCTATTGGAGTTGGAGGTGCGAATAGGACTTGGGGTGCGAAAGGGACAATAGAATATATGTCGAAAAATAAGATTGATATAAAGGATTACATATTTTCCTCTCTTGATGCAGATCATGTACTTCATGAGGAATATTTATCAAGACTTGCTTTTGCGTACGTGACTAACAACAATAGAAATTTTAAATTTTTTACAACCGCGGTTCACCTTTTTAACAACAATCACTGGCAAGTCCCAGTTCTTGCGAGAGTAGAAGCTAATGCAGTAACATTAGGTACCATGTCAGAATGGGCCATATCTCCAGATTTTAAAGAAACATTTGCAGCTTATTCATGTTCTCTACAAACTTTAGTAGACACAAATTACTGGGATGTAACACTTGGAGTTGATGATTCTGTTTTTTATTGGAGAGCTTTCTTAAAAAGAAAAGGCAACTTCACAGGAGTTTGTCATTGGATACCGTATTCAGCAGATGCTGTTGAATCCGAAACTACAATCAAAACATATAAAAGTTTATATAAACAACTTTTAAGATGGGGTTGGGGAATTATAAAATTTCCAATAGCAATTAAGGGGTTCCTTACTGAAGCTGAGATTCCAACAAAAATTAAAATATTATGGACATTAAAACAACTTGAAAGGGAAGTTATTTTAATTAATACAGTATTTTTAATTAATTTTGGATTCGCAACTGTAACTTTAGTAAACCCTTATGTAAAGCAGTCCAGTTTTGCATACTCACTACCGGACTTAATTTCAGTAATAATGACAATTACCTTAATTTTTTTACTTCCTGCTACCTTTTTAAGATTAAAGATTGCACCGCCTATGCCTGAAAGATGGAATATTTTAAGAAAATTCCTAGCTTACTTTGAGGGTTTTGCTGTCATTATAAATTTACTTACCTTCTCTTTCTTCCCTTATATAGAAGCCCAAACAAGATTAATGTTAGGTAAAAGAATGAAAGATCTTTACCACACACCAAAAGTAAGAAGCAATGCTTAACAAATTATTAAAATCAAAAAATTCAATTTTTTTATTTATAAACACTTTAATAGTTGCTTTTCAAGTTTTTTTAATTTTATTTTTTTATCCGGAAATTCATAACAAAATACCTTTATGGTATACCAAAAATTGGGGGTTAGAAATTCTTTCTGACAAATTTTATATAATTTTATTACCGATAATCTCCATTCTTTTAACTGTTAGCTCCTACTTTATTTTAAAAATTTCAGAAAAGTTCTATCAATATCTATTTTTTGAAATTACATCCTATTTTATAACTATTACAAATTTAATAATTACCTACTCCTTAACAAACATTATCAAAAAAACAACTTTTTCAAATTTATTTTTCTTAGATTATATTGGTAGCGAGCTACTAAATAGTTTTTTTATCTCGGTTGTTGTTTCTGTTGCAGTAACCCCATACTTAATCAAAATATACGAAAAGTATGGCTTGATTACTGACCCAAAAAAACACCAACACCCAGGTATGTTACTTAAAAACCCCTCCGCTAGAGGAGGAGGTTTTATCTTTGCTCTGTCTTTTTCTTTAACAGCATTAATTACAACTAAAATAAACAATCAGATTTTAGCTATAGTTATTGCCGCAGTACTAACTGCTATTATTGGGTTACTTGACGATATATCTAATACAAGCACAAGTAAAAAATATAAATTTTTAGGGAATCCTATTTTTAGACTTTTAGTCCTGCTTCCAATTCCAGTAATAATCCTGTTATTTAGCGGAATAACTATAAATAACATTTCAAATCCCTTTGGAGGAGTAATAAATTTTAGCGATTACATAATAAATATTTTGGGTTACTCACTAACACCAATAGTATATTTCTTTACATTTATCTGGATTCTGTGGTTAATAAACCTTCTATCTTGGTCAAACGGTGTAGATGGACAATATTCGGGAATCATAACAATCGCAGGTATAACTATATCTCTTCTTGCTTTAAGATTTACACCTTTATCAGAGAACGAACTTAATATATCAAAACTTGCAATTATAGCCGCAGGAGCATCGCTTGGCTTAGTACCTTATACCTGGAACCCTTCTAAAATCATGTGGGGTTTTGGAGCAACCTCTGCAGGAATAGTTCTTGCAGCTTTATCAATTATAGCCTCAACAAAAATATCAATTTCGGTTCTTGTTCTACTTGTACCTTTTATGGACGGAATAATTACTGTTATAAGAAGAGTTATAAATAAACAAAACCCACTAAAAGGAGACAGAAATCATTTACATCACTTATTGCTACAAAGAGGTTGGAGTATAAAACAAGTAGCAGTTTTTTACTGGATAACTACAGCAATATTAGGAACAATTGGTTATATATCCTCTGATAAAGATCTGCCTTTATTAGTTTTAACTTTAGGTGGGTTAGTAGGTTTTGGTATTGCTTTGCTTAACTTTAGATTTAAAATTTAATTAATAGAATAGAAATCAAAATTACTAATATTTGTGTGATAATTCCCCAAGGAAGAGGTGCCTGAAATTGCATTTTACTTTGAATAGTGTTTAAAGTTTTTAAAAACCTTCCTTCCTTTTCCCCAAAAATTGTTAATGAGGATAGGGCATCAGGTAATACAGAAGCAATTCCTGAAAAAAACACAGTGACTGCCAGGAGCGGATCGTTTTTTACCCACAAATAATAACATGTAAAGGAAACACCAACGGCAACTCCCACAGCCAAATCACCCATAACTGCTATGGGTCTCCAACCCTTTACCCTTTCTTCTCTTTTAGTGTTTGAATAAAAATCCCAATGTGGTACTTTATCTCCTAAAAAATGGCTGATAAAAGCAAGAATAACAGCTAAATAAGGGTTTGGTACGTTAGTTGCAATTGCAATACCTACTAAAGTATGAGGTGTTAAAAGCATATTACTATTATATCAAAGTAAAAAAGGTATTATAATTACATTAATGATTGATTTCTTTTACCAACTTCTAAGAACAGCAAGACCTAGGCAATGGCTTAAAAACTTTGCGTTGTTTGCACCAGCATTAATACTTGGAGACATAACTGAGATATCGGTTATTAATAGGTTACTAAATGGGTTTCTAGCTTTCTCATTAATGTCTTCTGGTACCTATTTTATAAATGATATTGTAGATGCCCAAAAAGATAGTTTGCACCCTATCAAGAAAAATAGACCAATTCCTTCAGGAAAATTAAAAGTTTGGGTTGCAGCACTTACTTCTTTAATTCTTATTTCCCTGTCTTTATTTTATTCTTTTAAGTATAGTGGAAACTTCTTTTCATTTATACTTATTACTTACCTACTAATACAGTTTCTTTATTCATTTTTATTAAGAAATATAATAATCCTAGACTCTCTTACAGTTGCGTCTGGTTTTGTTTTAAGAGTTATAGCGGGAGGAGTGCTTATTGAAAGTTCAATTTCCTCATGGCTAATTCTAACGACAATCGCTCTTTCACTGCTTTTAGCTTTTGGCAAAAGAAGATCTGAAAAAACAATCCTCTCTGAGACTAAAACCCAAGCAGAAACCAGGGCTACTTTAAAAAGCTATCCTGACAATTTGCTTGACTCTATGATTACAATGTCTTCAACATTTTGTATTGTTTCTTACTCATTTTTTACCTTCCAAGTAAGTCCAGAATCAGGTCTTTCAAATCTTAGAAGAATATTACCTGCTTCAATAGACTCTCCAAAGTGGTTAATGTTTACAATCCCACTTGTAATTTATGGAATTGCTAGATATCTATATGTGATTTATGAAAAGAAAGAAGGAGAGTCCCCAGAAAGAGTTCTACTTTCAGATAAACCCCTACTTACAACAGTTCTTTCATGGGTAATTTTTGTTTTTCTTGTAAACAATATATTTTAATTATTTTTTGGATTGAGTTCCTGCAACAGTTTCAACTATCTTGGCTTGTAAATTCAAGTTATTAATCTTCAATGAAAATAAAAGAAATATAGGAGATAGAATTAATAAAACTAGAACTATTACTAGAATCGAGTCTATAAAGAATCTAATAAAAGAATGGTTATGGTCTCTCATGATACAAATATCTCCTCTTCTTCTTCGGTAGGAAGATTTCTTGCCATCTCGTATTCAATATCCAAAACAAAGAAATAAGTTCCTAACAAGGTAAATAATGAGGATACAACTAAAAGATAAGTAGGGGCTAGATCGATAAAATATAAAAATATAGCTAGAAATAGAGAAACATAATTAAAAACTAACCATATTAAATTTTGCGAAAACAAATGAAAAGTATCTTGAATTAAAAATCCAACTCTAAAATTAAAAATGGATAACGAAAGTTTTGGTTTAATATGGGTTCCATGAAAATATATAGATTTTATTAGGGAGTAAGAAAGACCCAAAAAAGAAAAGATAATAAAACCAAATAAAACATTAGTGTTTATAGAAGTGTAGCTTTGCTGCGAAACTGTTAAATTAAAAACATTGTAAAGATTTGTTGAGATCCCTAAACTTTGGGCTGTAAAAATCGTTACTAGGATCTTAATAAATAAGAAACCTAAAAACGGTGTTATAGCTTCAGATATTAATTTAGTGAGAATTTTGGAATACATATTAATATACTAGTATATGAATAAAATTTTAGAAATATCAAGGTTTTTCTATGTCTTAGGAATTGCATTAATTCCTTTTATAACCTTTCCTTATAGTTTTACTCCTTTTACATTAAGCAAAACTTATTTTTTTATTTTTATAACATTTATTTCTAGTATTTTTTATTTTATTTCTAAACCAAAAAATTACGATTTTCCAATAGGCCTGACCTTCTTATTGATTTTTGAATTCTTGTTTGGAGTAGATAACTTTAATCTATACTTATTTCCAAGATACTCAGAAAATTTTCTGGTAACAACGACACTCTTTATTTTTATTTTTTTGGGAATAAATTTATTTAAAAGATTAGATATAGAAAAAATTATTTTTTATTCTTCTGTAATTGTGGTTATCCCTAGTTTAGCTGATTTATTTTTATCCTCAGAAAGAACTTCCGGAACAATAGGACAGGCAAATTTTTTTGGGGCGTATCTTTCATTTTTAATTCTGATTTTGATTAAAAACTTCGAGTCTTATATCTTAAGATTCAATAAATACATTCTTTTACTTTATTCAATTTTAATACTAACTTTATTTATAAAATCCGCCTCCGTAGCTTCTCTAATTTGTCTTGTAATAGGTTTATTTTTTGTTAGAGAGAGATTTTATAATATAAACAAATACTATTTAATAATAGTTTTATCAATCCTTACATTAAGCTTTTTTCTTTTTGGAGAGATTTATGTTTCAAAGATAAAGGATACCTATAACCAGTTGTTTAACCCTAATCAAACAATTATAAGCGATAGTTTTTTAATAAGAAAAGAAATTTGGAAAACAAGTTTCGAAGCTCTAGAAAAAAATCCAGAAATAATTTTGTTTGGAATAGGGCCCAATAATTTTAGTTATTTTTTTGAAAAATACCGAGGAAACAGCCTGAAGGGACTCTCCGAAGAAAACTTTCTGTATGACAAACCTCATAATTATTTTATTGAAATTCTCATAAGCTATGGAATCATATACTTATTGATTTTTTCATTTTTAATAATTAAGGGGTTTCAAATTAATAAGGATTTTAGATACTTAATTGCACCATTAATCTTTTTTATGTTTTTTAACTGGCTAGATATTTATTTAAAAGTTATCTTCTATTTATTATGTTTTTCAAGTATTTACAAAGTTAAAATAGAAAATTTTAAGTACTTCAACTTAGCTTCTATTTCTATACTTTTATCAACTATAATTTCATTTTCTGTACTATTTTACAGAGATATTTCCTACTATTATGGGAATAAAAATTACACTTATTCGTATCTATATAAAGATATTATAGATTTTAAAGTTAAAGACCCGATTGTAATTCTATATGCAATTGAAAAAGGTAGGGATGAAAACAATCAAAATATTAGACAATTTCTAATAAGAAACTTCCCTGATAGCCAAGCAATTCTATTTATTCTTAACAAACTGTTTTGAAACATAACCAATAACATTGTTTTTAAAGACTATTCTTACCCAACCATCAGTAGTTTCATCCAAATACTCGTACTCTTCGTTTAATTTTGCCTGGCCTATTTCAACGCCGTTTGGTTCTTTTCTAACACGTAACCAGTCATTATTTATAATTACGTATTTTTTGGCATTAACCGTATTTACCGGAGAAGTTGTAGTAGGTTTATTTATTGCATTAGAAGGATTTGATAAACCCAAAACTGATTGAGGTTGTGTCAAAGTCTCTTTCCCAACTACAGATACTTTGTCATCTGTCAGGGATGCGATTTTGGCTGAATATTTTTGAGAGTCGCTAGTTGAATCTATAGCTAAATCAACATTTGAATTAAAGAATAGTAAAGATTTAAAGTTTCGTTCATTTATTTTTCCCTTATCTACACTTCTAAGCAATAAGCCTACCTTTTTATTTGTTGGAGAATCGATAGAGTCAAGAGTATCAATTTGATTTCCATCTCTATCAAAAATTCTTCCGTCAAAGTCAACAAAATAATCAAAGAATTTCTCTTTAGTAGAACCGTAATTTGGAATATCTAGCTCTCGCTTGGTGTAAAAATATAAAAAGTAATCAATCCAATCTTTAGAATTATAGAAAACATCAGAATTAGATGAATAAATAGAATAAATATTTTGATATCCACCAAAATTAATAAGATCCTTTGAATTTGGAAGAGGCGAGAGCTTCACTTCTATATTAGTTTTAAATTCTTTTCTTACATTTACGGTAAAAGATGTCTCTTTAAATCCATCAGCTGAAATTTTAAATTTATACTCACCGGCTTCTAAACCTGTTATTGCATCGTAAGTTGTTTCTTTTTCATTCACCATTACTTTGGCGTATTCTGGAAACAAAAAAAGCTCTACTTTTTTATCGTCTAAAGTTCCTTCCCAAATATTAATTCCAGAACTTAGTTGTTTGTTAATTCCTAAATCTCTGAAAATTATATTTTCTGATTTATCAATTAAATTTAAAGAAGTAGTATAAGAATTCTTGTTTCCTTTTATCGATAAATTTACCAATCCAGATTTAATCTCTATACTATCGACTGGAGAATCGCCCAAGTATTTATTATCCGCATATACCTTAGCACCCTCTTCTGAAATTACTGAGATCTTAGCTTTTTTTGCTATCCCCAAAACCTCAGGAATTCTTTCTTGATTAAAAAGCAGCAATCCAAAAATTCCTAAAGTTATAAGTAAGTAGAAAATATATTTCTTTAAAGCAGGTATTTTCTTAGCAGGTCTAATAGATGTTATGGCCATATTCTAGTTTAATTATAATACCTCAAAAATTAAATTTTGGAGGTTAAAATGATAAAATATCATAACTAATGGCGCAGTGGCGAAGTGGAAACGCAGTGGTCTGCAAAACCAATACGCGAGGGTTCGATTCCCTCCTGCGCCTCCAAAATCTATTTATAGTAGATATTTTTAATTTTAATTAAAAAATAGTAAGTTATAATTTACACGGTTTTATAGTAAAAATTTAGAAAGGACTAAAATGACAATAGATCAAATAAAACCTCTACACGATTTCGTACTTATAGAGCCCCTAGAACAAGAAACAATACTCCCCTCCGGAATTGTATTACCGGATGCAGCCAAAGAAAAACCTCAAAAAGGGAAAATTCTAGCTTTAGGCCAAGGTAAATCAAACGACAAGGGTGAAATTAAAAAACTGGTTGTTAAAAAAGGAGAGGTTGTAATGTACAAAAAATGGGGCGGTACTGAGATAAAAATTGATAACAAAAACCTCCTTCTGATGAAAGAAGAGGATTTAATTGCAGTAATTACTGAGAAGTAGAAAGGATAAATATGCCAGCAAAACAAATAATATACGGCGATGAAGCCAGAAAGAAATTAAAAAACGGAGTAGATAAACTAGCCAAAGCAGTTACTACAACATTAGGCCCAAAAGGAAGAAATGTAGGAATTGATAAAGCTTGGGGATCTCCAATAGTTATTCACGACGGAGTTTCGATAGCTAAAGAAATCGAATTAGAAGATAAATTTGAAAATATGGGAGCTCAATTAGTCAAAGAAGCTGCATCAAAAACAAACGATGTAGCAGGAGACGGTACAACAACATCTACAATGTTAGCCCAAGCTATTGTAGAAGCAGGAATGAAAGTAATATCTACAGGTGTTAACCCAATGACACTAAGAAAAGGGCTAGAAATTGCAACCGAAACTGCAGTTAAAGAAATTAAAACCTTATCCAAAAAAGTTTCTACTAAAGAGGAAAAAGCCCAAGTAGCTACAAATTCCGCTCAAAATCTAGAAATTGGAAATCTTATTGCAGAAGCTATGGAAAAAGTAGGAAGTAATGGGGTAATTACGGTCGAAGAATCAAGAGGTATGGATATGGAACTAAGTTACAAAGAAGGGATGCAGTTTGATAAGGGATATGTCTCACCTTACTTTATTACCAATCCAGAAAGAATGGAGACTGAACTAGATAACCCTTTTATACTTTTAACAGATTCTAAAATCTCATCAATCCAAGATTTACTTCCTTTATTAGAGCAGTTGATGAAGGTTTCAAAAAATCTAGTAATTATTGCAGACGATATAGACGGAGACGCACTAACAACACTTGTTGTAAACAAATTAAGGGGAACCTTTAATCCGGTTGCAATTAAAGCTCCGGGATTTGGGGACAGAAGAAAAGAAATGTTAGAAGATATAGCAGCATTAACAGGAGCTACAGTCATCTCCTCAGAGACAGGTAGAAAACTCGATACAGCCGGTCTAGAAGATTTAGGAAAAGCCGATAGGATTATTGTAAATAAGGATGAAACAGTGATTATTGGAGGTCATGGAGATAAAACAAAAGTTGCTGAAAGAATTAGTTTAATCAAAAAACAATTCGAAACAACCGAATCCCAGTATGATAAAGAAAAACTAAACGAAAGAGTAGCTAAACTCTCTGGAGGCGTTGCTGTAATTTCTGTTGGAGCTAATACTGAAGCGGAATTAAAAGAAAAAAAACTAAGGGTAGAAGACGCGGTTAACGCTACTAAAGCTGCAGTTGAAGAAGGAATTGTCGCTGGAGGTGGTGTAACACTCCTAAGAATTAGAAAATCGATTGAAAAATTAAAACTTGAGGGTGAGGAAAAAGTTGGTGCCAAAATTCTTATAGATGCTTTGGAAAAACCATTCAGAGTAATTATTGAGAATGCAGGGGAAGATTCCGGTAAGATTCTCTCGAATGTTGAGAGAGTTCAAGAAGAAAAGAAAAACCATAATATAGGATTTAATGTATTAACTATGGAGTATGGGGATTTAATAGAACAAGGAATTCTTGATCCAGCTAAAGTTACAAGAAGTGCTCTTCAAAACGCAGTTTCTGTTTCTACAATGATTCTAACTACGGAATGCTTAATAACTGAAGCGCCAAAGAGTGAAAAAGAGAATAATATCCCAGGAGGAATGCCTGATATGGGAATGATGTAAATCATAAGCTCAAGTTAAAAAAATGGCGGGGTAGAAATTAACCGCCATTTTTTTAACTTTTTATTTTTTCGTAATTTTCTAATACAGAAACAGAATGGTCAATTTTTATAAAATGAATCATATCTTTGGTTAAAACTTCAGACCCGTACCTTACTTTCATAAATAATAATTGAATAAACATAAATATTTTTTCAAATATATCCAAAACGGTTAACTCTTTAATCTCCATATGGTTTTCTATTTCATTATTTATCTCAAAATTAGGTAGAAACTCTCTGACCCAGTTATTTTCTTTTAAAAATTTTAGGTAAAAATTGTCTTTATTAACCAAAGGTTGCATCATCGCTATCTCATGAGCTACATAAAGACTTCTTTTGTCTTCTTTCCACGACATAGAATCCTCAGATATATATAAATTAGGACAAATCTTCAGTTTAGGATCTGTATTGTTAACATAAATATTTAGAAGTTTCAAAATTGTTACTATAAAAAACCTTGAAATCCAAAGTCTGTTTTTAGAACATATAAAAAATAAATCTATATCATCTTTTTCAAAATCAAAATTGTAAGAAGCAAGGGATCCAGTAACTCCTACAAACTTGATAAAGGGTATTTTTTCAAATATGTAAGAAATACTTAACAGTTTTTCAAAAGTAGCTTTAGCAAATGAAGTTTTTGAATTCAATTCTTTTAACTCGTCTTTTTTAGATTTAGATGTTCCCAAAAAATAAAATCCATTTTTGTACTTAATTTTATGTCTTTCCAATAAGTCTTTTAACATATCTTCTATCTCAAGCAATGATTCGAATTTTGTATGAGAAAAATATATTAATTGGTAAAAAGTCATTGGTTGATTAAAAATTTTCTTATAGGAAAGAGTGTTGATAATATCTTTTTTTGGATCGTAAATTTTATTTTTCATCTAAACATTTATTAACTAATTTATCAGCCTGAGAGTTTTTTTCTCTTCTAACATGCGAGATTTCAAATTTTTTAAATTTTGAAATCTCTTTTGCAACTTCTAAATAAATTTTCTGGATACCTAGATCTTTAACTTTATACAACTTGAGAATTTGTTTCACCATCAATTCTGAATCAGAGTAAAACTTAGCTTCAAGAATATTATTACTGACTAAATACTTTAATGCATTAAGCAAGCCATTATACTCAGCTTGATTATTAGTAGTAATTCCTAAAAATTTGTACTCTTCGTGCAAAAGTTTTCCATCGTGAAATATTACAAAAGCACAGGCAGCCTTACCAGGATTTCCTCTTGAACCACCATCTGTATAAACTTCAATCATTTCTTTTTTATAAATAAATAAAAACTAGATAAAAATAAACCACTTATAAATCCTAACATTAAAAACTGAAAGTAATTTTTAGAAGATCTACTTATAATAGGTTCTTCAGAAAGAAAACTTAACTCAAAACTAGAATTACCTTTTTTAAGAACTTGGGAAAACTCATCTATACTATTTAAGTAATCCTTATACCTACCTTTTACTTGATTTTCAGATTGACCTACAACTGATAAAGAAAGAATATTTGGGGAAACTTCTTTTAACTTTAATGACCCAACTATACCTACTAAAGGAGTGAAAGACATATCGGTAAGTCCTTTACCTTTAATCAATCTTTTGAATTCCGGTGAATTACTAAGGGCAATTAAATTTCTAGAGTAGTTTAACTCATTTGATACTTCACTTTTTTGATTAGAGTTTCCAACAGGGTATGCGTAAATAGTTCCTTCAGCCGTAAAGGATTCAGGAACTAAAAAATAAACTGCAGTAAACAATCCGGAAGTTAAAAAAGAAACAAGAATTATAAATTTAAAATTTTGTTTTAAAATTTTTAAGAATGTTTTTAATTCCATAAAATGATTATATTACAATAAGTTATTTATTTAATTGATAAAGCATCCAAATTAAAATATAATAATTAAAACTATGCCCGAAACTCCAAATATTGAATTTAAAAAGACATCTTTAGCACCTTCATCAGTGGTTTTTTTTGGAGGTAACTACCTAGGTTCCAAATTAGTCGAAAAGCTTCTAGAAAAAGAGAGTAGGGTTATTGTTGTTGATAAATTTGATTCTGCTAAAGAGAGTTATTATATAAATCTAAGAGATAATCCTAAACTTTTGCTTATAAGTTGTGATTTAGAAAACGAAATCCCAAGAGAAATTGCTAGCTCTGACTACGTTTATTTTTTAAACTATCATGATTACTACAACCCAAGTGATAAATTTAAAATAGTAGAAACCACTCAATTTACTAAAAATATAATAAATTTTTCTCTTTCCTCTAAATCAAAGGTTGTTCTTGTCTCAAACGTTGAAATTACAAATAAATTTTTTAAGAAATCCCTAGATACTCAAAAACTAATAGAAGAAATCATTGAAGAATCTGACGAAAACAAAAATTTAAATATCAGACAAGTAAAACTTCCTGTTATATACGGACCAAGAATGAGTTTTGAAAACTCAGGGGGTCTTATAAAAATACTAGATAATTATCTAAACAAAGATAAGGTAGTCTTGGATGAAGAGAACAACCATAAGAACTTCTTCTTATTTGTCGATGATGCTGTTGAAGCAATAATAAAAGCAATATTTTCAGAAAATACATTAGGGAAAACAATTACAGTAACCGAAACTGAGGCTTATTCGGAGCTTGAAATCGGCTCAATTATAAAATCAATCTCCCCAAGAGCCCTAGATACGGATCTAGATGAAAATAGAGATCCTTTAAATTGGAAAGTTCCTGAAGAAAGAAATCTTCATTTAATTGGTTTTGCTCCAAAAACCTCACTTAGAAACGGATTAATTAAAACTTTGAGTTATTTTGGACAAGAAACAAATACATTTTCTTTTAAACCTGAAAAGGTTGCAAAAGAGAACATGAAGAATGCCTTAAAAAATCTTAGAAAAAGTAACGAGAGTGAGTTAATAAACCCAAGCAACTTCAAAGAAGATTTTCCAAAAATTAATTATTCAAAAGTTAAAAGAACAAGTCATTCTTCAAATTGGCTACCGAAAACTAAAAAAGAGTTTGCGCTGAGTTTAATAACAGTATTACTTTCGTTTATTTTGATTTTTGTAGTAGTTCCTTTAGGAATTTTCTATTTTAACATTTCGGAGTTAAGATCTAATTTTAACGATGTAAGATCTAATTTAGAAAAAGGAGATCTAAAACAAGCAATTGAAAAAACTAAAGAATTAGACACATCAATCGACAAAACATACGAAAATTTTAATAGATTTAAGTTTTTAATAACCTTAGTAGAGTCTGAAAAAAACTTCGAAGAATACAATAAGTTAATAGTATCTCTTAAGAATTTTAATCAAGGAATTGGTCAATTTGCTGAAGGAGCAGGTCCTTTTTTAGAGATTTCTAAATCACTTAAGGACGGAAAAGAAATTGATATTAGTGAACTATCTAGAAGTGTTAATCCTTTATCAGACAGTTTGCAAAACTTCATTAAAGCAAACGATTTAATTAAAAACTCACCTGTTGCTTTTGATCAAGTAAAAACTTATAAAGAAAACCTTCCAAAGTTGATCAAAGCTAACGACGTACTTCTGGCTGTTGCTAGGGATTCTAGAGATTTACTTGGCTTTGAAGAACCAAAAAAGATTTTAGTTTTATTTCAAAATCCCTATGAAATTAGACCAACAGGAGGATTTATAGGCTCATATGGGGTTGTTGAAATATCAAAAGGTAAGGTAATTTCTATAAGAATCGACGATATCTATAATCCTGACGGACAAGTTGATGTAAAAAAAGTTAACATGGCGCCTCCTCAGTATGTCAAATACTTTTTGAAAGAAGACAAACTCTATATTAGAAACGCAAATTTTAATTCAGATTTCCCAAGTAGCGCAAAACTAATAAACGAGTTGTTCGATAAGGCTATTCAAGAAAATTTTCAAACAGTCATAGCTATAGATACAAAGTTTATTGAAAAATTCCTTCAAACTTACGGAGATGTATATTTGAATAACTATGAAGAAAACATAACAGCTGGTAACTTTGTTGAAAGAGCTCAATTCCATAGCGAAGTAAATTACCAACCTGGAGTTTCTGAAAAGAAATCATTTTTAACTTCCCTTGGTTCAAAAATTTTAGAGAGACTACTTTCGTCAAAACCTGAGGAAATCGCACCTTTTGCAGATAACTTATATGGACTACTAGAAACTAAGAATTTCCAAATTTACACTGAGTTACCTTTTTTAAGTAGATCATTAGGAAATCTAGAATGGGATGGAGCTTTAATCCCAACTCAAGGGGACTACTTAAAGGTTGTCAATGCTAATTACGGAGGTAATAAAGTTAATTATATGACTGAAAACAACTATACCTATAATGTCAAATCTTTAACTAGAGACGGGGTTTTAAGAGGGTTTTTAACCTTAAACTATACAAATAAAGCCAAAGACAGAGCTTGGCCATACGGAAATTTCGTAAACTATATAAAAGTATTAGTTCCTACAGGTTCAAAACTTACAGCCGCCAAACTTTTACTACCAAACGGGCAGGAAACTAATCTATTTAACAACATACTATTAAGTTCTGAGGGTATTTACCAAACATTTGAAACTAGCTTAACTATCGAACCAGATTCATCTCAAAAGCTGATCATTGAATACGACTTACCTCAAAACTTAGGTATTATAAAAAATAAAAATACTTCCTATACCCTTTTATGGCAGAAACAAGCAGGGGACGAATCAGCATTTAACTTTATATTCGAACCTTTATACGGTTTTGAAGCAAGTGAAACTGAGTCAAACTACCAATTCGGTGAAAATGAGGGTGATTTTATAGTTAATTCTAAATTTTCTAACAATCTAAGGTTTAAAACTACTTTAAAGTAGTCTTTTTCCTTGACTAATAAAGGATATAAAGATAAAATAAGCACTATCTTATGGAATTAAACGCAAATTTAAGACAACTTACAGGAAACCACGCAAAGAAATTAAGATCTGAATTCTTAATTCCTGCTGTAGTTTACGGACTTGGAAACCCAAGTATTAACCTAGAAGTAGGTTACAATGAATTTGTTAAAGTTTTTAGAGAAGCAGGGGAGAACACACTTGTTAACTTAAATTTCGATGGAAAATCAAAAAAAGTCCTTGTTAAAGATATTCAAAAAGACCCAGTTTCAGGCAGAGTAATACACGCTTCATTCTTAGAAGTTAACTTAAAAGTTAAGATTAAAGCTATGATTCCTGTTGTTGTTACTGGAGATGAAGAAGCTCCTGTATTAAAATCAGGTACTGGAATTTTAAACCTTATCAAACAAGAGATTGAAGTTGAAGCACTTCCCGCAGACTTACCTCACTCATTTACTGTAGATGTGTCTTCACTGGAAAATATTGGTGATGAAATTAAAGTTTCAGCTTTAAATTTCGATAGATCAAAAGTTGAATTAGTAGACTTAACTGAAGAAGATTTAATTCTAAATATCGATGCACCTCAAGAAGAAGTAGCTGAAGAAACAACTCTAACTGAAGAAGAAAGAATTGCTCAACTAGAAGCTTCATCTGAAAAACCTGAGGAAGAAACTTCAGAAGAAGAAAAGTAATTTTCTAAAATACCCATTTCAATTTTTATTAAAATATATTTTTATTATTTACTACTAATATTTTGGAAATTTAGAATTCATTAAAATAGCATTGCTATCTTTAGAGTAGTTGTTCTGCCAGATTTCTTCGGTTATGAAAGGCATAAAAGGGTGTAAGCATTTTAAACAATCCTTAAAAATTGTATTTATCAAAGGTAATAAATCGTTGTTTTGCTTGCACTTCTCAATGTAAATATCCGCAACTTGATGCCACATATAAGAGTGTATTTCCTCAGCAGTATCAGACAAAGACATTTTTTCAAACTTTGCATTTACAGTTCTTATAAATTCTAAATGATTGTTAAATATTTCAGAATCTAAATTTTTGATATCATTAGTATTTTCTTCAATTTTTAAGTCATATGAGGCATTCTCAGACATCATTTTGATAAAACGTGCCATGTTCCATACCTTATTTCCAAAGTTTCTGGTACCAACTAATTTAGCTTCAGTAAAGTTTTGATCATTTCCAAAAGGTACACTCATAATTAAAGCAAGTCTTAATGAGTCAGCTCCATATTTTTCAATCAAATCTAGAGGGTTAATAACATTTCCTTTGGATTTCGACATTTTCTGACCTTTGGAATCCCTAACTAACCCATGTAAAATAATATCTTTAAAAGGAGCTTTACCTGTTCGGTAAATACCAAGCATCATCATTCTTGTTACCCAAAAAAATAAAATATCATATCCTGTATCAATTACACTTGTAGGATAAAATTTTTCGTAGTCTTTTGATCCGATACCTAAAGTAGCAAAAGGCCACTGACCAGAACTAAACCAAGTATCAAAGGCATCAGTATCCTGAGTAAACTCTGTCGAACCACATTCACATTTTTCTAATTTTCCGTCTTTTGATACAGTCCATTTAGAACATATATTGCATTGATAAGCCGGAATTCTTATACCCCAAACAACTTGTCTTGAGATATTCCAATCGATAATATTTTCTAACCAATCTAAGTAGGTTTTTTCGAATCTTTCTGGATGAATTTTTGTCTCACCAGTCTTGACAGCCTGAATAGCTTTTTCCGCTAAAGGTTTTGTTTTTATAAACCATTGAGGAAGGAGTATTGGTTCTATAGCTGTACCACATTTATAACAACACGGAACCTGATGTTTGTATTCCTTTTTATCAGCTAAAAACCCTAACTCATTTAAGTATTCAGATACCTGTTCTCTAGCTGCTTTTACTTTCAAACCCTCGAATTTTCCGGCAAGTTCGTTTAACCTACCTTTAATATTCAAGACTGATTTTCCTATTAAATTGTGTCTTTTTGCTATTTCGTAATCATTAAAATCATGCATTGGGGTAATTTTTAAAACCCCTGTTCCGAAATCTATTTCAACAGCCTCATCAGCAATTATTGGTAATAATTCGTTATTTAAAGGGTTAATAGCATTTTTTCCAATAAGAGATTTATATCTCTCGTCAGTTGGATTAACGCATAAAGCTACATCTACAAAAATTGTTTCAGGTCGTGCGGTTGCAACAATTAAAACATCTTTACTATCTTGGATCCTATATTTTACATAATATAAAAAATCATTTTTTTCAGCATAGTCAATTTCTAAATCAGAGAATCCGGTCTCATGAACAGTACAGTAATTAACTAGTCTTTCACCTCGGTAAACTAATCCATCCTTAAAAAGTTTTTCAAAGGTTTCATAAACAGTAGAAATTATTTTCTCATCTAGAGTAAAGGTATTTCTAGACCAATCAACTGCAAAACCATGTTTTCTAATTTGGTTTTCCATTAGAGGTCTATTAGAAAGTACAAAATTGTAAATATCTTTGTATAGCTCATCTCTAGAGAAATCAAATCTAGACTTTCCTGCTTTCTCCAAATGTTTTTCGTAAACTACTTGAGTCTCAAAACCAGCATGGTCGGCGCCAGGAATCCAAAGAGTTTCAAAACCTTTCATTTTTTTATACCTTATAAGGATATCTTCAACGGTATATAAAGAGTGTCCCAAATGGAGGGAAGCGTTAGCATTAGGAGGAGGTAAGATTATAGAAAAAGGAGGTTTATCAGAACTACTGTCAGCTAAGAAGCAATTATTTTCTTCCCAAAGATTATATATTCTGGATTCAATTTCCTTAAAATTGTAATTTTTTTCCATGATTACGTGTATTTTACACCAAAATCTATTGATTTAAACCACAGGCGGAAAGGATAGCCCCTTTTGAATTCTTAAAAGTAGCTGCACTGGATGATGCTGCTGAGGCTCTAACTGCTTCTACACATTTAGTGTTACCGGATCTATCAGACATTACAAAAGAGGAGCCGGTGCCAGTAGCTACTTGAGAGTTTAGAGCGTCTCTAGAAAGAGACTTTAAAATAGGATCAACATCTAAAGTATCAACCACTTTTTTAACTGCGGGAAGAGAAGGTAATCTTCTTACACTTGCTTGTTTAGAATAAATTTCTTTTTGAGATTCTTCTGAGGTCATGTGTTTAATTAACTTCCAGGATTCAGTAGGATTTTGTGCTGCTGCAGGAACTGCCTCAACGAAGAATGTTGGCCAATTCATTGGCCTATCTTGTCTTGAAGAAGGTAAAGGAGCTACAGCAAGTTCAATATTAGGATTTGCATTTAAAATGTCATTTACTCTCCAAGATGGAACAATTATCATAGATGCTTTTCTGGATACAAAGGCATTTCCAGAGTTTTGAAATACAGGATCCCAATCAGTAGATCTATTCAAAACTCTTAATACAGATTCAAGTGAAGAATCGCCCTCTTCAAAAACTTTAGGAAAATCTAAGTTTGCATTTCCTAAAAGATAGCCAAAAATATCTGAGTAAAACTCTAAATCTTTATTTCCAAATGCAGCTCCAGATCTTTCAATTTTTCCAGAGGCGTCTTTTTTACTTAAGAAAAAAGCAGTTCTAAAAAACTGTTCCCATGTTATAGGGTTTGTTCTATAACCAGCATCCTCAAAATCTTTTTTATTATAGACAAGCATTAACTGATCGTAGTATAGAGGGGCTCCGTAAACAAAGCTTTGAGAACCGTCTTGAGTGTTATAAACAACAAGTGAGGAAACTCCCGGATAAAAATCAGAAGCAATAATATCTTTATTAAATAATTCTGAAGGAGCAGGGGCTAGATAATTTTTAAATTCAGGTATCCAACTGACATGAATTCTGATAATATCAGGGACCTCTCTGTTATTTTTCAATCTATCTAAAAGGTCCTCTTTATAAACGGAAATATCAGAGGCAGATTTATCTTCAAAGCTGATGTTTACATACGAGTTTTGGGATTTATAGGAATTAAAGACATTTTCATAAGTTCCTGGTTTTTCCCAGAGACTTTCATATCTTAAAGAAATATTTTGAGGCGCGGAGGAAAGAAAAGGTATGGTACATCCAGTCATAAAAAAAGCGGAGATACCTAGAACACTTAAAGTTAAAAACTGATATAAAGAAACATTTTTAGAAATATTTTTAGCCATATTACTATTTAATACTATTTTTTATATTTAGTGAATAGGGAAATAATATTAGAAATAAAAATTTAAACTGATGACTGGTAATTAAGTAGTGATCAAAAGAAAAAACAACCAATATTACTAACAAAATACGTAAGGTGTGGGTGTTTATTTTTGAAAAAGTATTAAATAATACTAAAAATACAAAGCCTAGAAAAATAACCCCATATTGCCAAATAATTAAATTAAAGGCAAAGTGGGGTGGTTGAAAGAATCTCACTAGTTCATATTTAAATAAATCATTCTTTATAATTCCGAAATAATTGTAGTAACCAGATCCAAATAAAAAATTCCAAGGATTAGAAATAAAGTAATTTAAACTTAAATCAAACATATAAAGCCTTCTATAGATAGAGTAGTCACCTAAAAATTCAGGGTAACGATAGCTATAAATAAAATGAATTGCAATTGATAGGTAAAGTACAGCTTTTATTAGAATCGAAATCCGAAATCTATCTAGCTTAAGGGCAATTAAATAAAGAGTAAAGGATATAAAACAAGCAACACTTCCAACTAAAAAAAGATTTCCTAAGGTAAGTAGGAAATATTTCTTTTTAAATCCCTCAAGAGTATTTAGTAGGATAAAAAGAAATATAATGTAGCCACCAAAAATATTTGAGTGACTAAAAATTGTGTAAGGAGGTATGAGATTCTCAAAAAAAATGTTTTTTTGTTTTATGTGGTAGTAGTCTTCGGTATATGGAAACTCTCCTGTTAGAGGATAGTTATTAAAAACAGATCCCTGGGTAATAAATTGAGCCAAACCAAGTATAGATAAAAACACAATCCAAAACTTTACGGACCAAATTAAGAGGTTTTTGTTTAAAACATGAATATTTCGAAAAAAATAAAAACCTACAATCAAAGAGATTGCTATTACCAGGTTTTCATAGAAAGCTAGAAGGAGATAGTTCGACTTAAAGATTGAGATTAGAAAAAAGAGTGAAAACAGGGCTATAAATTTATAGAAATCGGTTCTAATAATTTCTTTAATAATTTCTTTAAAGTTTAGTAGAAGAATAGCAAAAAGAATTAGTTCTGGGATAGAGACTTTTACCATTAAATAGTCAATTATGAAACCATCAACCGAGGAAAATGGTCTTATACGGTATTGTTGATTTAAAGGAAATAAAATTACTAAACTATTTAAAAGAATTAAGTTTAGATATTTTTTTATATCCACTATTTTTTCAATTATTTTTTTATATTTATTAAACATTTTTAATATATTTATATCTGGGGTTAAGTGAATAACCTTGGTTTGAATTATATTATCTTTATTTTAGAAAGTAAGTTTTTTGAATAACTTTTCTCCCTGATTTATCAGAAATAAAACCCAAAATTTAATTATTATCGCCATATTTTAAGGCTAAAACTTCTCATTTCTTGTGGAGTACGTTGTGGATATCTTTCGGTAGTTATCCACATAACTTATATTAATAAACTATGTTATCCACATAAAAATTACCAAAAGAACATGTGAAATAATATAGGTTATATTTAAAATAATATTGATAAACCGATAACTGTTAAAAATTAACTTTTCTTAAAATTTGATTGTGGGTAATATTTTTATTTTTTAAAAATTAAATCTTTTATCTCTGAAATATGAGCATTTATTTCGTTTTCGCCGGAGTTTATGTCTGACTCTATCTTCTCAACCCCATGCATTATTGTAGTGTGATCTTTTCTGCCTAAAAGGTGAGCTATCTCAATATAGTTTAAATCAGTATGTTTCCTTAACATAAACATACAAATTTGCCTTGGATAAGCTACTCTTTTAGATCTGTCTTGTTTTTTTATTTCTTCTTTTTTAAGTCTGAAATGGCTACAAACAATATCTATAATTTTATTTGGGCTAAGGTTTTCTTCAATCTTTACAAAGTCTCCTATATCTTTTAAGGCTTTGAGGACTGTCTCTTTATTACCTGGTTGGTTCATTGTTTGTATAAAGATTTTGACTCTAGCATAAGCCCCCTCCAGTTCTCTCATGTTTTTATTTACATTTGAAACGATAAAATCTATTGCATCGTTGTCAAGAATTACTCTATCTTCCATTGATTTTCTTTTAATTAGATTAAACCTTAGTTCGTAATCAGGACTTCTAATATCAATAACAAGTCCCTGATTAAACCTCGATCTGATTCTATCTGGTAATTGTTTAAACTCGTTTGGATGTACATCTGATGAAAGAATAATTTGTTTATTTTCTCTATAAAGTTCGTTGAATATATTAAAGAATTCGTTTTCCGTACCCTCTCTACCTGAAATACCTTGGATATCGTCAACAATAAGTACGTCTATATCTCTGTACTTTGTTCTGAAATCGGATTTATTAATTGTTGCTTTTTTATTTTGATAGTTAAATGTTTCTAAAAAATCGTTAAAAAAAGTTTCAAAAGGCACGTAAAGTATTTTATAGTTAGGAAAATTTTTTAAGATCTCAACCCCTATTGCATTGATAAGATGGGTTTTTCCTAAACCAGAATTTCCATAGACAAAGAATGGGTTAAATTGGGTTCCTGGGGCTTGGGAAATATTTTTGGCAGCTGCAAAAGCTAAGTCGTTTGAGGTAGACCTTAGAAATGTTTCCATCGTAAATTCTTTTTTAAGATTTGACTTCTTTAGCAAATTTTCTGAAGTTATTGCCCCTTTAGGTTTTTCAGAATCTAAAAACATAGGTAGGTCACTAGTAGTGGTTTCGGATTTTGATTTTAAAATGTTGAAACTTAAATCATAGTTTTTGTTTAAAACTTCTCTAACGCATTCTTGGATAAGATCTTTATAGGAACTTACTTTAGGAGCTAGAACTGGGTTTTTTACAAAAATGTTTATAGTGTTTTGTTCTGGAATAATCTCTGCTGTAGAGGTAATAATTTCATTTTGAACTAAAGGACTTCCGCCTAGTTCGCCTGAGATTTTAGTTTTAAATAACTGTGTTACAGATTTCCATTCATTATTCATAGTAGGCAGGGGCAGGATTTATGTCTAGATTAAAGTTAAAACAAAGGAATAAATCAAGCAATAGGTATTTATATAAATTGTAGTTTTTGATTGAATTTAAAATGAAAAAGATGGTGCTGGCATGGTTTTTTTGTGAAAAAAAACCATGCCAGCAAGAACCTCATACTATACTGGAACTTTATAGTAGAAGGTAGTACCGCCAACAATCTCAGCAAATGCCTCGATAATTGGTATAAGCTTGAGATCGGTTATGCGATACACAGGATTCCCGTCAGGTTCCCCTGTCCTTACTATTGCTACCAGATACTCATCCGAAGTGTTTGTGAAAAACTCCACATTTGGGGAGTACCTCAGAAGCCTCTTATCTTTAAGAAGCCTCTCATTGTCAGCCTCGCTTCCTAAGTAGCTGGAAGTGATTTTTTCAGCTCTCTGCCTCTTTGCAGATGTCATAACTCATCTCCTTATATAGGTTATTTATCCCAAAAGTTATTATAACATTTGATTGACTTATGAGCCTAAATAAGGTATATTTTGTCCATTATGGTTAAAAGAGTTTGGCAACCAAAAAAAAGAAAAAGAGTTAAAAAGCACGGATTCTTTCAAAGAATGCTTACTAAAGGCGGAAGAAATGTTTTAAAGAGAAGAATAGCAAAAGGTAGAAAAGTCCTAGCTAGAACTCTATTTAAGAAGTAATGCTTCCAAAAAGTAACAGAATTATTCTCCCCTCGGATTTTTATAAATTAAAAAAGTTTGGAAAAAGAATTTCTAACCAATATTTTTCACTTTCAGTTATTAAAGATTCCAGTGTAGAAACCCCCATATTTTCAGTTATAGTTTCTAAAATGATTGCAAAGAGAAGTTCTCAGCGAAATCAATTAAAAAGGTTAACAAAGTCTCTAATTATTAGAAATAGATCTAAATTACCTTTAGGTATTAAATGCCTAGTTTTTCCAAAAACAAATATACTATCTATTAAATATCAAGATTTAGAGACTGAGTTTTTAAAGTTGTTTACTCAAATTTAAATATGAAAAAGTTTTTTATATTTTTTATAAAACTTTATAAAAGATACCTATCTCCAGGAAATTTTGGCATAAAGATTTGTATCTTCGAGCCATCCTGTTCTAAATATGCTATAGAGGCTCTTGAAAAACACGGAACAGTAAAAGGAATATATTTAGCAACTTATCGTATAATAAGATGTAATCCGTTTAGTAAAGGTGGTTACGACCCTGTACCAGAAAGATAAAAATGATATACGTATTATTCGAACAACCGATGTTAAATTTAATGGTAGTTTTTTACCAGATCTCCTCTAATTTAGGAGTATTAATTATTCTTTTAACTCTATTTATTAAAACAATTATGGTTCCTTTTATGATACCTACATACAAGAATATGAAGAAGCAAAAAGAACTTAAGCCTGAATTAGATAAGTTAAAAGAAAAGTATAAGGATGATAAGAAAAAATTGGCAGAAGCTCAAATGGAATTATTTAAGCAACATGGTATTAATCCAGCCTCAGGTTGTTTGTCTCAAATTGTTATGATATTTGCTTTAATTGGCTTATATCAGGTAGTTCAAAAAGTTTCTTCTATTCAAAGTCTTACCGAATTAAATTCTGGAGTCTACTTTGAATTTTTAAAGTTTACTTCAGAAGATATGCTTCAAAAATCATTATGGATTTTTAAAATGTCAGAAATTGATACCACTTACATTCTTCCAGTTTTAGCAGGAATCTTCACACTTTTAACTTCCGCTATGATGCTTCCAGAATTAACAGAAGCTGAAAAAGCCGCAAAGAAGGCTTCAACTGAGATGGAAGATATGGCCTACACCATGCAGGTACAGATGACTCTTATAGCTCCTGTTATGACATTCTTTGTTTGTATTTCTCTTCCTTCCGCTTTATCACTATACATTTTTATATCCTCAGTCTACTCGGTAGCTCAACAATACTTTATGTTGGGAAATTGGGGAGGATTGACTCAGTATGTTAGACTTGCTAGAAAATATATCAAAGTATGATTTTCGAATGTCTTCAAGAATATTTAAATAAGGGTTTAACAATCGTGAATAGGGCAGTACCTGTAAAAGGATCTCTGCCTGTTTTATCAAATGTTTTAATTACTGCTGAGAGTGGAAAAGTAAAATTAACTGCAACTAATTTAGAAACTGTTATATCGTACACTTTTGGAGCGGAAGTAAAGCAAGAAGGGTCCTTAACTGTCCCTGCTAAAATGTTTCAAGAGTTTATTTCTAATTTAGAGCCTGGAAAATTGTTAATTAACGCTGAAAAAAATGTTTTAAACTTGACTTCTTTTCCAAAGTCAAAAGCAAAATTTAATGGAATGTCCTCAATTGAATTTCCTGAAATCCCATCATTAAAAGAAAATTCAAAACATATTCAGATTAATGCTAAAACTTTATCTAATTTAGTTTCTCACACCCACTTTTCAAGCTCCTCAGATGTTACAAGACCTGCTTTAACCGGTACTCTTATAAATTTTGACTCAGGAAACTTATACTTTGTAACTACCGATGGGTTTAGGCTTTCAGAAAAATCACAGCCGATTGAAGGTGAGTTTGATAACTTTAGTATAATTGTTCCGACAAAATCTTTATTAGATGTTTCAAAAATTTATTCAAATAATGAAGAGCTTATCTCAATTAATTTAAGTGAAAGTGATAACTTGTTATTTTTTACCTCAGGAGAAACTTCTGTAGCTGTTAGGGTAATAGACGGGTCCTTTCCTGATTATAAAAGAATTATTCCCTCGGCAAGTGTATTTAGTGCCAAAATACCCACACAAGAGTTACTAAATGCTGTAAAACTTACAAATGTTTTTTCTAAAGAAGCTAGTTCTCCTATAAAGGTAGATTTTTCTAGCGATGGAATTGTAAAAGTTTATTCAACAACTGCTGATTCTGGTGAAAATGTTTCTGAGTTCGAAGCTTCTGTCGAAGGTGAGGATATTATTTTATCTTTCAACTCAAAATATTTAACCGATTTTTTATCAAACGTGAAATCTGAAAATTTAGAAATATCATCAAATGGTGGAACTACACCTGCTGTTTTTAAAATTCCTTCGATTGAAAACTTTTTACATTTAATTGTTCCAATGAAATAAAACTAAATTTTAAAGAAATCCGCGCTGCTTGCTGGGGCTTGAGGTGTTTGATTTGTTGGTTGTGTTGAAGGAGCTTCCTCCTGTGTTGTTGCTGTAGTTGATTGAGAGGTGGTAGTGGTTGGTTCTTGAGAAACTGAAACTGGTGCTGCAATTGTTGGTTGGGTTGGTCCTGAGACTTGTCTCTTTTTTAAGATTTCCTCTGGGTTAGTTGTAATAACTTCGTGCTCTTCCTTTGATGCTTTTACTTGAATCCATACGTGATTTCGTCCGGCAAAAAATATTCCTTCTCCCACACCTGCGGAAAGCAATCTTCTTTTTTCACCTTCCGAGAGATTAAATACCTTTCCTACACTATCAATCGAGGCATCTACCTGTTTTAGTAAGATTACAATCGATGAGTTGGTAATTACAGCAAGACCCTGAGGTGTTTTTAAAAAGTCATCTACGTCTTGAGTAATACATGTAACTCCTAAGAAATATTTTCTAGCTCTTTTAACAAGACCATATAAAAATTTAGCAGAGTCTTCTCTTTGCATTAAATACCAAGCTTCCTCAACAATTAAAATTCTCTTTCTTAAATCTTTTTTAATCTTTGTCCAAATAAAATCAAGAATCATAAAGAATGCTAAAGGTTTTAAAACATCCTCAAGACTTTGAACTGAGAAAACTGTCATCTTTGAATCTATTTTTATATTTGATTGTGAATTAAATATGCCTCCAAGCGATCCTATAACATACCTTGAAAGCTTGTCAGTAAGAATTCTGGCATCCGGTTCGTTTGAACCTTGTAAAACTTTATAAAGATCCTCCATCAGTGGCGGTTCTTTTCCAACTTGGGTTTCAGGATCTTTAGTAATACCTTTAAGCCTATATGCTTCGGATAATGCCCTGTCTAATAAACTTGTTTCAGTAGGGGATAATTGACCCACCATTAGTTGAATCATAGTATGGATAATTGTAATTTTAGAATCCAGAACGTCTTCATTTTCTTCAACAGCCATTGATAAATCAAATGGATTTAATTTGCTTGGAGAATTTGCAGCAAATGAAATAAAGTTTCCGCCAACAGTTTGACATAGGGCTTTATATTCGGATTCAGGGTCGATAACAATAATTTCTACGCCTTGAACAAGATATCTAAGGGCTTCTAGTTTGATTAAATAGGATTTACCAGATCCAGATGTTGCGAAAACAACTGAGTTAGAGTTAGGCATAGAAAATCTATCAAAAATAACTAATGAATTATTTAGTTTATTAATTCCGTACATAATTCCTTCATCTGACGAAAGCATTGAGGAGGTAAAGGGGAAAGTTGTTGCGATACTTGTAGTATCCATGTTTCTAGTAATCATTAATTTATCTAACCCTTGAGGAATGCATGAAGAGAAAGCTTCCTCCATTTGTAAAGAAGCAACTTTAGGTATTAAAAGAAGTGTTGCTAAACTTTGCATTAAATCAGCAGTTACGTAATTTAGTTCTTCTAAAGATTGAGCAGGTATTGTTAGATAAAAAGAAAGTTGAAAGAATTTTTCAACACCTTTAACTAATTGGTCTTGTAAGTTTTGTGCGTCAGCAAGAGCGGCCTCAACAGCTGCATCTGGGATTTTTCCTGCTTCTTTATCGATTGCTCTTTGAGTTTCAAGCTCAGTAATTTTTTTTCTTAAGTCGTCTAATATATCTCTTGATTTGATTGGGTAATAAAACATTGATATATCTAGAGAGTGTTCAAAGTTAACAATCGAGGAAAGCCAGTTGGCTCCAACAAATCTCGGATATCCAGAAATGAAAATTGTTCGGTAATACCAACCGTCAATTAAAACGTAGTTAAAATCAATTTCAACTGCTCCTGGAGCAATTGCATCTTGAATATCTATCATTCCCTTGGCAAGTTCCAATGCAGCTTGTTCTGATTGAGAAAGTGTTTTTTCTTGAGACTTAGGAAAAATCAAATCAGTTAAGTTCATAAAGTTGCCGGTTGTACAATCGGTGTTTTGTAGTCTTCAAAATTTGTACTTATTTTTCCTGTTTTATCAGCACCTTCTTTATATATTTCATAAAATAGTTTAATAATTTCTTCTGTTGTTAATCTCTTACAAGTAATGTGAATTTTTTCGAATTCTCTAACAAGTGTATCGATTTTAGGTGTAAGATCTCCCTTAGCTTTTAAAAGAGCTTCATCAACATTTACATAAGCAGGTCTTTTATTTTGTTTTCCTAGAAGTCTTCCAAAAAATTCAAAGGGTCCTGAGCCTAAGTTTTCATATTCCGAGTAACCTGAAGGAACAATTAGATAAAACTTTTTATCTAAAACTTTATTTACCTCGATTGTGTTGTTAATAAAATTTCTGTATGCTTGAGCTTGTGATTTTAAAAGAGGGTCTGTAATTTTTGATTCCATTTTTTCTAGTTTATTAATATATTTTTCGATATTCATAGCTCTAGATCTAATGACTACTTGAAGCGGGAAGTTTAATGAATTAAGTATTCCTGCAAATGCAGAAATAACAGCATCTTGCTCTCTTGCGGATAAAAGTTCAAAATTAATAGAGTTTAATTGTAAAATTGCCGAGACTTTTCCGTTTTTTAAAACAAGTAAATCATTTTTAATTTCTAAAACATCGATAAAATCTTGAGTTGTAGCGTAATTATTTGCCATTTATTTCTTTCCTAAAATCTGAATAATAGTATGTGGGTACTTGTTTACACTAAAATTTATTATATCAAAATTCAAAGAATATATTTCAGGATTCAAAACTTTAATTTTAAAATTTCCTAAAGTTGTGTTTTTAAATGAAAATTTTCCTAAGTTATCTGTTCTAGTATATTGAATTTCCCTATCATTTTCATCCAGTAAACTTAAAATTAAATTTGAAAGAGGGTTATTGTTTGAATCAAAACACATACCGTTTAAGTTGTTCTCATAAACCTCATTACTTACTGGGGAAATAGCGGAAGGTGTTTCGTCATGTTTAATTTCTCGTACTAAGGTTCTTAGTTCCTTAGTTAAAGTTTTAATATCTTTTGTTGAGGAGAGTATGTTGTTTTTAGGAGTTGCCGTTAAGATATTAACTGTCTTTTCACCTCTAATAGGTAAGATTATTTCCTGCTCTCTTTGTCCAAATGAGACAAATTTTCTTCCAGGAGTTTCTGCATTTGAAGTTCTTAATTCTTCGTGGATATCTGAAACTTTTTCAATTTTTGGTTTTGGTTTTATTATATCTTTAATAGAAGAAGGTACTTGCTGGACTGGTTGGACAATTTTTTTGATAAATTCTTTTGTTTTCCCTGCAGGAGCCTCGGGAGGTTTTACCAAAGATGGAATCTTGATTACAACTTCCTCTACTGCCGGTTTTTGTTCTATTTCCTTTTGAGTTGGTGTAGTAATTTCTGGAATTACAGATGGAGCTTGTGCTATTTCCTGGATAGGCTTTGCTAGTGATATTGTTGGTTCCGTATAAACTTCGTTATATTGATGTTTATTAAAATCAAAGTCATATTCATCGTGCGCTTCCTCCTTAATACCTTTTAGGTATTCTTCTAACTTTCTTCTTGAAGAAGTAGGGGCTAGTGTAATCATTTCTCCTTGTACAATTCTTATTGCCTCCATAGATAATGTCTTTGGTATCAATGGTGTTTTTCTCCAGACTCTTCTATTGTGAGAGTAAACTGATTTAAAAAAATTGACAATCCACACGTCCATGCCTCTGTCGTCAATTGGGACAAAGACTAATAGAAATCCTAATAATCCTAGAACAATCAAAAGAATAGTTTTAAGGAAGTCCTGCAAGACAGAACTGTAAATAAGGTACATTGGAAGTCCTGTACCGCAAAGATAAGTAAATTGTCTAACAGTAAAATCCCCTACTATTTTAAATTCGACATCCATAAAGTTTTGGGGTATTGGATGTTGTTTTGAAATCTGAGCTTCGTTCATTAATTATTATTTTACATTAATTTGTTAAAAGGAATTGACTATTTTTTATCTTCTTTACTCTCAGTTTTCTTTGAACCCGTGAATTCAGAAGCTAAAGATGCTGCCTTATCTTCTACTTTATCGGCAAGTCCCATTATGTATATGCAAAGTATTATGCTAAACAACCAAATCAATGCGTAAGCTATACTTCCAACCCCTCCAATAGCTCCTGCTGAAAGTTGGTTAACAATACTGTTTGAATCTTGGAAATCAGTAGTTAGAATAGTTGTACCAAGAAGTAACATTGCTTTACTTCCGTAAAGAACTAAGTTTAAACCTAATCCTGTAATAACAAAGTAAATTAACTTTGCAAAGTACTCTTTAAAAGCCTCTGAGTTGTTTTGTGAAGGTTGAACTCCTTTTACAAGAACAAGAGGGGAGATAATTATGTATATAAGTACTGAAATTATGTTTTTTATTATTAAGAAGTTTACTTTTATAAATCTCCAGGCTGCGAATATTATTGAGACGATAATAGGTATGATTGCAGATCCTGCTGTTGCGACAAGAACACCTTGTACAACACCCATTAGTAAGATAACTAAAGGAAAAGATAGATAAATTGCAGGTTGCGATCCTTGGACATCTTGACTGATAATAAAGCTTATAAAGAAAGTGGCTATTCCTTGAACAATTCCCCCGCTAAGTAATGTATTCAAAATCAACTCTCCTAACCAATACGAGCTGGAGATGAGGATAACTGCTAAAACAACTCTTGGAATTGCTCTTTCAACTGTTAACTTAATTTTTCCATCCTTATCTATGCTTTGATTTCCAAGCATGATAATTATTCCTAAAATTAAAGCTCCGACTAAAAGTAAAAGGTAAGCTATATTTCTTGTTAATTTCCAAATATCGTAAACAAGTTTTGTTACAACATCAAAAGTATTAGTTGATGTATTAGCTAGCGCTGTTTTAAGGTAAGGTACATTTTTAAAAGTGTTGGCTGCGTAGAATGACCTATCCATCAGCATTCCCTCTGTCGCTTTTCTTCCTCCAACTTCCATTAGTGTTGCAAGGGTAGCAATTCCTGGTCTGCTGTTTGCAAATACAGAAGCTTCATCAAATGGAATATACGCATATCTTTCTTTTTCCATTGCTGGGTTTAGCATGGCAATTTGGTTACATGGATCATTTAAGTCTATAACTACTGCATTAGATATATTGCTTTGTGGTCCATACTTTGTGTAACAAGAACCCATTTTATCTAAGGTAACACCGGTAACTATTCCTGGGGTAACTCTTACAACCTGACCTACAGCTACAGAACATCCCGCTTTAATAATATTTGTATCTCCTTCACATACAGATGAAGAGACAGTGTTTTCATAGAAATTTGAATTTTGGGATGTACCTACAAAAACTAAAGAAGTGAATAAAAATATGAAAATATAAAATTTAGAACTTTTTTTCATTGTTTATATTCTACACCTAAAAATAAATTTTTTTAACTAGATTGAAATATATCATTTTTAAATAGTATAAAGTAAAATTACACTATATTATGGGTATTTTAGATAAATTTAGTTTAAAAGAATTATTCGAAGCTTCTCCTGAATTATATGGATATGCTAATTCTGTAGAAAAAGATATTAAAAGAGCTATTGATGAGGAAGTTGCAAAATACAACTTCACCGGAGATAAAGCTGATTATGTAAGAGCTAAGGTCGAGGGATCCATTATAGGATCACTTCATTACGATCAGTCCTTCATAAAAGCTTTAAACATGGCCACTACCTCATCTTCTAGACAGGAGATAATAAGAGGTTACATAAGAAATTATATTAGTCGAGAAATAGACATTGAAATTGCTAATGTTCAAAAAGAAATAAGACAAAATGTTCAAAATAAAGCTGGAAACTTATTTTCAGTTTTCGACCCTCGATGGAAAAAGAAAGTTAAAGACGGAGATTACTCCCAATACGAAGAGTATCGAAAGAATATTCAAAACTATCTCATGCCTACAATCGGAGGTGGTGGGGAGGGAGACTCTTCTGTTATTAATACTACTGCACCATCTGATTATTATTCTTACTTAAATGATGCAGTTAAGGAATATAACAAAGGAAAACTTACCATTCCTGCCGGAGTCTCTCCTCAAGCTTACTTCGATAAACTTGCTCAAGATGCATATAATGCTTCTGAGGTTAAAAATTTTGTACACGGAGATACCGGTAGGTTACTAAATTCACAGGAATTAAGTACTTTATCTAATATTCACTCAAATAGTGGTAAGGAAGGTGGTATTAGGTCAAATTTATCTGGTGAGAAAAAAATTGAACTCCTTGACGATTTAGGTAGGGGTGATGTTGATAGTGCTTCAAAAAAATATGTAAAAAGATTCGAATTTTTTGGAAAGGTGTCTTCTGCCGCCCCAAAAGAAGTTTTGGGTGAGTTACTAATTAGTGGAAAAACATCAGGAAGAACTTATCAAGAATTTTCAAAAGATTTGATTTCAGAAATTCCTAGAATTGTTATTGATTCCTCAGGCAAAGCCATCTTAAAAGGGAAGGATATTTTTCAACAAATACATTCCCAAGCATTAAAAGACTATACAGAAGGTTTGAAAAAGAATCCTAAAAAAGCTATCCAAGAATTTCAACATCAGAATATTGCTGCAAATATTTCAAGTTTACAGTTTTTAATTCATAAAGGTACTGGCCCTATACGGGAGCTTCAAGCAGCTCTTGAAAAAAATGAACTAGTTCATGACATTTTAAACTTTGCTAAAGCCACTAAAAGTTTTACTTCCTTTAGTACAAAAAATACAGCTGAAGCTACAAGACTTAAGAACAGGATTCTGGCATCTGTATCTAGCGGTGCAATCAGATTTAAAAGTGATGGTGAAAAAAATAGATTTATTGAAGCTGTTAACACAAATGATTCCAGGTTTCTAAACAATTTTATTAACCCAGGTATGTTTGGTGGAGGTACTTTTGGAAATTTAGTTAAAGAAGTTAACGATATTAATTTTGATCTTGGGGGAAGAGTTGGTTCTTCTGAGTTGCTTACTAGATCCTTAAATTTTGAAAACAATATCGGTTTGTATAAAAGATCTGTATTAAATAATGTTATTTTTGCAGCTCAGCTTGGTTATGATTCTGGTTATTTTGTTTCTGAAATCAAAAAAAGATTAAAAGAATCTCAAGTAGGGCAAATTTGGACAAAACTTGATACAAAAGTTTCTTGGGAATCCATAAAGAAAAAAACTGAAGAAAGTTTCCTAAATTTTGCAACAAGTTCTGCCATTTTTGGAAAGTTCGCGGCTAATAGGGGTGAGTTAGAGTCTTTGTTCAAAATGTATAACGGCGAGATGTCCTGGGGTGAGTTTTTAAAGATTGCAGCTAAAGCTCGTTTTGAAAAATTTTTGGGTCAGAAGATAGAAGACTTAGTAAATCTTGGTTTTAAGTGGACTCTAAAGGACATTATGAGTTCCAGGTTTTATCAGCTATCTAAGATGAAGCTTCTTAAAAATCTTAGATATTTGGAAAAATTTGCTTTACTAGGTTTCAAAAAACTAGCAGGTCCTTTAGGGGGTGCTTTTAGTAAACTAATTGCTAAAGGCTGGGGAAGGTTTGCTGGAGGGATTGGCAGAGTTTTTGCAACTTTTGGAGGTTATTTAAGCTCTTTATTAGGAGGTCTTGGCCCAAGCGGTGCTGCAATCGCTAGGTTTGTTAGAGTGCTTTCTATATCTTTAATAGTACTTCTACTTTATTTCATTTTGATTTTACTTCCTCCAATTCAAGTAATACTTGGAGGCTTCAATGGATTATCCTCAAGTAGATACGATCCTGAAAGTTTAGCTGATCAAAATTATGGAGCCGCGCGACCTCTTTCAGGGCAAGGAAATGTTATATCTTCGGGAGTTTTCACCTCAGGAAATGCTTGTGTGGCCTCTGACGGCAGGGCAATGAATACTTCAGAATATTCAGATTGGAATAACCTTTCTTTATCTGATTTTGAAAATACTAAAAATGACGTAAATTGCAGAATAATGTGCAACGCAAAAAATACCATGGGAGCTATGTTTATAGGAACCGGTAACTCTATAAACTGTAACGCTTTAAAGTCTATTGGTTCCCCAACTAGTTTTAATCAATTTGTTTGTACCGATCTTGTCGTAGCTTCTTACAAGGATGACGATCCTTATTTAACAGCAAGACTTGTGATTGATCAGGATAGATATCTAGAGAGTAAGCCTGGAATTTATGAGGAAATAGAACTCGCAGTACCAAATAATCCTTCTAATCCTGAAACACTTAGTGTATATAATCCAAGGTGCGTTCCTTTGGATAAATTCGCCCCTGGAAATATTTTTGTCATGAGAGCAAATACCTGTAATGATACTTACGATGCTGGAAGATATCAAACTATAAACCCTTCAACAGGAACAGTAGTCTCAACTTGGGGAGCGCACGTAGAACTTGTACTAAAAGTAGTTGATGAAGGTGGTAAAAAAGTTTTATATAACCTTTCAACCAACCACATTAGAAAAAAAATTAAGTATAATTTAACCAAGTGTGATGGTAACAATTACAAATTATCAAGCGAGGATCAAAAAACATTTATTGGAGAAACTATGGTAAAGTCATTTCCTTGTAAGATGTATGAACTTAAAAACGTAAACACTTCTCTTTCCTGTCCTAAAGACGAATTAGGAAACGATGCTTGTATAATTGGGCCAAACAACTATCCTGATTTTGGAAATTATGAGTCAGTTCCTTTAAATAGATCTGGAGTAAGGGCTCCCTCCACATTATTACAGTAATGAAAATATTTGATAAACTTAAAAAAATTGATATGTTTTCCAAATTTTTACTTTTATTAATTATTTTTGTAATCTTTTATATAACATACTTTTTTCTTACAGATTTTTCCAAAAATAGTCCTAAAAATGAGTTAGTTGAAGTTTCATCCAAAAAAAGTATAAGTTTATCTGATTATTTTTTCGAGCACTACCAGACAAATAGGCTAGCCAATGATATGAAACTGTTTATCAAAATTAATGAAAAAATCACTCAAGAAGATTTAAAAAATTTTGAATTTAGAGTAATTCCAAAACAAGAAATCCAAGCTTCCTTAATATCTGAAAGCTTGATAGAGATTCAGTTCAAAGAAAAATCGCCAACCGATCTTAAGGAAAATATACTATTTGTATTAGAAAACGGTAAGCAACTTTTTAGAATTTCTTATAAAAATTTAACAATTGAGGATTCTAAGGCTGATGAGATTTTCTTTAAAAGAACAGAGTAAGTTATACTTATTCACACCTTCTAGGAAGGGTACCGCAGGTATCGTAGTCTCTTAGACAGTTTTCAAGTTTACACATTTCATCGCTAAATTTTTTAAGCGGGCTAAAACTTCCGGTTTCAATTTTTAAGAAAAAGAAAATAGTATTTAGAATAAATAAAGAACCTAATGCTATCGCAATCCCTTTTATATTTGAGGTAAGGACATCTTTAAATTTCTTAAGAGCATCCTTATCTCCGTATGAAGTTGCTAAATTTAAAGCTGATAAAGCAATTTTCAATACAAAAAACCCTAGTATTATGCTAAAAAATATTCCAAATCCTGTAGCTAATAATCCTTCCCAGTCTATTGTTTGTCTTATTGTCATAAATATATTTTAACTCAATAATGAAATTTTTAATACGTTTTAAAATTAAATTGAAAAACCAAATGTGTTTAAAATTAGATATAAAATTCCATAGGCAGTCATTGTGAGAATTATTGCGAGTCCTGCGTTTTTTGCTAAGGTTAGTGCCTCTTTAAATTTATCTTTATCCCCTGCACTTGTTGCCATTTGAAGAGCAGAAATTATTAAGGCCAGTACTCCTAAACCAAAAGCTAAAGCTGCTACCGCATTTATAATCAATTGAAAAATATCTAAAGGTGAGAGAACTTGTGTTTTTGCAGCAGATGCTGATGCGCAATCAATAATTTGCTGGGTGGTTAAAGATCCAATTTTTCTTGGATCGATATTATTAGTTGTATCTTTTAAAAGATTATCACATTCTTGTGGGGTAATAGCAAAGCCTATCTTAAAAGACAGGCTTGCTAAAAAAATAATTCCGAAAACTAAATTTCTCATTATTGAAGTCCAGGAATGGTTGCTCCCACTGAAGGTGCTACAAAGTCTTGTCCTCCTGTGAAAAGTCTTGAGATGATACTTACAATTACATTAACACCTAGCACAATTACTAAGCCAATTAGTCCTTGTGTTAAGGCGTTTTTTGCGGTTTCAGCTTTGTTTTTATCACCTGCTGAGGTAATAAATAAAAGACCTCCGTAAACAAAAAATACTATAGCTACCACCCATACTAAAGCAAAGAACGAGTTTACAATTGCTTGAATAAGAAATGAAACAGTACTGCAGTCTCCAAATGAGAATGTTGTACATCCGGGTTGCCCTAAAGCCTTGCCTGTATTCTGCGCTAGTACTTCAAACATAAAGATTTTCCTTTCTAAAATTTAATTACTAATATTATTATCTTACTTACTGTATCTATTTTCAAGTATTTTTACCCACTTTAAGGGGTTGTTCTTTGAAGAACAGGTTTACTTCCAATTGCGCTACTACTACCTCCAAATAACTCTTTAAAAAGTGTAAAAATTACATAATTCATAACTACTAAAATTATTAAAGCTATTAAAGAATATTTTAGAGAATTCTTTGCTTCCTCAACTTTTGCTTTATCTCCTGTTGAAGTTATGAATTTAATTCCTGAAACAACAATAAAGACAATTATGAGAACTATTGTAATATTCCAAAAAAAAACAATTGTAGAATTTGTTGCGTCGATTAAATTACTTTCAGTTCCGAAATTAAGTAGCTTTTCTCCTAATTGTTTTTCAACTATTTGAGTTGTTGTTGGCGAAGGATTTACTGGATGACTTGCGCTTATTAAATTAGAATTTAAATGCATTAGTTATATAATATATAAAACCTGTTACTAGAAGAAAGAATACCATACCAGACATGGTGTTTGTAAGTAGGGCCCTTCCCTTTTTTAGATCATCTGGAATACCTTCGCTTTGAATATAAGCTAAGCCAGCTCTGAGAAGATTTAATACAAATAAAATAACAGCTACATAAAATAATACATCGGTAACACTTTTAATAAGGGCAAGGGGAGAGCTT
>Ga0315906_10000500_pt1 | contig 62833 bp, 69 predicted proteins | sample LakEriMetagenome_4_FD_203526 | JGI IMG/M metagenome (GOLD analysis project Ga0315906, IMG submission 203526) | Freshwater fungal communities from buoy surface, Lake Erie, Ohio, United States - Buoy 2 MA122 | ecosystem: Environmental > Aquatic > Freshwater > Lake > Lake biofilm | place: USA... | reverse complement strand
CAAAGACTCTGATATATCAAACTTGATGAAGTCTTTAATTATGTTAACTGCTTGAGTAGCATTTGACTCATAAATTTTATTGAGTTTCATTGCTGGATTAACAGTTTGAACATAAATTTTATCCTTCAATTTGAAAACGTTTGCCTCAACACCTTCGTAAACTTTTGACTTAATTTTCTTTCCGAAATCGATATCTACAATTTCTTCTGAAGCTGAAGCTACAAAGATTGCTCTGTTTATCCTGCTATTAGCACCTTCTAAAAGATTTCCAGTAGAAACGCTAACTGCTAAAGGTAAATCGCTCTCACTGATTTTCTTTCCGTCGTAATAAATTGTTTTCTCTTTGTTTTCAAAAACAATTTCAACTTTGTTTTTACCTATATTCAAGGTAATTTTGTTATTGTCTATGTTAATATCTCTATCACCAACCATTACAGCTTTTTGTTGAAAATCAACAGGAACTTCCTCCATTTGACATTCAAATATTGTTTGTGTAGTCTCTTCTATTTTGAAGTATTTTCCACTAGAGAAGAATACCACTCCACTTTCAGTAACAAGCAAAGGTGAATATATGTTAGAAACCTCACAAATTGAATTGTCTGCTCCTACATAGAATTTATTACTAACCTTATTTTCGTGAATTGATAAAAAGCTAACGAGATTTCTTACCATTGGATTAAATCCAAATCTTTTAAGTCCATGCAAAAGCGAATCTGTAGTTCTTTTCTCTGAAACCAACCAATTTTTCATAGTGGATGTTGCATCAGAAAATATGTCTCTGCCTGGAGCATTTTTAATTGACTCGTATGTCTTTATTACCTCTATTTCTCTTCTTCTATTTTCAAAAATGTGAGTTACGTTTTCTAAAACAGATGCAGCTGATCCTTCCCACGAAAAAGAGCTAAGTTCTTGAATAAATCCTTCTATCAAAAAAGCTTCTGGAATATTTTTAGAAATTAATAGACCTTCAAATTTCTCCAACATAATTTTACCTGCTGGAAGATCATAAAGACTAGAATTTTTAAGTGCAGATACTGTATTCAATAAACCAAAACTAAAGATTGTGTCCTCAGTTGCTTTGGGTGAAAAATTAGTATCTTTTGATTCTTTAATCATTTGCGAAGTTGATCCATTTAAAAATGAAGATGCAACAGGAGCTTTTTGAGCATCTAATCCAGCCCATTCTCTAAGAGAATCTGCAGCATTTTTGGAAGTCTCCATATTTAATTTGTTAATTTCTGGATTAATATTTTTTTCCATTTGTTATTCGCTTTTTTAGTATATATCCATTCTATTTTTAGAATCCCGTGTCCAATTTTATTTAGTTACTTCCTCCCAATTGATAGACGTCCAAATTTTATTTCCGCTCCCTCCAACTGTTTCTGCTGCAACACAAATTGTAAATTCTAAAGGAGTGCTTGTTAAGCCATCCCTCAATAACTGATTCTTAAACAAGTCATCCCCTATATTTATATTAAGTTTTCCTTGATTCGAAGCTGAAAAAAATCCTGTTCTAACACATGTTCCACTGCTAAATGAACTTCCTGTAATGTTGTAATTGACTGACGAGTTAGCGTCTAGGGTTGTCCAAGATCCACCTGAGGTAGTTCCCCCTACAAAAATTTTCCATGAATAGTTAGCATTATCTTTTGGAAGCAAATCAATATAAGAAGGGATCACTATTGAATCCAAGTTCCCTGATTTTAATCTGATTGAAGCCAAAGGATAAAATGTACCCGCTACCAAAAGGGTATAAGGAGTTAATATTCCTGTATCAATAGATCTTTCTTCTCCTCTCAATTCGTATCCTCCCTCAGACATCACAGATGAACAAATTTGTGTCAATGTATTAGATGATGAAGTTCCTGATGTGTTTTCAATCTCGTATCTTAGAGGTAAACAAGCGGTTGTTATGTAGGTGGAAGTTATCAAGTTAGCATGATTAAAAACATGACACGTGTAAAATTCTCCATTAATAACAAATCCACATCTTACAGAACCTACGCCTAACCATTCCAGATCTATCCAAAATATCTGTGATTTCGTTATATCTAAAGTGATTCCAGAAGGACCTGTTCCATCCATCGGATCAACATTCCAAGAACTTTTTGCTATTGAATTGTTGTCAATAGAACCAGAAACCGAACTTCTTTTAACTATTGATAGAGTTGTACCAGCTAACTCTAAATAAAATCCATTGTTCTCACCAAAATATCCTACTCTTTGTCGTAAGCCAGATTGGCCAGTTGCAAAGGTAAAAGTGTTTAATGCTAAAAGACTTTTTCCTGGCTGATAAGCAAATACCCTATAAGTTTCTCTGACTACTTTGTCACCACTAGCATTAGTGACATTCATATCGATTACTCCCTGGTTTGTGTTAAATGTTTTGGCTCCAGAACCTGCTGTAAGAGTTGCCCATAATCCATTATCTCTATATCTATGACTTGAATCGAAAAGGGTTAGAGGGGCAGATGTTCTTAACCTGCCAAAAGCATCAAAATTAGTTGTGTAAGCAAACTTTATTTTGTCTGTATAAGTATATGACATATTTTAATGTTATATGGTTTTCCAAGAATTATTTCTGAATAGTAATGTAAGAGACATTCTTTCAATTTTTAGCAATACTGAAGTCTCTCCGTTTATTAACTGGGAACTTTGACCTTGAATCAGTATTCCTCTGTTTCCCCAACTTATTCCACCTACCTCATCAGCAATAGAAATAAATTTTCCATCATCTCCTGGACTTGATCCTAAGGGAAGAGTGATTGTACAAATTCCTCCTGTGTAGCCAATTCCATAATATTGATACGTAAAAGAAGCAGTAGTTCCTGACGCATTAAGTGATGTCGTGTTATAAACAAGAGTTCCAGTAGGTCCAGTAGGTCCAGTATTACCAGTTGGTCCTGTTGGTCCAACAACTCCAGTATTACCAGTTGGTCCTGTCATACCAGTTGGCCCGGTCAAACCTATATCTCCAGTAGCTCCTGTTGGTCCAGGACTCCCTGTTACATTAACAAGAGATTGAGGAAATTTAGCAGTTTCCCCTTCGTGAATTCCTAAAACATAATCTCCTTGTAAAAAAGTGTCAGCTGTAGGAAATTGTGATATTTTCTTTTTTCTTAGTGACATTTTAGTTTCCCTCCGAAATTATAAAATCTCCATCCTCAGATACTATGAATTCATCGCTTGGGTTATCATCTATATAAAATCCACCAGCTAAAATTACCTCAACATTAACCCTAACTGAATGTGGATTATAAAGAAGCATACCTCCGTCTGAAAAATATGGAGATTCAATATCGCTACCATTAGGATCTAAATCCCATGCTCTGTCCACAAAAGCAGGTGAATAATTACTCGGATTTCCTGTTAAGATAGTAAGATTCGCCATCGGAAGATAGTTTCCTTGGTAAATTATATTGATAAATCTACTAGCCACTGGAAGTGTACTTGGATAAGAGGCCTTTATCATGATAAATCCGAGTTGTCCTAAACCCTCTGCATTTAGAATAAGTGAGGAGTTCGGATAGACGCATCCACTAAAAGATGAAAAGTTGTTAATTGTGATATCTGTATCACAAAAACTTATTTCTCTTGCCACAGTTGTTCCTCTTACTACTTGAAGATTGCATCTTTGAAAGATAGCACCTTCAAATTCTATAGTGTTACATACTTGTGGAGGTGTAGCCATTAGTTAAAAATAAATATTTCAAGCTGGACATCACTTGTTCCAGGATTACTAAAAAGAATACCTCCGAAAGTGGGGTCTGGAGAAGAAATAGGAGGATAAATTGCAGGAGAAAAAACAGGACTTGGAGGGTTATTGGAATAGTAACTTAAATCCCATCCTTGCCAAGGAATCTCGGGCTCAGTTCTTCCTGTAAGAACCATTAATGAATTCATAGGGTAGATATTCCCCTTGTATTCCCAATAGAGATATCGGTCTTCTGAATGCACATCCTGGTGGTACTTGGCTTTGATCACAATCATTTGTACTTCACCTTGTGCTTGGCCAACTTCAGGAGCTGTGAGAGTGTATGAGTATCCAGCAGGTAGATTTATATTTCTTTTCGCAGATCCACCACATCCTCCCAGTTCTGAACTTCCTAGTCCTTCCAATTTAAAATCACATAAGGAAGTTCTAGATAAAACATTAACTCCCTCTTTTATCTCTAAGTTACATGACTGAAAAACTACTTTTCTATAAACACCAGGATTGCAATCAAGATACTTGATGTATTGCGAGTCTGTTGTGTATATTGGTTTTATCATTTCAAGCTTAATGGGTTAGAAGAAGGTAAAACTGTTGAAGTTTTATTTTTATATCCTAAAAATTCTTTATCCTCTATGTATTTATCTTCAGAGTCTGCACTATTTTTTTGGTTATCTCCTACAATTTCTGGATATGAAATCAGATCGCTTATTTCAATGGTTTTAGTGACATCTTCTCCAAATGCTGGATAAAATTTTTCACCTTCATTCACTTGCAGTTCACTTGTTTCTTGAAATTCCTCCTCTTTAGAATCGATTGGATTATTTGGAGAATTTTTTTCTGATAATTCATCATCGCCCTCTTTAGATTTTTTGAATGCAAAGTTGGCTGCAAGAACTAAAGCTACTGCTAAAGGATCAAAAACAAGCATGAGAATTAAAATGTACCAATTGACAACTTGATCTAATGTATATCCTGTTAGTCCAGCAATGTATTTTAATGGACCAACTTCTTTTGCTAACTCTTGGTCAGATCCTGCTTCTAATTTTTTAGACTCAATTTCAAAAATGCGGGAATTCTTTGAAGATATAGAATCATTGTAAACGGACACTTCAGAATCTATGCGCTTAATCTCAGAATCGATATCCTTTATTTGTTGTCTTACTGAAGTGGTAGATTTACTTTGTGCTATTAATTGATCTTGAGTGCCTTGTAAATTAGCACGGATTCCTGTTATCTGACCTAACCTTGTGTTTTTTTGCTCAACCTGCTTTTCGTAGCTCGAAATTTCAGTTTTTAAAATTGTAATATTCTTATCAAGGATCTCTATGTTTTTATCCTGATTTTGGACTTTAAAAGCAGTTTCTTGGTAAGCAGATGATAAGAATCCGTAAATCCCTGCAGAGGTGATTATAATCAGAATTAAGGTGGCTATAAGAAGGTAATACTTTAAAGCCTTATTAATAGATTTCCAGTATTCGTATAACAAAGAAGCGCTGACTAATTTAGCAAATTCTAAGCTTCCTGCTAAAATCATTACTTGTAGTGAAGCACCAGCAAACATTTTTCCTAGACCTGATACTGAATAAAAAGCTGCAGACCCAGAAACTGAAAGAGCCGAAAGAGCGATGATCCACGGTAATAATTTCTTTTTCATGCTTCTATATATCCCAACAAAAAAGGTCCATTGAAGCAATGGACCCTTTAGAAATGTTAAGAACTTTATTCTGCAGTGATTCCTTGTTCTGCTGCAGCTAGATCTTTTTCAAGATCCTTTAAATTTTGATTATCTTGGTGGATAAGAGCAAGTGTTTCTTCAAAAGTTTTCCAGAGAGAAATAAAATCGCTAATTTCTGAGTCACCTTTTCCAGACCATTTCAAAATGAAATAATGTGAAGCTTCAACTTCTAAATTTGTGAAGTAACCAACACCATCTTTGATACCTTCCTTTTTAATACTTTCAATTCTTCTGATGATTTCTACAACTCCAAGAGCCTCTTTTGATCTCCATTCCACTTCTGTTTTCATGAATTTTTCGAATCTACCCAAAAGATCGTTATTCATAGAAACTGCATATTCTTTACCCTGTAGAGATTTTTTATACTCTTCGATCTTATTTTTAAGATCCTCTACTTTCTTAGTATCTACTTTATCGATGTACTTTTCTAATTTTTGCTCGTTTTCGACTACTGATAGCTCTTTCTTTTTTGACATAACGTTTTATTTTTAAATTATAGTGTATTGATGGATTTAGTTTCTATGACATGTACAAATTTCTAAATTGCTCAGTTAAATCTATAAACTGCTTTAAGTAGACTTTCATTTCATGATCTTCAACTGTAAAGGTTTGGATTTCACTAAACTGCTCGTTTGCTATTCTGATCCTTCCCATTTTAGGAACAATTCCATATTTTTCTGCACACATAAACATATAAGCTGAAATTTGAAGCTTATAAGCTAATATATCATCCTCATCTTTAATGAAAGTCGAAGATTTAAAATCCTCAACTATCAAATTTCCTTGTAAATCTTTGTAAATAAAGTCCGATGCACCTGCCCAGCCTCCCTTGAAAGTTGTATACAAGAAAACCTCATTGTCTACTATCTCTGAAATATTTTCCCAAAATTTATCATAGTAGAAGTTCCAGAAAAGATTTTTTCCTCTTTCTACCAGTTTGGAGTTTTTACCATCATCTTTTCTTGCTTCTTCAATTGCATAGACTTGAGCCTTTTGGAGAGATCTTTCTACATTTCTTTCTCTATCCCATTCTAGCAAGAAAAGCTCGAGCATTTTGTGCAAATGGTTTCCTCTTTCTGCTGCATCTGACATAATCTTATCCCATCTAGCATCACCGAATTGCTCTCTAAGCTTATCATACTTTTCATTCTTTAAAAGCTTAAGAACAGTAGTGACCGATGGCAAAATTAAAGGAGCTTCAGAAGCTCCTTCGACTATATAAGCTCTGCCCCAGTCGTAATTTTTCCTATCTATAGTAATATTAGAAGATAAACTCAAGTACTTTTGAAATTATGTTTTTAAGCCAAGACAACGTACCAAACTTATATTGAGACCAAATTATAACAAGTATAAAGAAAATTCTCCATAGAAGCCACTTAATAGAAAGCTTTTGGAAAGCTGGTGAATAAATTATAAGATAAGAAATTGAATTAGGTATTGGTTTAATTTCTGGTATCAAAATTTCCTGAAGGTTTAAGCTTGTTAGATACTCATTTATAGGCCTTGATTCTTCTAAAACATAAGCGGGTCTTATTTCTTCAGGAGAATCTGGAGAGTAAATAACTTCAGGAGGAAGGTTCACTACTGTATAAATCCTATTCAACCAATCCACTCGAAGTTTATACTTGTTCCATTCAATTCCTTCCATGTTTTGTTTGATTGTCTTTCTAAGGAAGAAATAGTTTGAAATATCAACTATTACTTTTTTAAATGGATAATTCATCTCTTTATTATATAATATCTGAAATGTACAAAAAAGTTACGCTTAATCGTTGAATGTCAAGTTCACTCCTGGGAACATATCTCTTACCTTCAATCGCGCTCTTCTAATCCTAGTTGCAATAGCTCTCTTCTTCATTCCATGCTTGTCAGCTATTTCTTGGTATTTCATTCTTAGAATCTCTCTGTCGAAGAGAATCTCTTTATAAATGTCTGGAAGGTTTTTCATTCTCTCCACTACATTTTCATAAAGATTTTCCATTTCAGTCTCAGAATCAACCACAAAGGATTGCTCATAAGAATTCAAGTCCTCAAATTTGTTATAAGATATTTGACAATCGTCACTATCATCAGAGTTCTTTACAACCTCTTGGATAATGGGTAAATAACGATCCTCGTTCTTTTTAATTACTAAGGATTCATTTCTTGCAATGTTGTAAACCCAGGTTGAAAAATTTCCTCTGTCGGGATCATATTGGGAAATTTTTGTCCAAATTTTCGCCATAGTATTTGAAACTGCATCTTCTGCTGCTTCTTGTTCTATGAGAATGGATTTGCAATGGTTAAGTAATCCTGGTTTAATTCTTTTGTAAAGCTCTACGAAATCTTTTTCCGAAGATGTTCTCATAAAGCTTTCTGCCAATTGTTGAATGTTTTTCGCTGCCATTTCCTGTTTTTTAATTTAAATTTTTAATTGTTTTATTTCTATTCCTGCTTCTTCAAAAAGTTTAAAAGAATCTGTAATTCTGTACGTTTCAGAATAAACTATTCTTTTTATGCCTGCCTGTATAATAAGTTTTGCACAATCAAAACAAGGCGATAGTGTAACATAAAGTGTTGAGCCTTCTGCACTATTCGTGCTTTTAGCAAGTTTAGTTATTGCATTTGCTTCAGCATGTAAAACCGTAGGTAAGGTTTTGTTGTCACAATCTTCACACTTATTTGGAAATCCTGAAGGTGTTCCATTATATCCATCTGAGATTATAGTTCGATTGTTGACTATGAGGCACCCGACTTGGTTTCTGGTGCAATGGGAATTCTCAGCCCAAACACCTGCCATACGTAAATACAATGAATCTATTTTATCCTGCTTGCTCTGTGGAAGGTGCTGATTGCTCAACTTGATCAGATTTTAATTGGGTTACCTCAACTTTAAATCTTTCCACGATGTGAAATACGTCACGTAGACGAAAACTACCTAGAAGATTAAGGATCTCATTGACCTCATCTTCAGTGTAAGATGTTTTTTCCTCGTTTTTTAAAAAATCCAAACATTTCCCATAATTTGCATAGGAGTTTAAAAATTCTACCGATGCTTCTCTAAGTTCCTTAGTGATTTCGTAATTTGCTTTCATTTTATTTATTAAGATTTGGTTATTACAAATATAAAAGATGTTTTTTGAAAAGTAAACATCATTCAAACTTTTTTTGTGAGGATGTTACTAACAATGGTCCTGAAAGCGTATCATTTAATTGTGATAACAAATTAATCATAGCATCCATTTTCATTGCCATAGCTTCATTATTCTCAGTTCCTGAAGATTTAGTATTAGTGCTTTCTACTTGACTAGTGTTTCCTTGATCAGTCATTCCAAGTGAAGTAGTTTCGCTACTAGCAGTTGAGGCTTCAGTTATAGGTTTTTGTTCGGTTTCTGTTGAGGTTGTCTCTTTTGTCTCAGTTTCTTTCGATGGCTGAGAGATTGGAGTGCTCAATTTTTGTGTGTCCGTTTGTATTATACTTTTATTTTCACTAAAAGTTTCAGCCTTTTTTGAAAGTTCCCCAGTAATTTTTTCTGCAGTCCCAGTATTGGAAGTAATTCCAGGTTTAACCTCTTCTAATTTTTCTTCCAATTTACCAACTTGACTCTCAGCTGTGGAAGAAGCTGTAGAAGTTTCCTCTTTGGAGCTTTTTCCTCCAAAAATGCCCTCCATAAACTTTTTACCCCTATTTCCTGTTTCTGCTGTTTCCCCAGCAGATACCCCGAAAATAGATTTTAAAAATTCAGATCCTCTAGAACTCCCTTTAGCAGGTTGTTCTTGTGAGGCATTACCTTCTATTCCCGTTTGAGTTTTTGTCCCAGCAGTTTCACCAGTTGCAGTGGCAGTTTCAGTTTTCGTTTCTGCTGTGGGGGTCTCGATTTTTTGCTCCTGGGTAACAGCTACACTTTCATTTGTGCCAGATGTAGCTTCCTTGTTTTCTGGTGTTGTCCCTTCAGTTGCACTTTGGATCTGTGTTGTTGATTGTTCTGCAACTGAACCTACCTCTTTATTTTCAGCAGTTTCATTACCTGGGGTTGCAGATTCTATAGCACCAGTTTCTGTTGGAGTAGCTATGGTTTGCTCAGTCTGTACTGTTTCTGCTATTGCAGGTGTAGTTGCCTCTCCAGCGGGGGATTTTTCTGGTTGAATTGCCGCCTCGATTTTTTGCTCTTGAGATTTAACTTCTGCTGTAGGCTCAGTCTTTTCTGGTTTCTTTTCTTCCTGTTTAATTCCCTCTATCCCAGTCTGCTTACTGTTGATTAGATTTTTTAAATTTTCATCATACCTTTCTGCCATTTTGGAAATGGACTCGTTCTTAATTCCTTCAGCTGATAAGATTTTAGCTAAAGCTGATATGATCGCGTTGTTTTTGAGTTCTGTTTCCTTTGGTAGTTTAGCACCTATTCCCAATCCCTCATTTAGCTGTCCAATTATTCTGGAAAAAGCACTTAGAAGTGTTTCAAATTTTAGACTTTCGTCCTTAGTTTTAGAATTAAAATCTGAAGAAACTGTATCAAATTCCTCCATACTTTTAATTTCCTTAATCCCAATTTGTTCAGCTATTTGTGTAACTGTACCAGATTTTAGTGCCTTTGCATTACCTACTTTAGTTCCTGCTGCCTGTTTAGCCATTGGAACAATTTCTTTTCCATCAACTGCTTGACCTTCTTCTATCTTTTCTTGAATGTCTTTTTTATCCGAACTTGTACTTGCATAAGCATATTGATAGAAAGGATCATTCTTATCATAAGCAGGATCTAAAGCTTTCAATTCGTCATTGTAAACCTGATCATAAAAAGATTTAGCCTGAGTAGTAGCCTTTTCTGCTGCCCTCATACTATCTCCTATTTCTGGAGTGACTGCACCGGTATTTCCTGATCGAATTTCTGCATTTATTTTAGCACGATCAAAGGCTTCTCCCTCGGATTTAAAAATAGGTAAGTTTTCTTCAGCCAAGATGTTTCTTTTACATTATATACCCGATCTCACAGGTTTTCAGCTTTTTGGCTTACTAAAAGAGAATGCCTCAACCAAATCTCCTTGTGCATTCTTTTGATTTTGGTCTTCTATCTTTTTATTCAGCATGTCTATATACATCTGATATTCATAAAAAGGTAGATTTTCTAGAGTATCAATAGAAACCTTAAACTCTTCCCAAAGTCTGAATTTTATCTCAAAGTAATTGGTCAAAGATATTTGAAATAACGAAAAGGGATCTGTATCCTCCGGGAAAGGATATTTCTGCTGTGACCTCCCCGCCACAGCTTTCACAGTTGGTATAAATTCTAGACTTGGTGGCAAAATTGATTTTTTGACTTATTTGGTCAGCAATCGAAAATTGTAAAGGTGTCCATTCTAAAGAAGCTCTTTCGTATTGATCGTAAAGACGTTCGTCTAATGCTCTCCAATCTGGAATAATGAATGTTGCAATGTTTGCAAAACTTGGATCGAATTTCTTTCCTTTAGCTTTCTTTTCTGCTATAATTTTTCTACAAATAGTGGTAACACCAACTGTAGGGATATACAAATTCATTTCTGGGCTTCCATCTTTTGGAATGAATTTAAAAGAGAAAGAATCTCCATCATATCTTTTTACAATCTCTTGATCAATTATAAAACTATCTAAAAGATTGGATTTAAGCTCTATTTGGTCTGGAACTTGACACTCTTGTTTTGTGCAATTTTTAGAAACAGGTAAAAGAATTCTATTCTCTCCTTTTAGAAATGTTAAATCTCTTATTGACATTATTAGAAAGAATCTATCCTCGTACCAAAGATCATAATGGTCTAGAACACCGCCATTCCAGCGGATTCTCATACACTTCTTAATTATAGTATTTAATTTGTCATCTAAATCAATTCTATCGGAATCATCTACTGTTGAAAAATGTCTGATTTCAGAAACAGATGCTGATTTGATTGCGATTTCAAATCCTTCAGGATAGCCAAAACCTTTTGATGGTAATGTTTGTGGTGGAAGATTTTTCCACTCCGATTCCATTCCCAAAGGAACCCTGTTTACTTTTCCTAGATTATTACTAGGTGGATTTGTAACTGTTTCCCGAGCATTAGATTGTGGTTTTTCTGGAATCCAATTTGGGATTTCAAAATTCTCAACATCTTGATCCTCATCATATTCAAACTTGGAATTCGATTCTTTTTTACTTAGCTCGTCAAGTAAATTTCTTTCTAAATTTTTGTCCATATGTTCCATGAAGATTTTACTCCTTGGTTTCTTTTAGTTTCTTATTAAATGAGAAAAAAAAGTATAATCCAAAGAATAGCGCCGAAAGGAAGTAAAAAATTGCTACAGTATGCCAGTAGGAATTTGTCCATTTCATTATTGCAGCGAAAAGGATATCGAATCCAAATGGATTGAAGAAAGTTGCCAATATCAAGCAAACTGAAGCTGTTCTTGTTTTTTGTTTCAGGGTCACAACTGTCGTCCATGTAATTTGGTATCTGACATTTTATTCCTGGTTCGACCACAAAATAAAATGGAGACTTTGTAGAGTCTCCATCTATATATTTAACCTTTAAAATTTTAGTTAAAAAGATCCTCGAAGTAATCAGCTCTAAAGGAAAGTGCCACTTTGTAAGGGGTAGTTCCGTTAGTGTAATCAAGGTCGAGCGATTTGATCTGGTCAACAGGGAAACAGTTTACGAGCTTAACTCTTCTGAAAACATCACCTTGCTTATTAAATATAGAAATAAGAATATAAGTGTCTCCAGCATAAACAGACTTAATACCAGTTGCACCTGTTAATGGGTTGTAAACTAGGTCAGACCATTGTCTTAAAGTCTTGAAAACATAATTGCTATTATTGTCATCAAGGTTTGTTTCAAAATCAATTCTGACTTTTACACCAGTATCATCTACTGCTCCAGCAGCATATCTTCTTCTTGAAAACTTATATCTTTGTTCAGCAACTCCTGGGTTCTTATCAACTGCAAGACCAGAAATTGAAAGCACGTTCTCAACAAGTAATGTTCTTCCTCCGTTTCCTAAAGGATTAGAAACACCTACTGGTGGCTGTATTATAACCTCAAACTGGTTTAAGTAAACTGGTTCATAAAGTTGTACAGCTGCTTTAGATGAACTGAAATGTGGTAATCCTGCCATTTTCTTCTAATTATATAAATGTATCTTCGAAATAATCTACTGCCCATGTCACGTTGATCTTATAAATACCTGTTTGGGTATAGTTAAGAGCCATTTCGTTAATTGGTGTAATAGGGAAGCAATCTTTCAAATTAATTCTTCTGAACACGTCACCAGCTTTATTGAAAACACTGATTAAAATGTTACCTGAATAATTTGTCTTAAGTCCCATAGCACCAGTTATAGGATTGTAAACTAAATCTGACCACTGGCGAAGTATCTTGAACACATACATAGAATTATTGTCATCAAGGTTAATCTCGAATTCAATATCTACGTCTAAACCAGTTCTTTGAGGAGCTGCTCCAGAATAATATCTCTTTGCAAATTTGAATTGCTGAGTTATTTCTCCTGGGTTCTGATCTACCTGTAAACCAGATACTCTTGTAACTTGCTCTAATAAAATATTTCCACTTCCTGGATTTCCTTGTGGAGCAGCTACACCAGTTGGAGGAGATATTAATACCTCAAACTGGTTCAGGAAAACTGGTTCGTATTTGTTAATAGAAGCCTTCGAACTGGTATAATGTGGTAAACCTGCCATTGTCTTTTGAATTATATATTTGTCTAACTATTTCAGCATAAAATTTAAATGTAAAATAGCGGAGTTGATCAAATTAATTAACTATCTTAGTATATATCAGTATTCAGTTTTTTTTTTAATAGAAACAACTATATATTGGGCTTGATATATAAGGTTAAACCTACAAGGGATATACATGGAACCAGATTTATTTTCAGAATACACAGCTATAAAAAAAGGGACAAAAAAAGCAAACGCTTTTTCTAAATTGATTAAAAACAATGAGGAACTAAAAAAAGAACTGTATTCCAAATCCCTTGACATATCAGAGCTTTATTCTAATCCGAGTGAAGTACAAAGATTGAAATTTGTATTTGAGGACAAAAAAATCAAATTTTGTGAATGTGGTAAACCAAGATCTTGGAGAAACTTCAAAAAGGGCTATAATAAGACATGCGGGGATAAAGAATGCGTTTCAAGGGAAAACAATAGGTCAGTTAAAGAATTTTACCAAAATAAATACGGAGTAGACCATTTGTTTCAAACTGAAACATTTAAGACAAAATTAAAGGATACTTTCATATCAAAGTTTGGAGTTGATAACCCTGGAAAGAACGAGGAGGTAAAAAATAAGATCAAAAAAACAAATTTGGAAAAATTTGGAGAAACAAGCTGGTTAAAAGTAGAAGAAAATAAAAAAAGAATCTCTGAAAGTATTATAGAAAATAATTCTAAAGATAGAATCTCTAAAATTGAAAAATTTAATATACCAATAGAAATAAAAGATTTTAACACTAAAGAAGTTAAAATACAATGTAATATTTGCAGCAATTCTTCAGTCTCATCAACTTCATACTTTAATAAGAAAATATCAGCTGGACAAAATCCGTGCTTAAAATGCAGTCCCCCTCTTTATTCTGAATCTAGAGCAGAAAATGAACTTAGTGAGTACCTCAAAGAAATATACGCTTTGGAAATAATAACTCACGATAGAAAAATATGCGAAGGTAAGGAAATTGATTTCTTTTTACCTGAATTAAATGTAGGTTTTGAATTCCATGGGATCTGGTGGCATAGTGAGATCTTTAAGGGGAAAAATGGAAATCTTAATAAGAAAAATATTATTGAGAATAAGGGGATAAAAATTTACCACATTTGGGAGGACAGTTGGCTCCTAAAAAAAGAAATCATAAAAAGCAGAATCTTGAATGCTTTAGGTCTTTGTAAAAAAATATATGCAAGAAAATGTAATATCCTAAAAATTACTGCCAGAGAAGAAAAGGATTTTCTTGATACTAATCACATACAAGGATATGTTCCATCACGAATCAAGCTGGGACTTTATTATGATTCAGAATTAGTCTCAATTATGACTTTTGGGGCAAAAAGGAAATCTTTGGGTCAAAGATCAAAAGAGGGAGAATATGAGTTATTAAGATTCTGTAATAAATTAGGAACGACCGTAGTAGGAGGTGCATCTAAACTTTTCAATAAATTTATCAAAGAATTTGATCCGGATCTAGTTATTTCTTATCAAGACAATTCTTGGTATACTGGAAATCTCTACCAAAATATAGGATTTGATTTTATATCTAAAAGCAAGCCTAATTACTATTGGTGTAAGAGTAATATTAGATACCATAGATTCAATTTCAGAAAAGATAAATTAATTAAAGACGGTTTCGATAGAACTAAAACTGAGGATATTATTATGACTGAGAGAGGTTATTATAAATTATGGGATTTTGGTAATTTGAAATGGGAATACAAAAAAAAAGGCTTAGATTAATCTAAGCCTTTTTCTTCTAATTTATATTTTTAAGAAAATTGGATAAATCCTCCAGAAGCAATGCCTCCAGTTCTTGTTACCGTTAATCTGTTAATAAATTTGTGGATTCCCCTTGCAGGTTCGATTATAACATCTATAATACCTAGATTCTGATCTATGATTGCTGGTGTGTTATTAGAAGAATCCATAATGCTCAAGTAGTTATAAATACCACCTACAGATCTTACACCTGTTAAGTAATTATCTACCAATGTTTTAATTTCAAGTCTTACTGAGTCTTCGTTGAAATCAAATACATAATTTGAAAGAATCTCTTCAATAGCGCTTTCAATAGTGATCAGAAGATCTCTAACATGGAGGTTATTGAATGCTGAGTTAGTTCTTTGATAGCTTGTTTGGTTACCGTAGATAACTACTCCAATTCCTCTCTTACGGATGATTGGGTTGATACCAAATGGTTCCAAATATTCTCTATCTTCTAAATCGAAATCATATTCAAGACCAACTAAATTACCTGCTGAGATAATACCTCTTTTAACACCTGCTACTATTGAATAAGGTTCACCTGTGATAAACTTACGTATGAAGTTGTTTGACACGTAAGCAGCTGGTGGAACATTCAAATTCTTGCCGTTTTCTCTAATTGTCAAGAAAGGAGCAAAGAAACCAGAGAATTTAGCTCCTAAGTCTTCATCAGGTAAAGAGAATGTGAATGAAGGATTCAAACTCAAATTACCACCATCTGCAATGTATCTTGCTTGAAGAATTGGTGCTGGATCAGTTGACGTTGGTGCAGAAGTAAATCTAGGATCTATAGAATCAGAGAATTTCTGCATAGAAGGTGCGTTGCATATTGCCATACACTTCTGTCTGTTCTTAGCCAATCTAGTAAGTTGGTATTTACAGTTTGGTTGAATACCTCCATCAAAAGTATCCACAATGTATCTGAATGTAATAACATCAGTATCAGCTAGTGTTCTAGCCAAATTTGTGTCTGTCATCACATCAAGAATTGCGTTCATTCTTGTATCTGTTCCGTTAGGTACAGAAGCAGCTTTTATTGCAGCACCTGGGAGATAAGTGAAGTTAAACGTCTTAACAAATTCCTGTATGTTCTTGAATTTCCAAACTCTTGTTGTTGCACCTGGGTACAATTGGATAGGTCTTTCTGTTTTTACTTGTATCGTATAAACTCCAGGCGACGCTGCTGAAGATACGGATTTAACTTCAAGAACTCTTGTTAATCTTGACTGAAGGTTTTCAGTTAATGGATTATCGTAAGTTTGAGTGTCAGTAGATACCAATAGATCTCCAACTTTAATTCCTGACGCTTCAGCTTCAGCTTCAGTAAGTTCAACAACATTCGGAGCTAACTGAGTGATAATGTCAACATAATCGCTGACGTTACCAGCAGTAGAAACGATGTTGAAAGCTTCACCTGTAGTAAGATTAGTTCCTACTGGCAATGAGCTGATATATGAAGTATCCCAAGTAGCAATAGCTTCAGGAGTGTCGAAAGTATCGTCTGTAAACGCTCTCACAACCAATACGTTGAATCCATCTCTATCAACATTTGTTTCGAATTTCAAATATTGTAAAAGAGTTCCAGTATCGTCTTGCCAAACAACGTCTCCATCTCCAATATTTCCTTTTACCCAATCCTGATAAGCTACAGAATTTTCGTAAGCCAAATAGCTATCATCTCCGATTGGAATATCAGGCGAGAAGTAAACATCATCATTATCAAAGTAATCTGGACTTCCTATTTGATAAGCATCTGCTGAGTTTTTATTCGTTTCGTACCAAGGTTGAACATAAGTTGTACCTACTGTTGCACCAATTAATGGGTGAGTAAGTTTCATTCTAACCTGGGTTTGAACACCAGCTGCTAAAGTTGAATTTGTAATTGTCTCGGATGAGATAACCTTCAATTTAACAAGATCTCCTACATAAAATCCTAAATAACCAGGGGTAGGAAGTGAACTAGTAACTTTACCAAGGACCCATTTAGCTGCAGGAGATGTAGTTGTAATATCTAAGAATTCCTGTACAGCTGTAATTTGGTCGTCGTGATATGTTGGATTAGTAAACTTGGTATCGAATAAAATTTTACTTCCAGAAATTGTCCAAGCATTATTCATATCTGTGTACAAGATACCAGGTCCAGTGTTGCTGAACAAAGTTGAATCCTCAACCAATGTTCCTGTTTCAGGAAGTTCATCAAATCCAGTTCCTGGTGAAACTCCTGTGTCAGTTATAGCTGTACCTCCAGTAGCTCCATCTACATTTCTATAATAAGTAAAATCTGCAAAGAGATTTTGGCTATAAGAAAGGAAGTTCAAATTCTTTGGAACTGAAGTGATATCAGCATCAGCACCAATTTCATCAACCAAGTGGTGACCAACTAAGTCAATTACTGAAGAATTATTCTCTAAATCGTCTAAAGCCTCTTCATTAACTGCACAGAAAATTCCAGTTTGTTGAGTTTGATTATTAATCAATGTCTGAACATATCTTAGAGTTCCGTTTTGGTCAGTGAAGTTAGGAATGAGTGTTCCAGTAACAGTTAAAACAATGTTTACTCCATCTATAGAAAGGAAATCATCGATTTTAGATTTAATGAATCCTTTAGATGTAAAGTAAGCACTATATACTGGATCGTTTGCCAAAGCCTGGTAATCTGTCCAGTTTCCACTAACTGCAATAACATCTACAAACCAATCTGACAAATAATCATATTGGTTCATATAAGAAGGCACGTTGTCTGGACCAAAATATTCTCTTGCAGTTATATCAAACCCTTTTAATGGGAATCTAGAATCAAGGGATTTTCTAACGATGATTGATACTGGGCTCTGACCAAGGTTTACTAAGCTGAATAGCTTTCTAGAATCAGGCTGTGAGCTAGAAGTGTCTTCAGTGGCCAATAAATACTCAGTGTCTGGGAACCAGAACTTTTCTTTGTTATAGTAAGAAGAAACTAATTTATCTTGCTTAGTCAAAGGATCTGAATAACCACCTGTTGCATTGTTACCATTTTGTTCCTCTGTGTCAACAGAGAAAGCTCTATATCTTGCAACATCTGCTCCTTCAGCGAAATCTGGATCGCCATTAACATCTACACTGTTGTTAAGTATTCTTAGATTAAGAGCGAAAACAGGACCAGACTGAAGGCAGGTTAAAACTGATCTATGGAAGAAAGATCCCTTTTTCTCTAATGCTTTATCAATTCCTCCAAAAACTGCCTGGAAAGTAGTGATGTCTGGACAATACACAGGAGTGTTAAAAGGTCCGACATTAGAATAACCAACTACCAATCGGATTGTTGATGGGTTGATTATAATGTTTTCCGAAGCATCGAATTCTAATGTGTAAACACCAGAAGCTTTGAATAATGATAAATCAAGTTTAACTTGTTTGGCCATCTTTAAATATTATTTTTGTATATATCGAAGAAGTTCATCCGTTAGGACTTCTTTTTCTATCTATATATCATTCTCCAGTTAAGAATCAAGGAGACCATTCAAGAAAGTATAATTGGACATTTCCCCTCCTTTTGCAGAGGAAGCTTCAGTATTCTCTTTTAATTTTTCTTCTATAGACTTTTTAAATTTCTCGTTTAAACCATCATAAAGGTCAGTTACTGTGTCCTGAAAATCACCAGTTTCAAAGATACAGTTTATATCAACCAAAGTCATTGCAATATCATCCTTACCAATTTGGCTAGTAAAACTTCCTCCCTGGTTCATTCCAAAATTAGCTAATTCGTGTACTGTGTTTTTTTCTGACGGAATTATTTTACTGTTTTTTACATGTATTTTGAGATCGTAACAGTATTTTTCTTTGTTCTTAGATGTGAGCTTAACTCCTGGCTTTAATCTAGTAGATGCTTCTGAGTGCCTTGTATAAACGAACATTTCTTCATAAAACTCTTCCGAATCTAAAAGCTTGTCCATTAGAATCTCTCCCTTATAATCAATCTCAATTACGATTCTAGTGTTGTCCACTCCTAGAATTTGTGTTACCAGTATCTCTAAAAACACCTTCAATTCATCTATCTGGATAAGATTTGATCTAAAAATTCCAACCTGTAATAGACAGAAAAAGTCACTTTCGTCCTCATAAAATTTCTTAGATTTTATGATGTTAGATGGCATTGGGGCAACTTTGAAAATGTTTACTACCGAATAGTCACCTCCACCTCCACCTGCAGTATCAATCGAAAGATAAAATTTCTGTCCTTCCTTTTCAAATATGGACGTTGGATCAAATTTGGGATGCCAAATAAGGTTAGAATAATCTACGTGACTATTTTCAAATGGGAATAGATCATGGTGTATAAAATCCTGCTCGTTGATTTTGAGTCTTTTGAGGCTTTGGGAATCAAGGAGAAGTCTAGATGACGATAAGAATTGACATCCATACTCTTGATTGAAATCTTCTTCTGATCCTAGTGCAGCTATTTCTCTTTTCTTCCATTCGTCATCTCTTCCAGGTATTTGCCACCATTCTACTCTTATCGGATTAAAATCGTTTTCCTTTTCAATTGCACCTTTATAAATTTCCCAAAATTTATTCATCCCATTCGGTGTGGATGTTATGATTACTCTTGAAATTTGTGAAGATGAAATAGTTGGGTATACGGATTTGAAGAATTGGTTTATGAAGTTTGGGTTGATGTGTGCAAACTCATCCATGTAGAGCATGTGAATGGTATAACCGATGGAAGATGTTTTAGTGGTTGTTTTTGCCATTATTCTGCAACCATTATCAAACTTCATAGTCATTACGTTGTAAACCAATATACCAGGTTTCAAAAAGAAAGGTAATCCTTTAAGGATAACTTTAATCTTATCCATCAATTCTGCAGCTGTATCACCGATGTTTGCCATTATCATGGCATTTTTCTCAAAATTGAATAGCAAGTACCATAAGAGGAATATAGAGGATGTTATAGTCTTTCCTGATTGCCTAGGGGAAACGAATACATTTTTTCTGTGATGTTGATATTGATTCAGAATTTGGATCTGATAATCTCTTAATTCAATTTGCCTGATACCATCATCAGTCATCACTTTACAATAGTTGTTTGCAAAGTACACAACATTAGATGCACATTTCTTTATTTCTTCTAATTCCCAGTCTGTGTATTCAAAAAGTACATTGCCCCTTCTTAGCTCTGGTTCGTTTTCATGAAAAGGGTTATCAACCTCTTTATAGTCAATTCCATTTTCTTCAGCCTCAAAAAGTAGTTTTTCTATTTTAGCTGTTGACCAAAAATTACCGGATTTATCTTCCTTGTTTTCTGACATAAAAAAAATTAATCAAAGATTTCGTCCTCGATTTCAAAGTCCTCATCGTTATCAGAACCTCCTATGAAATCTGCAGTGCCACCATCTTTTGTTCTTGGATTTATTAATTCGTCTTCTGGCTCTATTATTTCCGCATCCTTTATTTTGCTTCCACCTTTCATCAAGGTTTGTAAGTTTTCCATCAAGGATTTAGTTCCTCTCACTTTCAAAGCATCCATATTTTCTGGAGAGTCTATTAAATTACCGTCCTTATCAAATTGGATTTCTGATTGTTTTTTGATGTCCTCAGATTCCTTTCTTAATTCTTTGTAGTTCTTCTCCATCTGGGACATGTAAGTAGCAAAATTTTTAGGCATCTGCATTATTTGATTTTGCAATTGGGCTAAAACTTCAAAAAGTCTTGGCTCTATTCTTCCTGAATCAATCTCTTCTATGAGTTTAGAAATAGCGTGTTGAGCAGTTCTGATCTGAAATGCCATAGTGGAAATACTTAAAGCGTCAATCTTCTGTTTGTGCTTTAAATAGTTGTCTTCTGGAAGACTTTCCATATCATGATAGAACTTAGAAAGGGAATCCAGAATAGCCCTAGCCTCCGATTCAACATCATTTTTGATGTTATCAACATCGATAGTTCGTTGAGGTCTCATTGGAGGAATATCTGGAGCGGTTAATCCAGACAACATTTCATCAGCCAAAATGATTCCATCAAGCTGTTCTTTAAGGTTAAGCTCTTGCTCTTTAGATAAATTAGGCTTTTTTGGTTTTCTTCTTGGCATTTACTTTTGAGTATTATATCTAATTATCTATTTCTAGCGACACGTGGAAGTTTCAGAATTGGTTTAGCATTATCAATTATGATGGCTAATTGTGCATCATCTATGATATTTTGGTTCAGGATAGCAGATTGTTTTTCTTCCTCTACCATATATTTAAAGAACCTAAAATTGGTTACCCATAAAGGACAAGATCTAGTCTTATATGCGTAGTTATTTGTTCCGTAAAAAGGGCTATCAAAATCTGTCTCTATAACTGGTGGTATGTTAAACGTATATGCTTGAGTTGTAACGCCATCCAAAGAATGAATTAGGCTCAAATCAGATGTTTGTGCTAAAGGATTATCTGGGTTGTAAGTGAGTCTCCAAACCTTTAATGAATATTGTCTGAATACATTAGAAAAATTAAAAACGAATCCATACCAATCATCTTCAGTTGGAATGAATTGACCTATTGTGCTTTGAATTCCTGCTCCAAAAGGTGAAAGAATTTCTAAATTATTTATTTTCACTCTAAAACTACCAGTTTGCAAATAGTTGCCGGATTGTGGACTCGATTCAGCATTTGATCCACTCCAAATGAAATCTATGTATAACCCTTGACCATTATAGTAACCATCGAACAATATTCTAGATTGAGCTCTTTGTGCTTTCCATCCCGAGGTTGACACAGGTGCTGAAGCTCCTGAATCCTTCACTTTGAATCTGAATTGATCTATAATTTCCAAAATCTCAAAACCTCCTGATCTTATACCATCAGCCAGGATAGAAACGAATCCATTAGGATTGGGTCTAACATGAAATCCGTGAGGTATAGGATAAGTTGTATATGTTATCTCGCCAGATCCAATATTATCAATATTAATAGGGTATTTAGGAGATGGTCTGAAAACTAATTTACTCTTATCAATGTAGTTTCTTGATCTAAACCAGCAAAGAAAACTCCTCTCCTCATTAGCAGTTAAAATTGGATCTGCCTTCCATCTAACAGCATCTCTTTCTTCGTCAGTCCAACCAGATGCAGGAGAAACTGGATCTATTGTGTTAGGATCATCGATAAAAATAGAATTTAGATCATAATAAGTATTGAAAACTATTGTCCAGTTGTTATTTAAATCGTATTCTATAATTGGGAGGTTCTTATTAATATAAGATCTTATTGGATCGTCTAATCTCCTTTGTGAAGTTACTGCATATTGTTGTGGTTTAGTAATTTCAGTTTCTTGATCTTGGATATCAGTTCCAAAAAGTTCTTGTGTGTTTACAGTGTAATCATGTAAGCCAGATTCTGCTGTGGGATCCAAGAATGTTGTGTTTTTTTGGATTTCGTACTTAACCAGTTGAACTTTGAAATATACCGGATAGTTATTTATATCTCTAAAAACGTACATAGAATCTATCCTATAAATTCTATTTGTTCGTGGGAAATAAATTATATCTCTTTTCCTTGGCTGAGATCCTTTTCCGAATATTCCTTCGAAATATTTTCTATCTATATGGATTTCAAAAGGTTGTTGGAAGTTTAATCCCCACGTTTCAAAATTGATAGCAGCATCAGGAAATTGGTTATTAGGAACCATAACCTTAACACACTTCTCATCAACAACATCATATAGCGTATACTCTTTGAGAACAACATCTTTGCCTCTTCCCTGTGGTTGAACAGAATAATAAACCACTTCGTGACCGAAAACATTATTTACAACCTTACTTAAATCTTGATATAGATTGATCGCTCGATTTATATCATATGGTCTAAAAGTGAAATCACAATCTGAAAAAACAATTGGATAATTAGTTAGCTCTTTTCCACAAAGCGGAGTAGGCGTTACCATTAAATCTCTAGGATCTACAGTAGCATAAGTTAAGTCCAATTCAAAATCATTTAATATTATTGCAGGACTTAAAGTTGTTCCTGGAGGATAATAAGGACTCGCATTTTCATCTGAAGAGGCTGTCATTCTAACTTCTAGATAAAAGGGAACAGCAGGAGATATTGGCAATGCTTGAACAGCAGCCTCGGTTAGTTCACTCCAAAGAGACCAATTTGATCCATTTATACTCCATCTAAATTCTAAAAACAGAAAAATGCTTGGGGGATTTTCTCCGCTTGTATCAATGATCCACCCATTAAAAGATTGTACATTTTTAAAGGGATCTGACCAAGAAATTATTCTATAATTTCCAATAGCGGTAAATTCTATTACTACCTCTGGCATTTTTGTCTTTTCATTTGTAATATATATCGGTAAAAGAGTTATGAGAAAATTAAGAGCTGCAATGGAGAAATTTAGTTTCTCACAATTAACTTCAAATTCGGACGGAAAAACCTCAGGAAGTGGCACCGCTGGTCTTTACATTGTATTTATAGGAGGATTTTGTTTTTTCTTAGGATGTATCGATAAAATGTTCATTAATCAAAATGTCGACATTTTAGTACAATCAATAATTTTTGTGAGTATAGGAACTGCTTTACTTGGGTACAGGAAATCAAAAGACACACAAGTTATAGAATCTGATAATAAAACGGTCAGCACTGCGGAAGAAGCTGAAGTGAAAGAGGATCAGCAGTTAAATTCTTAAGGATTAGCACCGGTAGATCCTGTAATATCCCTTCTAATGTCGTAAACTCCAAGCCCTTCTATAATTGTGCTATTATCTTCAGGTGCCTTTCCTAATTCAACATTTAGTTTGATTCCACCTTGCATCAAATTACCTCTGAATCTCTCAGTAGTAAGGTCTAACTGTGGAAGATATGTTTCTAGATCCATCGAGAAAGAAAGTGTTATAGCTTCACCTCTTTGTGATCCGTATCCCATTTGGAAATTATTAGGTTGCTTATCTGGAGGAGAATCCTGTAATGAAACTTGAACTGGTATTCTAAACCCCTTGTAATTGAAGTAGTAAACGAATCTCTTGTACAATATTTCAAGAACACTTTGCTGTATTTTAAAAGCATCTAAAGTTGTATCTGCTTTGATTTTAGCATTAACTTGTATTGCTAAAGGAATAGGATTCATGTAGGATGAATAAGTCACCATTTCACTTCCTGATTCTTTTGGTACTTCTTTTACGTACGAGCCACGGACAAATTTTGTAGTCGATGCAGATGTATCTAATCTGATTGTACCAAGCTCTAATATTCCTCTTGGAACGACATCATAATTTCCCTCAGCAAAAGCAGGATTTCCATCGCAGTCTTCATAAGAAAGATAAAAATCTTGTAGAAATGGTTCGTCGCCTACCATAGAATAGAAAAATGGAATGAAGATAGTTCTTTTAACTTGATCTGATCCAGTTTGAGTATAGGTTATAACCTCATTCATCTTACTTAGAAGCCCTAAAATAACACCTCTAAAGAAAACATCGTCTGTGTTGTATTTTTCTAAAAAATCCATATTAGTTAATTACTGAGGTATTATTAGTTATTATTGGAACACTGCCATATTGGTAAGGATCCTTTTCTAAATCAATAACCCCGATTTTTGATTGGAAGTAAATCGGAATTTCTCTTAAATTAATTTGTAATGGCTGCTTATTTTGATTGATATAATCGGGATGATCAAATACACCTGTTGCATATTCTACATCAGTCATTTGATTACATTGGATAAGTTGAACTGGGGAAAAATACTTTCTCAATGAATTTATTCCTTTTTTTGCAGCAATTGAAACCTTAAACCTATAAACGAAATATTCTTTTTGTGGAATATCATCAACTAAAGAATCGGGTTTTACCACAAGAAAGTAATAAAACCTTGGTTCTAAATTTCTAATTGTGTTAGTACCCGCAGGATAAATGATATTGGCCATCGATCTATATATCGATGTAGACTTTAGCCTATCTTTTCAAAAACAAGATCTGAGAAATTGTTCTTTTTTGAAATCTCTATCTTGTAATCGAAAATTTCTGTAGGCATTGGTGCGTGATTAATTACGAAGATGTTCATGTGTAAATCGTCGCAAAGTTTTCTCAAAGTAGTTAGAATCGTATGTACCCCATCAGGATCGACAGAACTGAAAATCTCATCAAGAAATAGAATGTTAACAGAAGAAAATCTTATTTTCATTAACTTGATTATAGCAACTAAGACCGCAAAATCAACTTTTTTCATTTCTCCTGTAGAAAGAGTTTGACAAGATATCTCCTCACCTAAGTGGAATATTTGAGCATTGAACTCCTCATTGAAAACCACCTTGTATGGTAAATGTAAAGAGAGAAGAGTGGAAAGAATTTCATTGTTAAGTGATGGTAAAATAGACTTAATTGCCAGTTGCTTTACACCTTTTTCACTTAAGATTTCATCAAGGGTTTTAATCCAATTTTGTCTCTCTTCCCAAGTAGACTTTTCCTTATTGAAAGTGCCAAGCTCTTCTTGTGCAGTGTTCAACAACTTCTTAATAGAATTTACCTGATCATTATTTTTTGCAGTTTTAAGATCCCTTAATTTTTCTTTCAAAGATTTGATAGCTAATTCTATTTTCCCTCCCTTCTTAAAAAGATCATTTTTGGTATCTTGTAAATCTGATTGCAATTTCTTAGCATCATTGTAATTTTGCTTCAAAGCTTGCAAACCATCAGACAAATCCTGTCTTTGTGATGAAAGAAGGTCAAAATGAGATTTATGAAAATCACTTGAAAGATCTGATAAGCAGGTTGGACACTTGTCGTTGTTGTACAAGTTCATTTTTGAATCTAATTCTTTGATTTTACTCATAGAATCAGTCAAAGTCTCGTATGCTTTGGAAACAGTTCTACTTATGTCATTTTCTTGTGTTTTGAAAGACTTAAGCTTTTCTGTGTGAATTTTAAGCAGATCTGTGTAATCATCAAGCTGTTCCTGAGTTTTGTCAATTTCACCTCCTGCATTTTCTACTAATCTTTTCTGAAGATCTTCAAGTTCTTTTTGAGAGTTGAAGATGGATTTTCCTGTTGCTTGGATTTCACCAGAAAGTCTATCAATAGATGACTTTATATTCTTTGTTTCTTCTTTCAAAATGTCACGCATTTCATTTAAAATATAGAAACCAAAAATCTTATCTATTATGAGCTTTTTATCTGCGCTGCTCATCTTTAAAAAGCTTTTGAAGTCGTTAATAGACAGGGATATTGTATTATTGAAAACGTAATATGGTATTTTCAATATGTCATCAGAAAGAAAGTCCTGTACATTTTTCTGACCTGCCCTGTCATAAACTTCACCTTGAATCGATAATTGAAATAGTGATGGATCAAGACCTCTTTCAACCTCGTAGAATTTACCATCCTCCTCGAATGATATTTTCATCCAGGCATTGCCGTTGGATCTATTAGGAATGTCTTTTAGTTTTTTTCCTTCGAGTTTTCCATACAGACCAAAAGTTATGACATCAGAAATTGTCGATTTTCCCACACCATTTTCTCCAAAAACTTGTATCAGACCAGTTTTTTCTGGAAATTCAAGTTTTTGAATTTTATTCCCGTAAGAAGCAACGTTTTTCCACTCAATCTTCTTGATCTTCATCTATTTCATTTTTTACTGCAACTTTCTGTAGCAATTTTTCTATAGCGTTGTATATTTTACTACTTTTTTCGTCCTCGTAATTACATTTTTCCAGATATAGCTTTGTTAATTCCAAAATGGAAAAATTCTTTCCTTCCAAATCATGAAATCCTTCATCGACAATATTTTGGTCTGGAGATGTTATGGGAGTGAATGATATTTTCAAAGGCGAATCGATATAATCAGTTAATAGTCCAAGAGGGGCTTTAACTGCAATCTCTGGATCTACTAAAATATCGATGAAATTGTTTCTGAAAATAGGACTTAACTCTGCAGGTGTAGAGTTTAAGACTTTCTCAAAAGTGAGCCTTACGAATCTTGGTGAATAATCGTTATCGTAGTATTCTTCCGAACCAGTTTCTAAATCTAAAACTGTAATTCCTTTAGGGTTGTCCGTATCGGATCTGGTCAATTGATACGGAGATCCAAGCATTCGCATTTTTCCAAAATTCTGAGAATAGTGGATGTGACCTGAATAAACTCTTTCAAATTTATTCATGTCATCATAATTCAATCCCTCCTCAATTCTAACAAATTTGTTAAACATCAGGCCTTTTAGATCTGTGTGGCAAAACATGTAATCATGCTCATCAACAGATGACAGAACTTCTCTTTCTGCTTCATGGTCCTTTCTCCAAGGCATTAGAAAAATCTTCTTTGGTCCGAACTGAATTGTTTCTGGCTCCTCGAAAATTTTTACTCTTGGTATCCATTTGAGAGATTTCAACGAATTAACTTCATTAGTACTGCGTCCAAATATATCATGATTACCACAAATGATGAATATTCCATCCTTGAAAATGTCAGATAGCTGTTCGAATATTTCTATTCCAAGATTTAGAACTTTCAAATTAAGAGATTGTCTGGAATCATATACATCACCAAGATGTACTAAACAATCGCCGGGTCTATAAATCTTCTTACATAAAGGAATAAACCAATTCTTGAAATAGTCTTCATGAATCTGAATCCAGTCATTAGAATTATTCCTAACTCCTAAATGAGTGTCAGTAATGAATATAACTCTTTTAATATTTGGAAAATTCAGCATTAAAATATCTTTTTGATTCCCTTTTTACCTAATATACCATACTTCGCATCCATTTCTTGTACAATTTGCTCCTTGTACTTCATATGGATAGATTCATATGCTTTCTGATAATTGATAGCAGTGTAATCACAAATGGCTACAAATTTTTCTACCATTGAAAATTCAGTCCCTTCTAAATCTTGTAGTATATCTTGAAATATAAGCGGAATGAGATCCTTTGGTATCTTTTTACTTGGGTTGATTACTGTCCATCTTGATTTTTGAAATATCTCGTCGATTTTACCGTTTAATTTGTTGTTGTGCAAATATTCTTCATCATCATATGTAACAACAGACTGTAAGCTTCGGTAATCTGTACTCGGATCTGGATCAAATTCTCCTAAAGATGAATCTGATGTTTCTTCAGTCTCTTTACCTGTTCCATTTATGTCCTCGAACTCATTTTCTTCATCTTGAATTAGTTTTTTTTGTTTTGTCATCAATCATTCATTATTTGGGAATTTGGGTCTTCGGAAATTCTCATAAAAGAATAGTCTACCAAAAATTTCTTATAAGAGTTTTTATATCCCTCGTCCCTATTGGCTAATAGCTTCAATTTATATTCTCCGTTACTGTACATTAAAGGATCTTGAATTATACCAAACATACCATCCACAGTAGCAACAAGACCAGAAGATTCAGAAGCTGAGTTCATGCTTAAATCTGTAGCATCGAATTCGCTTTGCTTGGTTTGTGTTGCCGTAACAATAGCCCAATGGTTTCTTTGTGCAGCTGCCCTTAAATCTTCAGCAATCTGCTTGATCTTCATGTAAGTATTTTCGGAGTTTGGATTTCTCCAGTTTTTCATAATATTGATGTAGTCAATAATTACGATCTTGAACTTAATACCTTGTATTTGTTCAACTTTGTTCAACCAATTTTCAACATCAATTGCTGAAGCTTGTGATGTTGGAAACTCCTTAACTACAAGTTCACCTGGGCTTTTCAGATTTTCAAAACCAAGATTTGTTATCTTCTTTTTGATCAAGGAATCGTTCTCTGCACTTTCCTTGTATTCTGACATTTTAATACCTAGGAGGTTAGCTCCTAATCTTTTCATGTACTTCCTGTCATTAAGCTCTAGAGTGATAATTGCAACATTATTAGATGCTCTAATTGCTTGTGTTGCTATGTTTCCAAGCCATAAAGTTTTACCAACTTTTGGTTGTCCTAACAAGACATAAAGGCCTTTTGCAGAAAATCCACCGCCTAAACAAAAATCTATATAGTCATAACCACTTGAGAAAGTTAAGTTACTTGGCTGTTTATGTGATTCTGGATCTTTAAAGTTAAGACCCATATCAAATGAAAAGTCGACTTTGTTTCTGTCGACTACTATTGATTTGTAAGTGTTAATTACATCTTTAATATTATCAGGGCTTACTTCAGTGCTCCTAATATAATTAATTGAGTCAACTGCACTCTTTTCCAGAGTTTTCCATTCTATCCAAGATTCAACATTTTGCTGGAGCCACTCTTTGTCGTAATCTTCAAGGTTTATGCTCCACATAGAATCAAGCAAAGAATCCTGGAGTTTGTCATCAATTTTTAAAAGTTTTGCAGCTTCTCTGACTTGAATTTTACTTGGGATCTGTTGGTATTTTTTCCAGAAAGATTTTACTACTTTAAATGCTTCCTGATAATCAGTATTTTTAAAAAAACTAATATCAGTAGCATCAATATAAGCTGGGTTTTGTATTACCGATCTAAACCAAATATTTTCTAAGTGTTGATTCTGCATTTTTAATAGTGTGGATTGTCCTTTATTTTATACCAATTTTTGTTTCCTGTATTTTTCTCTGTTTTTTCAAAAACTCCAGTTTCTATAAGTTCCTTTACTAATTCTCCATGTTTGAGTACTTCCCAATCTTGTGGTAAAAACGAGTTGAATGTCTGATCTGAAAAATCTCCATCAGGTCTACCATCTTTAATCAGATAGAAGTTTAGCTCATAAATAATATCTTCTTTGGTCGGATATTCAGGAAGGTCTTTCCATATTCCGAGAAGATACTTAAGCTTAATTTTCTCCTTCTGCATTTTCCTCAGAATTTGTTTCAGTTTCTTGTCCCTCTAAAAGCTCTTCAAATTCTTTCTCGTCGAAAAGATCAGGCAATTTAAAATGCGGACCTATAACCTTTTCATCAATCATTTTAAGAACCTCGTCGGTGAAAACTTCTGATGTAAAAATCTGTGTTGAAGCAACAGTCTTTCCTAAGTGTCTTACTGCCCATCTTGGAGAGGATTCATTTCCTTCGAATTTCATTTCTCCCGTTTTTTTATCAACCTCCAATTTACCTCTTTGTATGCCGCACGTTTCCCAAGAAACAAAGTCCTGGAGACCAACATATGGATTCATACCATTCATAAATGAAATGTGGAATTTCACAGCATATGGTCTAGTGAATCTTGCTTTTTTAGGTGTCGAAGTTACTATTATACCAGTTCTGGTATCTCCTTCTTTTAGCTGAGCTTTAGAAAGCATTATAACGTTGCTCATAGAGAAGATAGGACCATCACCACCTGCAGCTTCTTTAGTAGGCATAAAACCTCCAATGTTTCCAGTGGTCGTGTGGTTTGTACAAATCAATGGGATTTTCACTCCGGTTAGATCTAAAGTAATAACTCTGAATAAGGATCTTAATTCCTTAGATCTTATACCCATATCCATCGCACTTTTACCCTTAAGTGCATCGCCAGTTTCTTTGTCTGTTGATAGCATACCTAAGGAATCCAGCACGATCATAATTTTTGGATCTGCTCCTTCTTTTCTATAACCCTTAACCTTATCAATAAGATTTGCAACGAATACTTTGAATTCTGCAATTGTTTTAATTGGTTGATAACGAACAGTATTAGCATCAATACCAAACTTTTTAGCACTGCTTTTGTCGATTGCTCCTTCTGTATCACAGTAAATAACGTTGTAGCCCTTTTTCTGTGCCTCTCTTACAATGTTCATACAAAGGAAGGATTTACCTGTCTGTGGATCGCCTGCTATTCCCATTGATCGATTGTTGGCTATTCCTCCGAATAAACTCCCTGAAAGCTGTGCATTAAGAAGATAGTTACCAGTTGGTATCCATTCCCCAACCTCTGAGAAATCGTTGGTCTCTAGAATTGAACCAGTTTCAAATCCTTCTATTTTAGAAAGCTGCTTATCAAGTTCAGCGAACGAAAATTCTTTTTTTGCCATATTAACTTTAATTATTTAGATATTTTATACTTGGAATTTTTTATTATTTCGGGATCAGAAAGTTTTTCGTTTTCAAATCTACCTGCATATTCACTTAGAATGAAAAGATCCTTACCTAACTCTGATGCAACTCTTTTTAAAGCGTTATCATCAAGAGTTAAATCTAAATCTCCGTACCAAACTTTACCATCTCCAAGTACAAAAATGTTAGCATTAAACATGACATCATTATCTGGGTGATCCTCCCGGTATTGGGATTTAGAGTGACCAATTAATCTTGCTTTGGGTAATCCCTCTTTGTAAAAAATTTCTTCCATATATTTTATAGTGACGAGTATCTGTTTTGGTTCACAAAAAAAGACCCAAGTGGCCTTTTATTTTCTATACCAATTACTTAGAAGACTGGAGACGATTAAACATGTTTTGGAGTTCCATTATTTTCTTACAAAACTCGTAGTTTTGGTTAATTTCATTCCATTCCATCATCTTCTGTAATTCCTCTTTTGTGCTTGCTGGGTCTTGGTTAAATGATTCCTCGAATAAGTAAGAGGAAGAAACCCAAAGTCTAGTTTTCTTGTCTAAATCTATTTTTGGAAAAACTGGTCTGTCGATACACAAAAAAAATCTGCCATCAGCAGATTTTTTAATGTATTTTCTTGGTTTTCCCATATCTTATTATATCGGAAAACCTCAATAAGTTTCTTCTAATTTAATCTTGAGCTTTCAAGCACCACTGTACCTTTTGGAGCTTTGCACACTTTTCATATTCCTCTTTTGATTCAAAGTGCTCAATAAGTTTATCTAGCAAATCTGTGTCTTTATACTTATACAGTGGGCTAGTTTTTTGGAAGGCCTTAACTCCCATTAGCACGATGTGTTCGAAAATTTTCTCAGATTCTTGGTCGTATTGTTGATCTAAAATTTCTGAAAGCTTTTGTTCGTTGTTAGCCATAGATTTTTTGTTTTTAATGATGGAACAAATTTAGAACAATCTACTGGATAAAAAAAATGTTTTCTAAATTTTCCCAGATTTTTGGTAGTTAGTACAAATTTCTTCCCCTTCAAATATATCCCTAGTTGCAAAGAAAATAAACTTCAGTTTCTTTGTGTCTGTTTCCCAATCTGCATTAGGACTATCATCTGAGTGGTTGAAGATACTACCGAACCCTAAACAAACTGCAAAATTTTCGCTTGTTCTTTTTGGCCAGCTGAAGAAATGATCATGTAATATTTGTGGATACTGGACATCAGATGGAACAAGAAAAAAATGGCATTCCTCAAGTATCTCTCCTGCTTTTATTAACTCAGAAGCAAAAACCCCTCTGCCATGAACTGGGGAATCATCCACGTATATTTTTTTAGAACGATATAACATTTGTTTTGTCTTTGTATTTTATATAGAGCTAAGAATTAAAAAAATTTCTTATGCTGAATATATAAAAGAAAAAAAGATGGAGAATCTTGCGTCTATAGAAGAGTTCTTAAATGAGAACAAAATCTTCTTCACCCCTCAACAAATACAGGAATCTTTGGATTATCTAAACTCAGAAGATCCTGTATTATTAGAGGCTTGGTATAATACTATTTTAGATTTTGCTGCTTTAATTCCAGGTGTGGGATCAATAGCAGAAGGTATCAACTTAGTCTCTTATGCTAAGCAAGGTGAGTATCTTCTTGCAGGTCTCTGTGCAATCGGCCTGATTCCGATTTTTGGTCAATATATTGGAGCTGGTGGAACTTTATTAATAAAAGCTCTGGGTAAAGGTTCAACAATAGGTAAGGGAATTTTGAAACCACTAGTTAATCTAGTAGCTAAATTCTTCCCAAAAATTGTTGCTTTCTTCAAAAGCTCTAAATTTCTTTCTAAATTTTCAGGGATTTCCCCATTCATTGGAAAAATGCTTGGATCTTTGAAAAATTTCGTCACAAGTGGAGGTGCTAAGTTAGCAAATTTAGCAAAAGACGCATCAAAAATCAAAAGCCTTAAAAGAGAAGCTAGAAATCTTAAGCAAGGAGTGAAAATAACAGATTGGGTGTTTGGATCCAATGACAAACCACAAACCGGAGGATTTGCTCAACAACCGCAATATCAAATTCCAGTTCCTAAAGATGCTTATATGTCTTATCAAGGAGTTCCTCTTCAGAACATTAGACCATATACAGACATGGAAATTTCACAAGCTGAAATGGCTCAGAACTGGGAGCAATACCTATAAAAAATAAAACCCCGGATATCCGGGGTTTTTTGTGAGATCTTGTTTGCTTAACGTGTAATATAATGCACGAAAACACGAGATTTGCGCATTTTAAAACACGTTATAAAGCTTAAAACTTTTCTCCGCAGTCTGGACAGAATTTCCAAGAATCCTTTTTGATCCTGTTACCACAACCAGTGCAGTAGTTTCTGAGTTTTTCAATTTCTACTGGTTTACAAGACTCTGGCGTCAATCGATAAGATATGCTATTCGAAGCAAATCCACTATAGTTGCCAAATGTTTGAGTCATTGATTGTTCACTAGATTCACCCTTTTCAACTTTGCCTGTTTCAATGGAGCTATTAGAAGCATTCGAACCCTTAATATTAGATTCTCCAACTGAAGGTGAAGTGAAACAGCTTACATTGTTAACAGTCGTTCCACCAAAGGAAATAGGGTTTCCTGAAATACCAGAATATCCAATATTTTCTGATGTTAGGGTATTAGTTGTTAATCCCCCAGTGTATGTAAAATATGATCCTGGTAGGTTTGTTGTATAACTAGGATAAACAGTGAAATATCCAGTGGTTGAATTCTCTGGATAAAAGCTAATCTCGACTAAACCATTATTAACTATCGCATTAAGAGCTTCATTACTGTTTTCAATTTCATATGTTTCAAAAACAAATTTGTTATTTGAGTCAATGAATCTTTCGAGGTAAACTCTTTGTCCTGGTTTAAGAACAATACCAGAATTAGAAATTTGTTTTCCATCGATACTGATCTTAGCAAGATAGTTGATCGTGTTTGGATTGAAGAGCTCGATCTCAAACCTTTGTCCATCTTTTAGATAAACTGCATTTCCGTAAATTTTAGATCTGTTACGGTTTGTTGTGATGTGGGCGGTACAAGATCCATACCCGCCAGTACTTGACGTTGTTAAATTCATAAATTTTTTGTTATTTAATTTTTGCCCCTTCCTTTGTGTCCATTTCTGAAAACTCTACGGTTTGTTGACCGGGAAGTGACTAGAAAAAATCTAGTTCTAATTTATATATGGATGGCTTCTAAAGTTTCAAAAATGAAGTGACCTATTTTTGCTTCTTAGGTCTTCCTCTTTTTGGCTCTGTACTTTGCTTAGAAGATGCTGAGTCTTTTTTCTTAGCAGGTTTCTTCTTCTTTCTTTTTATTACAACTATTTCATCAACATCACCTTCATCTTTAGTGACCTTAGACCCTGAAGACTTCTTATTAGTATACTTTGCAACAAACTGCTTGGTTTTACTTTCCTCTATGTTGACTGGCTCATCCTCAATGTGTATAACTTTAGGCTGACATCTTTCACATCTACCGCAACAACATCCAGTGGGACAGTTGCAATAAAATTTAGGCTCTTCTTTTTTACCAAAAAGATTTTTGAAAAAATTTACAATAGCGTTCATAAAATATTTTTTCTATCTATCCTTTTTGCTTAGACTTCTGTGTTTCTTCCTCGTCTTGTGGCTGAATCTCACTGGGAGCAGCTGGATTTTCAGAATTAATAATTAAGTCTTGGATGTATTCAAGTGGTTTCTTAATACCATAAATTCCTGGCTCAGCTAATGCACCAGTAAAGTTCCCAAGTGAACCTTTTTGACTATCAGTCATTTCATTTTCTGACTTGAAAATTTGATCTATATAATCGTAATAGTCCTTTTTGTTTTTGCTCAAGTTCGATGCAAATCCTTTGAAAAGATCTGGGTTTTTTTCAATCATAAACCTAGGAAAATTCCATTCCCAATCTTTTTTAATTATTTCCGGATATAAAGTCAAAGCAGCAAAATCACCAGCTGTGATAGGTCTTTGTAATTTCATTCTTTCAATCCAAGTTTTATAATAGGAACAAACAAGGTCAAGCTGATCAATATTGGAAAGTTGTAAAACGTCTTGTGGAGTATAGTTCTTTCCGGTTTCCGGATTTACCATGTTTTTTAAAACCTCAGGATAAAAAGAAAGTAAACCTACTGCTCCAGTAGACTTGTCAGTCTTTTTAGGATCAAAATCACTTTCGTGAAATATAGTGTGGAGTAACCAAACTGGGTCTATTCCCAAGTCCTTAGAAATAGTAACTAGTTTTTTTAAGAATTCTTGTCGATTTTCTTTGATGTGTTCAGAATATGGAAGAGCAACAACGGTCTGTTCCATGTAAGAGTCAGGTTCCATTTTTTGAACCCTAATACTTTCCGATAATCTTTTAAAATCCTGAAATTTTTGGATGTGATTCATTACATCCTATATATCCCTATATGTTTTTAGCAAGCATTGGTTTTTCACTTGCCCATGCGTGTAAGGATGTTATGTGCATTGTTAGAGTTCCTGGTTTTACATTTTTCCAGGTTTCTGGATCTTCTTGTTGCAGTTGTTCAATGAGCCAAAATAATTTTCTAGCACAAAGGTAAATGTCATCTCTGAAATGTCTGAAGAAATCACAAGATCTTATGTAATATACAACATGCACCCAATCAAATCTTCTTATGAAATGATAGCCAATAGTGCAAGGAACTCTTTCACCGTGGACTGATCCTGTATCTTCAGGAAACCAGATAGGAAGAAAAGCTTGTCTTGTAAAAGGCTCTTTTTTCATTAGATCGACAACATCTTTGAAATCACCATATTCATATCTAATGCCCATCATCTTATCCGAATCTAGACCTTTTTCTATCTCCCCATATTTTGGCCAAATTCTTTCTGGATAAGTGTGTGAGAATTTTTCAAGGCCTCCAAACTCCGCATTATTTTTCTGAGCATAAGGCCATCTCTCGTGTGATGGAGGGGGATTCAAAGGAATACCACTAACCCTCTCTTCAAAATGTTCATCAGCCCAAGCAACATTAGGCTTAATTTGGTCTTTTAACCCCTCCAAATCCGTCGTTATTTGACAACTAAAAGAATGATTAAGAATTTCAATCATTGCATACTTAGGATCACTTTTAATGTCCTTAGCTTGCCATTTTTCTGTGTGGACAACATAAGAAAGATCATTCATCTGTTGAGCTGTCCAACTAATAGCATTTTTAAAGTTACCAAATTTTTTCATACTGTTTATCTCATCCTATTATACCAGATCTAAAGGTTCTGTTTCTTTATTTGTGAAATCTATCGAAAGAATTTTTTGTGATCTGGTTGAATCTCACCTTTCCACAAAATTCACCTAAAGTCAAACAATCTGTATAACTCATGGCAGATTTAAGATAATCAGAGAAATTTTCTACCCAGCCTGATAAAGTATATTCTACTGGTTGGATTTTGCTAATACCCTCTGAAGTTTTTAACTCACTTCGGCCTAAACTTTTTTGGACCTCTTTAGTTGACATACCTCTGAACTTCTTAAAATATTTTCTGCCCATTAAAAACTGCTCTTTGACTTCAGCAGAAAATTGATCTACTTTTTCCCCAGGATCTGTCCAAAAGTCATATTTTCTATTTTCTTCAAATGTCTCACCAGCACTTTCAAGTGTTTTGTTCAGCATACTTCCAAGCATTACATAGTCTGCTCCCAAAGCCAATGCTTTGATTATATCTGAGTATTTTTTAAATCCACCATCAGCAACTATTTTGGTAGAGAGATTTCTTTCTTGTTGTAGTTTGTATGTGTCATGAATCAATGAGGCCATTGGATAACCCACACCCGTTTGCACTGTGGTTAAACAACCTGCTCCATTACCTATGCCCATTCTAACATAATCAGCACCAGACTGAGCAAGTGATAAGTAGGTCAAGGGGTTAGCACAGTTACCAACCATCAGAACCAATTGTCTATCATATATTTCTTTGGCCTGCTCTAAAAGATCTTTAACTATCCTCATGTGTCCGTTAGCTATATCAATCAAAGCATACATTTTATCCTTTGGATGGAGCTCAATTGGATTGTCTATAAAAATTCTTTTGAAATCGTCAAGTCCATAGGAAAACCAAATTTTATGATCTGTGGAAAAATCAGTTTGTAATGGATTGGCTTTTCTTGGAAGAATTGAGTAGATCTTATGATCATTAAAAATATTACAGTTGTTTTCACTAATTACCGTATCCATTGGTGCAGTAAACAAAGGAAGCATTTGTTTTTCTTCTAAAATATCTACCTTCTTTCTCGAATTAATACTAGTATGTAATTCTGGTTCTATCAGAATGTCGTCAAAATCAAAAAGCATCTTGGGTTTTATCTTTTTAGATCTTTTACTAAAAAGATTTCTAATATGGATAACTCTATTTAGAAATAGAAATACGATATATACAATAAAAAATTAGGATGAAAAATATACTCCATTTTGATAAGTTTGTAAACGAGGGCTTTAAAGAAGGCGCAAGAAAATTTTTATATGGCCACGAAACCCAAGAAAAAGAGCAAATGGCTGAGCAAGATTTTATGAAGGCTTTAGACCAATTAGAGGTTTTGGTAAATGCTCAACCCGATAGATATTTCAATGGCTACAATTGGCCAGCAATGAAAACATCATTAATGAATCAAGCTGCTGAAAACAGATTCAGAGGTGGTATAGATGTTAGACCTAGCATGAACAGTGATAAACTATTTATTGTTTACAAAGAAGGTTTAAGTGGATTACAAATGTTGGCAGTAGCAGCAGCTGGTGCTATGCAATCTTATCAGTCAAAAGCTCAGTACGAGAATAAGAATGGAGGTGTAAAAGAAGGTTTTATGTCAGGTGCAAGAAAATTTGTCACTGGATATGAAACTAAGGAAGAGGAAATGAAAGCTCAAACTGAATTCATGGAAAACTTAGAAGCAGTTGAAGCTTTAGTAATGGCTAATCCTTCTGAGTATTTTGCAGGAGAAAATTGGCCAAAATACAAAATGGATTTAATGGATCAAGCTAAGGAAAATAAATTCAGAGGAGGATTACAAGTAGGTTACTCAGCAAGTGGTAATTCTGACAAACAGTTCGTCATTTACAAGCCTGGTTTAACTGGTTTAGAAATCATTGCTCAAGGTGCAGCAGAAAGAACTGCAAATCCGTTGGGAAAATAAAATATTTACAAAATTTCGAAAGGCATCTTAGGATGCCTTTTTTTATGCACCTTCTAAAATTTTTCTATCAATTTCAGTCAAAGATTGTTCACCCTGCTCATTTATCTTGTCTAAGATATTGTCAACTGAAAGATTTTGAAGAAGAAAATCATTTAATAATCTTCTGTTGTTTGGATCCGAAAACACAACATCGAATGCTTTTGATTTTTCTTTTGAAAGAAGAACGTTTTCGGTTATGTCTCTCACTTCACAAAGCACTTTTAAATCCTTCAACTTTTGAATCAGTGGATTACATTTATCAGCGGGAAGAAATGAAAAGATTGCTTCCTGATTTAATCCCTCTATTTCATCAATCGCCAGCAAATTCATGTCATCTAAAGTGTATTCAGCTTCCATGAAATAATCGTGGATAGATTGAGTTATTTTTTTATTCTCTTCTTCCGAAAGAGGTTTATCGATGAGGATGAATTTTATATTTTCCATACTGTAAATATATGGATTTATCTATAATAAAAAAATTATTTCCAATTTTTGTACAAAAATTCAGACAAGATAGCAAAGCCAATTTTCATTGACTTTTGCAAAATTCCTCATGAAGTAGTTGTAAGCTGGTTTGAATGGAATCTGTCTCAGTTTCATTCCTGCTTCATCCGGTGTTCGATCACCTTTAAAACAATTACACTTTGTACAACATGTGCCCATGTTTTCCCAAGTGTTAGATCCTCCTCTTGATTTAGGAAGAATATGATCAATGGTTAGATCTCTTTTTGCACCACAATATAAACACATAAAGCCGTCCCTTTTAAATATGTTGTCTCTTGAAGGATTGAATTTTTTAAAGGGCAATACAACATATTTCAGAAGTCTAATTACTGAAGGTCTCTTATAAACTTTTTTATCAGTGATTATTGGATTTTCTTCAATGTGCTCAATAATTTCAGCTTTGCCTTTGAATACAAGTTTGAATCCCCTAATCATATCTGTTATACTTACTGGAGTATAATCATTATTCAAGACAAGAACTTGCATGATAATTTTAGTTTTTGTTCTTGGACTAGTTTCAAGTATTTATCCTTTGTGAGGGTCAACGAAATAATAAACTTTGAGGAATATATAAAAGAAAAAAGACGAGATGGTATCTAAAAAGGTGTTTAGTTTTATAGAATTCGTAAACGAAAACTACAACAATCAAGACTTACTAAATGAAGAAAAAGAAGCATATGTCCCTTCAAAAGAGGATATAATGAAGATTTTGGAAATTCAGCAAAAAATTGGACAAAACTATAAGAAGGTTAAGGGAGAAAAACAGTTTGAAAAAGGAGGTAAAACAAACAAACAAGTTTGGGCATCATTAGATGTTTTCAATTCATTAGATGCCACTTTACAAGAATCTGCAATTAAAGATATTCAAAAAGCTTTTGGTAAAAAAAGCATAAGTCAAAAGACTTTTGAATCAGTTCTCAAAATGTTCGAAGAATCTGCAAATGGAGGGTCAATTTCCTACACAGTAAAATACTCAGGTAACAACCAAAGTATCTATGCAATTGTTACAAAGCAAACTATCGAAAAGGAAGAGCCTTCCAAAAAAACAGAAACTAAACCCCCGGTTGAATCAGAAAAAATAGTCCTGATAGATCCTTTGAAAACTTCTTATTTTTTCAAAAACAACATGTACGAAATTAAGGAAGATAATCTAGGGGAAACATTTGTTGATGTTGAATACACAAAACAGGTTTTAGATTTGATAGACGAAAAAATAGCCGAAGGCTACCAATCTTACCAAATAGATAAAGCTGGAGGGATCACAAAAATTTCTATAAGTGCTTCATGCTCAAGATACAGAAACAGAGGTATTTCAGAATCTCTATCGTGGGCAGAATTAGCTTACAAAAGAGTTGGTATCTTTTCTAAGTATATCAAAGCCTCGGCTGAGAAGATATCGGAAAATGACAAAGAATTTGTTGATAAGATTTTATCAGTAATTGAACTGGAATATTTTGGGTCTAACGGAGATGGAACATCAGGACCAGATCCAAATAAAGATGACAAAGGTGCATCAGTAAGAAAAGGATATTACATCCAAAAAGGTAACAAAGCTGAATTTGTTGACTCTAAAGGTACAGACCTAACTATGATTAATGTTGTAGATGTAACTACTGGAGAAAATGCAATTCCTGTGCTAGGAGAAAAACCTAAACAAGTTAAAGCAAAAAATGTTGATGGAACTGATATAGATAAAGCTCCGGCAAATCCTAAAGATTACGATCCATTCAGATATTTCCAAATAGAAATGGAGGGTCAATTTGTTAAGACAAAAGAAACAGAAACCCTTCCTGAAGAAGAACCACCTGTAATTACTGTTACTGAGAAATATAAAATTGCTATTTCTTTTCCAGTAAAAATTAAGAATAGCTCATTCATTAAATTACCAAGAAGATCTAAAAATAAAACTAAAACTTACAGTCCTCCCAAAGGAGGTGGAAAAAGAAGAGCAGTTCCTTGCCCTATATGGGATTAAATAAATTAAGATTTATAAAAAAGCCCTTAGGGGCTTTTTTTATTGATTAGGATCCTGAATAAAGACAGTAACATTAAATGTGTTGCAAACGATGCGAAGAAAACCCTGATCTATTTGCTTTTGGGTCAAATCCTTTGTAGTTTTATAAAACACCATGGTTGTATAGGATCCAATGTATCCATATTTTTTATCGGTTGCTATAGACCAATGTGAAGGAGAATTACGATAGGAAGCTAATACATTTTTGTAAGAAAATTCAGGATCAACTATTTCTTCCCAATTGGTACCTTTTTGATACTTTGGATTAATGATAGTATATGTGGTTTCAACGTTACAAATTTCTGAAGTTTGTCCATTGAATCCAGAACGATCACTAGGTTTTACTTTTTCGACAAAATTTGGATAATCTACATATTCTCTATGTGTGAGAGAGTCTGTGTGGATGTAATGAAATATAAGATATTGAGCATGGTGCTTGGCTGCAGAATCCAGCACTGAAAGCCTTTTCAACGAATTTGGATTACTCTTGTCAAACCCGGTAACTAAAGAATCTGTCGATTTAAATAAACATTTTATTTCTAAAATTTCAACACCTCTTGGCATCTGGGCATTACAAACTACAGATAAAATAAGGAAGGAAAGGGCTAGTATGTTTTTCATAATCTCCTTGTTTGATAAAGTAAATGTAGAAGATTCTAGCTAAGATAAAAAATATTTCCTCGTTTTATTTTAAAAACCGAAGAATTTTTTCTTTAATACCCACCTGCTTGATTCCTTCATTTCCCCTTGGAGTATGGACAAAATTTTCTAATCCCCATTCGTGGATAAATTCCATCGAATAAGATTTGACAATCTTACCCATATTGAGATCGTCCACTGCAACCCAATTGGTTACTTCAGGATGGCTTTCAAGCCAGGTCATAATTTCCAAGCTTCTTGTGCCCTCAGAATCCCAGTCTCTGTGCCAAGTAGCTTTAGCTGGATCAATTATGTTTCCGGTGAAAGCAATGGGTTTTTTTATAATTCCCTGCATTTCATAATACAATCCCATTTCTTCAAGATTACAGAAGTGCTGCCAATCTGAACTCACGACTATTTCAGCATCTGTTTCTAAAAGGATTTTATTTAGAACACCAATTGCTTTTTTGTTGAAATTATCAAATCTGAATTCAACTGGTACACTCCTTTCTCCACCTGGATTTGGATTAGAGTAAGCTTTAGTTTTTTTCAATCTACTTCCCCATTCTGATGACAAACAGATAACACCATCATGGTCTAAAAACAGAATTTTCATAATACAAATATAAAAAAATAGCACCGAAAGGATATATATTTTACTAAAAAAATCATCAATGGAAAAAAACATTCTCAGATTTAGTAGCTACTTGGAAACACTTAGCGGAACAATCAATGAAAGCGAAACTTCAATCAAAACAATTTCACAAATAATCTCTGCTTACACTAAACTTTATATGTTTCTCGTTTCAAAGTCTCCTAATTACAAAGATGTAGTTACTGATTTGATTGAGGTTAACGAAGAAAAAGACCCAGCTAAAAGAGGTGAGAAAATGGCCGCTATGCTTAACAAGGTAGCTGAAACTGTTGATGCTAAGTATGCAGATGTTAAAACTGGTATTAAAGATCTTGCTAAGAAAATTGGGGATTTATTTACTTCAGTTGCATCAAGTGAAGATGCTAAGAGTAAGAAAGAGGTAATAGACACAGCAATAGCTACACAAATATTCGGATATAGAGATATTGCTAAAAAAGAAGGAACTAACGAAAATATTCAAGGATTAGGTAAAAACCACGTTCAAATGTTTGAGCAGTTCACTTACCCTCTTCTATTCGAAAAGAAAACATTTGAAGATGAAAGAGAGGATTTGGTTCAACAAATGAAGCCAACCTACACTGAAATGCAGCTTCAGAAAACTAATCCTAGTACAGAAACACTTAAAGCTAAAGCTGAAGAAGTGGTAAAAAGATTTGATGAAATTACCAAGCTTCTGAAAACTGAAGAAGAGTGGGAAAAAATGAAAAACAAAAAAGCTAGAAAAGAAAAGATTAAGGAACTGGGTGAAGAAATAGCTAAAACATCTGAAGAGGTTAGTAAAATACAAAAAGATGAGCTTTTCAAAATTGGTATTGAAAAGAAAACCGCTGAAGACTTATCTAGCGTGATAACTGGAATAGCAGAACTTGAGAAAAAAGCTAAAGTCGTTGATGATGCAGTTTTAGCTAAAGCAGGAAGAGACACATTTCATTCTTCTCTAAAAGTTGGTGATACAGTTAAATACAAAAAAGATGATGGAACTGAAGCTGAGGGGGAAATCAGTAAAATAGTAGGTATAGGAGACGAGGCTAAATACACCTTTAAAGATAAGGAAGGAAATCTTTTTGCTAAAACAGGGGATCAGATTATCTCAAAGGTCGAAAAAACAGAAGACAAAAAAGAAGAAGAGAAAAAAGAGTCTACTTTAAAATTAGAAAAAACGATCAAAGCAACTGGATCTTCACCAACAGGTGAAAATCTAGAACTAACCAAAAAGGTTTTCTCTTTGATATATGATAAATTTACTGATAATAAAGAAATATCAGCTATGGAAGAATGGAAAAAATCCAACTTCGGCAAAACTAGTAAATTCTTCATAGGACCAAGCAGAACAGCAGTCATTAAAGCTATCAAGAAAGAGTATGGTTTAGAAGCAAAAAATGGAGATATCACCCCAGAATTGGTTCAAAAACTATCAGCATAACAAAAAATACAATATTTAAAAGGGATAAATTCTATCCCTTTTTTTGTGACCTGTGATTACATATTCGTCACAATCAGATATATAAAACATCTAATTAATCAATGAAACACATAAGAAAATTTGGAAATTTTGGAACCAAGATTAACGAGGGGTTCTGGAATAGTATTTTCGGAAATCCTACTATTGATGATGCTGCACAAGACTCAATGAAGGGCCAAGGATGGAGTCACAGAGGAAAAGAAGAGGATGAACAAAATTATATTATGTTCCAAGGACAGAAATTCTATCCTGACCAAATAGAATATGATGATGCTTACTCAACTAAGCCTATTCCTAGAATTGAGAACGGAAAGCTAATTGTAGCTAATCCTTCTTGGAATATGTAAAGGAAGTACCCGGGACGGGAATCGAACCCGTACAACCAAATGGTTACAGCATTTTAAGTGCTGCGTGACTACCAATTCCACCACCCGGGCAAATGGTCGAGACAATGAGACTTGAACTCATAGCCTTGATCGTATAAGGATCCTGCTCTTACCATTGAGCTATGTCTCGATTTTAAAAATGTGTTCCCTGTAGGGATCGAACCTACGACCTACGGTTTATGAGACCGTTGCTACTAACCAACTGAGCTAAGGGAACTTTATGATAAATATTTTGTGGGAATTTCATATATTCCTCTTCTTATCTGTTCAATCTCCTCTTTTTTGATTATTATAAGATTATTTACGCATTTCCACTTTTCTCTATCACGATCTCTTTCATAGCCTTTTACCTCGATATAAGCATCAATTTTTGGCAAATAAAAATCAGGAAAATAGTAATGAATATTCCCTATCCAAAAATAGTCGAATGGTTTTGTAATTTTATTTGTCCATTGTATTTCATGAATGTCGAGCCATTTTGCTACATCTAGCTCCCATTTTCCTTTAAGCTTAAATCCCTTATATTCAAAAATTTTAGTTCTACCTGAAACGTTATTAGCTGAATAAGAGTGTGGGTTTTCAAGAACTGTTTTTTTCATTTTTTCTGAATGCTTTTTTTTCCTTTCAAGTGTCCATTTTTCACCCTTTTTAGAGTCTGATATTTTTTTTCTGGTTTCTTGGGCTAATAAAGGAAATGAGAGCCCCATTTCTTTAGATTTTATATATTGATTGGAAGCATTAGATTTTTTTCCAAACATTGGGTTATTTTCTCCAGCTTTACTCTTTCTTTCTGGATTCATTTTGCAATAAGACTCGTGATTTTTTAATCCAAATATATTTTTATCTTCTTTACAATATTTACAATTCATACTAAACTATATATAAAAAGTACCCCTGGCGGGAATCGAACCCACATTTTGAGATTAGAAGTCACATGTTCTATCCGTTGAACTACGGGGGCTTAAATTATTTTACCACTACTTCAAAGAACAAAAAAACCGGAACTTTTAAAGGTCCCGGTTTTTGATATATTTAAGATGGAATATCAAAATTAGGACCTTTTAAAATCGTCTTATGAACGACCTTAATATTAGCCTTAATGAAATTGATTTTCCTATCATTTGTGTTTTATACCTTTGTGAATGCTTTTGTTTCACAAAGATAACAAATTAAAGTACTGAAAAAAATATTTTATGAAGTTCTTCGATGAAAATTTTAGTTGGTTTGCCTAAATAAGATGCAACATCTTCGGCTATTTCTTCATCTTCTGTATCACAGACAATATAAAAATTAGCATCTTCCCTGATTGAGCTTCTGTTTAGGGCTAAATTGTCTAAATCTGATGCTGGATCATCCCAGAGATCTTCGTAGTCTGGTCTCTCAATTTCATCTTCTTCAAAGTATGAGAAGATATCTTTCTCCTCATAGCTGAATTCATCGAATTCACAATAAATCTTGATTGCCATAAAAATGCTTGATTAAACTTCCTCGATTAGAACTTTCTTAAGATCGTATCCTGTTGGGATATCTGAAGATTTTTCGTAGTAACCAATAATTGAATACTGTTTTCCGTCTGAACTAGAATCTGGAACCATCTCCATTTTGCTAACCATTGATCCTCCAGTGTATTCTGGTTCTAATGCACCACCTATTTCGATTGTTGTAGGCATGCCTTCAGAATTTTCAAAATTTACAAAGTAGTTTCCCTCGGTATAAGCATCACCTTGGGTGATGTCGGTAGATTCAGCTTCAAAGTGAACTGGAGTAGTTTCAACTGGCATGGTTTCAAAACCATAATCTTCGTATATTTTTAAATGCCTCATCTTTTTTAATTATATATCTATTTATCTTCCCTGGCCAACGTAAACTTTTTTGTAATTCTTAGATTTTTTGTTTTTACTAGATTTACACTTAGAATGTATCCCTTTATTACATTTCTTTGCTTTCTTTCTGAATGTACTAGTGGATTCACTTTTCTTAGGTTTAGCCATGTTTTGATAAGATTATTTAGTTTTGTCTACATATGTATCTTAGAGAAACAAAAAATCCCGCCTGAGCGGGATTTGGTTGATATGGCACAAAAACTCAGGATTCTATAGAATCCCAAATGTCAATAATTGCTTTTGCAAAGACAGGTTCTTTTCCTGTCCAACCTGATAAAATTGCACCTCTATAAAGATTTTCTGGAAGAACTGAATTATCGTATCCAGCAACCTGAACAGAGAAGACATTTACTTTAGGATTCACCTTCTTTCTGTAAACTTCAACCATCTTTAAAACATCTACGTGTGTGGATGAACTAGTTGTTCCATAAGGAGATCTGCCAACAGTGTTTGAAAATCCGAAAAGACCACCGTGTCCCGCTTGCATATCAGAGTAAATGAAGACCGTATCGTAGTGAATCTTTTCTGTGATGGCTTGATCCCAAAATACCCAAATACCATTCTCAGTAGATCCCCCTTGCATTTTTCCTCTTTGTGATGTCTCTTCCAGTTGTGTGAGTAGACCATTTCTTTTAGAGATCTCTTCTAATGAAAGTTTATCACCAAAAACACCAACAAGACCTTGGTCTGCTTGCATTGCAGTAATTAAAGAAGAAAGGTTTGCAATTTCTGCTACGGTAACTGATCCATATTCACTCTGACAAGATCCCCAAGCAGAACCTGAATTGTCAGACAGACAAGCAACTTTACCCTTAAGCTTAGGCATATTTGCTACTGCTATATCTAAGCATTCTTCTAAAGCATCAAGTATTAGTCTTTTGTTGTTTACTTCTTCTGAAGACTTAACTGCTTTATAAGCTGACCAATATCTAAATGGGAATTGCTTTCCTTTCAAAACTCCAGATTTTAATCCATCTAGAATTTTAACGGTGGTATCAAGATCTGATATCTCTTTGAAAATTCCTCTTAGGTTTTTCAGAAGAGCCATATGAGGAACTGTAATTTGCTTCAAAATCTCTTGCCAGTTTTTACCTGCAGACTTAAGACTTTCCCAGGTCATTTCAGTTTCTAAAATATTGAGCTTACCAGTTGTCATAAGCTCACTGATGTCATCATTAGAAGCATGAGATATTCTTACTAGGTCAATGAGTTTTTTGCCCTTGTACTTGTTGAGCTGATATCTGCTATACTCTTCTAATCTTTCCGCCCATGTACGTTTAATTAAGGATGGAAGCTTTGATTTTGTTCCATTCTTAAACATGTAATAGTCAAACTGGTTAGTTAAGTCATCAGGTCTTTCTGCAATTTTCTTCCCGATGTTTTTCATATAACCAGGATTCATCTCATTAAAAGATTTCCTGCTCTCGTGAGAAAGTGCCCTAACAAATATAACCGAAGGGTTTAATCTCATAAGATATTCAGTCCTGAGTTCTAGGGCTAAGTCCAATGTAGCTTGGAAATCAAAAGAAAGCGAATTGTCGATTGCCTGCTCAAAAACATCCACTGCAGATCTTTTATCTTTGAATAGATCCGGGAAAATTGAATGGTCTATAATCGTAGAGATATTTTTGATTGTAGCATTAGAATTGATCCCATCCCGATAATATTGAGGTTCTCCAAAAATCGAAGAAGCTGCTACAATTTTCAATGTTTGTAAAGGAGAAATCTTGTAAGATGTTCCTGACATGAAATTCTGAACTTTGTCTCCAGAGTTTTTTCTAGACAAAGCTGTTTCTTTAATACCAAATTCGCTTAATTTAGACATGAGAGTTGTGGTTTAAATTACACAATAAAAAAGGATCTAGAATGTGAAAAATCTCACACTTAGATCCCAGAATTTTTATGACTATTGCTAGTCTTTAAAAAAAATCCGAGAATATTAGTTTTGGGTTTTTTTCGATAATAAGTGAAGTATCCCAAAACACCGCTTCAGATTTAGTTATTTCTTTGTTTCTTGAGAAATCTTTAAAAGGGATTGCTAATTACGTTAGCTAGTCGTACCCTAATTTCTAGGCCGGTATAATGACCCGATCTACTGTGGTTTTCCTTTGCAGGCGTTTTTTCTGTAGCACTACTAAAACCTTTGTGCCTTGTACTAATCTTGGGGATTAATACTCAGCTTTTTTTGCGTAATTGTGGAGTATCCTTCTAAACCGCTTCAAGAAAAAAAGAATAAGAAATGAAAGAACGTTTTATTTTGATACCGCTAATGTAATACAAAGTTTCAATTTAGATTCTCCTGGAGGAAAATTTTTATTTGATCTTCTGATTTTACTCCTGAAAATCTAGCAACTTCTTTACCCTCACTGGTGATCACACATGTTGGAATATTTTTAATTCCAAACTTTTTAGTTGTTAGTTGAGCCTCTCCAACATCTGCCTTTACGAAATTGAAATCGTTTTGAAATTCTTCTGACACTTTCTCCAATGTTGGTTTTATAATTTTGCAAGGTCCACACCAATCTGCAGAAAATAGGATAAAAGATTTCTGTGAAGAATCAATTACTTTTTCTAGTTCTTGGTCTTTAAGACTATTCATTTTGTTTGAGTTATTTAGTAGTCTATATAACCTCAAAGACTTTGAACTTCAATCTTTATTCACTTATTTTTTCGTCAATTTCACTTAAAGACGGACCTGATAAATCGATTTCACTACTTGGATTTACGTTTAATTTTTTTGTGAAATCGCTAGATATTTCTAATGATTCATTTTCCGATCTAATCTCAGAAACTGCACCTCCTTCTGAAGATTTATTTTGGCTTTGAATCATCTCCATGAGTTTTTTCATCTTAGTTTTTGACAAGCCTTTTGGTTTAGGTGTATGTTTTACCTTTTTACCATTTTTCTTTCTTACTCTACTTTTAGGCATAAATTTTTATTTTATTTTGTAGTAAATTTCTAAAAATTGTTTCTTGGCTGTTTCTGAATCCATTGATTGAAAGTTGTCGCTCAGTACTTTATTTTCCCATTCAAAAAATAAGGCCTCCCTATCATAAAGCTTTACTTCATCACAAAGAGGATAATCAAATCCAAATTTTTTACCGATAACCTTCATGAGCTTATCCTCAACCTCCAAGTATTGTGGAATCTCGTCTTTTATGGGTTTTGGTAAATCAATTAAGTATGCTTCACTGGCATCATGTAATAAAGCTTGTAAAGCGTGCTGTTTTGAGACTTTTTCTGAAACCCAAATGGAATGTTCAGCAACTGAATAAAAGCTCTTTATATGTCCTGCAAATCTGCATAACAGGGATAATGAATGAGCAATATCTATTATCTCAAGATGATCAGGATTAGGGTCAAAGACATCAAAATAATGACCACTATAAGTTCTGATTAATCTACCTGCAAAAAGTGGGTCCATGTTCATCATAGTAAATTGCTTGATATATAGTTTCATGATAAAGAGGTTTGCAGATTATCTTAATGAATCACAAGGAATGAAGCCTGAAGACTTTGATCTAGATACAAGATTTGACTGGGTTCCTGAGATTATGGACAAAATAGAAAAAGTAGTTTTAAAAGCTGAAAAAATCCAAAAAGACTACTCATATAATGGCAGGAAAAATTCAGATTCTTTTGAATTTAACATCAAGACTAGAACTTGGCCAGAATTTGAGAAGCTCCGGAAAACATATAATGTTGACCTTGATTACATCTATCAAATGTGGGATACTTTTCTTTCTGACAATCTTCAAATACAAGCGGACGATATAATTGACTCATCTAGATTTTTTGAGGCCTGGAGTCAAGCGGGGAGAAGTGGAGGTTGGCTTTTTCTCAAATATAGGGATTACTTATTTGATGAACCCGAAGATTGGATCCAAGAAAGAGTAAATCATCTAAACGACCTGACCGAAGAAATCAGCGAAGAGGATTTTGAGCTTTATCAAGAGCTTAAACAAGCATCCAATCCAGCATATAGATTTCTAAGAAGAATAGGAACTGAACCGGTATCACAAGACATAATATCTGCTGAAGAGGAAAGCAACAATGTTAAAGTTATTCTTGATGGATATTACAAGAGATTAGTTTTTTTAGAAAAAGAGCTTGAGAAGGTTAAAAATAGAATTGATACTTTTTGGGAAGATGTAGAAGTGGATTTCGAGCAATTCTTGGAGTCAAATATCCAACAAGATTAAAGAATTCCTAAATCTATCCAATCTTGATACCAATTTCCAGATTGAGATTCATCTAAACTTGACTTTACAACCACATCATTATTTTTAAAGTACACGGTGTTGTCCTCAAAGATATCATTAACAAGAATCTTATGTACTTTCAATCTGAATGACAAATAAGCTCCAAAAGGATCTAACTCACAAACCTTTTCACCCTCAGTACGAACGAAAACACCAGTGAAAGAATTTTCTCCGATAGTCCTATTCAGAATATCCTCAACATAAACACGATTTTCGGTGTTTATAATATCCAGGTTTGGATTATTTGTTTTTTCTAATTTTCCGTTATTGACTTTCCACCAAAGATTGGATGATTCTTCACAAATCCAAACGGGTAAAATGTGGGAAAGTTTAATTAAAAAAGATGCTTGTAAATTCCTAGGATTGTAAAATGAATCTATAAAATCTCCTCTATCTTTGGAAAGCATTTTGTATTTTCCTTCATAGATTGCACAAGGATCTCTGTTTTCATCTAATAAAAAACCATCTATGTCCCAAAGACAGAAATTGCCAGGCAAACAAGTTCTGTGTCCTTCCGAAAAAGCATTTGATTTTCCCCAGTTTCTTTGTCTAACCATTAAACTATAATTGCTCTTTCTCCCTCTACTATCACATCTGAACAAAAGCCTTGCAAGACAAGATAGGGCTGAGTTTTATTCCTTTTAGTTTCACATTTCACTTTACATTCAACATCACGAATTGGTATACACTGACCTCTGAAGTGAACAGTCATACCTCCCGTTTGTTTCCTATAGTGAAAGAAAAATCTATATTTGCTAGGCATAAATTTTTTACACTAGAAGCTAATAAAGTTTCGTTTCTAATTAATAATTCGAAGGAAGCATACCCGCTTCATAACGGCTTTTGCCGTTCTTAAGAAGGAATTCAAGCTCTATCCACTGGTTTTTAGTCAACCTTTTTTTACTTGTGACTTTATCCCAAAGACTAGAAAAGAATTTATTTGTGCGGTATTTGAAATGCAAAAAATCCCAAAGTCTTTGATAATAAGCAACTTCAGAATCAGAGAAATCCTTGTATTTTGATTGTCCCGAATTTTCAAAGAGTTTGATGTGTTTCATGTTAAACCTAATATTTTCGGAGAAAGCTCATAAAAGTTAGAAAGAAAGTCATGAGCCAAAGCTTGATTGATTTCTACTAATTCTATACCATCTTCCCAGTCTCTCAGACCTTTTCCTATCTGTAAATTTTTGATGTTGTTATTTACAAACTGTACCATGTCCTCATCATCGGGATCATAATTTTCCCAATCATATTCCCAATCAGGATCTCCGTCTTCATCAGTACCATAATAGATTTTTTCAACATCTGCATATTCACCAAAATCTTTCTTATCAAAATCTGAATAATAAAAAGCCCAAAGCTTGTTGGTCTTCTTATCTTTTAAAATCAGAAAGTCTCCTTTAGAAACACGCTTGACAAATTCGAAGGATTCAGGTCTATCGGAAGATTCATTTTCTAGAATAAAACTGCTGAACTTTTTAATTTCCATGTATTATTTATCCAAAGAAGATCTTGCTTTCTCAATTCGATCTATCTCAAGAATTTGGTCCTCTAAAATGGGTAAGATCTTTTCTAAAAAACTTTTATTAGGAATTCCGTAAATAACTCCTAAACTGGAACCTTGGAAATAAACTTCTGTGGAAGGTGAATCACAACAGGGATCTTCTTTAACTTCGTAAGTGAAAATACCAGAGAAATCTGTGTGATTGAAATTTTTCTCGAGGTATTGTAAACTTATATCACTTACACTTCTGGTATTGACAATGAGGTTGATTTTTTTTGTCTTAGGAGGGAAATTAAAACTAAGCAAACAAACGGAGAGAAGTAAAAAAATATATTTCATCTTTTTTATAAATTTTAGTGCAATTTATAAAAAAAATTCGATTTAGTTAATAAAAGTATAAGAAGCACCACCTGCACCGAAATCTGGCTCAGAATAAACCCCAACAAGATTAGAGAAAAACACTCCTCCTCTACTATCATTAACTGAACTTGTATCCCAATCATCAACATTTACCCATCCATTAGTTCCATCACATTGTACAAAAAATTCTAATACAGTATCTAACGGAACTGCAGAAACAGTATAGCTTAATTGTTGCCAAACACCACCTGTTGAAGATGCTGTTGCAACAACAGTATCTTCTAAATTACTTGACATACTATTGAATCGATAAACCAATTCTGGGTTAATCCCGTTATATTGGACTCCATCTGCCAATGTAGATAATCTTACCCAAACAGATACTGTGCTTGACTCTCCTGCTACTACAGGAATTCTTACAGTGTTACTTGCCAAAATTCCATATCTAAAAGCGGGGGTCAATCTTGTTGATGGAGCTGAAGTTCTAAATATAGTTGTGTCTGTTGAAATATTTCCAAGGTTTGTGTAAATTGTGTTACTTCCTGTTACACCATTCTCTTTAAAAACTTGTATTCCTTGTATGTATGGTGTTCCCTTGAAGAAATTGTTTCTTGAATTTACAGTTCCAAAAAATTGTGGATTTGAGACCATAAGATTTCCACCTCTAGTATAGTCTGAACGGAAAATTGAAGTGCTAAAGGCATTTGTTCCACCTGTTGGAGAAATTGCAAAAGAACAGTCAACGAAGTGCATATAATCTGTGTATGATGGAACCTGACTTGCTTGTGGATAAACAGCACTTGCAACAGTAACGTTCCTGTCTCTCCAAAGGTAACAATCTTTAAAAATAACTCTATTAATGAGATTGGTGTAAGTTATTAAAGAATTACTCGATCCAAAAATGTAAGCAGAATCAAAAGTTATTTGTGAGGAAGAATAAAGCATGTCATAATTGACAAAAGTTATTGCTGTTCCTCCAGCATTATAGAAGACCCTCCATCCTGGAATAGTTAAGACACTTTTATCCGAAAATTCACTCGCAACTGTTGCTGAAACTCCAAATTGTGCACCAAAAGAACCATTCGAATATATTCTCCAGTTATCAAAAATAGTATTAGTACCAATAGGATAGCATCTTGCTGTGCCAGACGAATATGTATTTAAAATCACTCCAGTACTGGAGGAGGAGGTAAATATATTTCCATCACTAGATCCAATCCAGTATTGAACAAAACAGCTTCCGTTTCTTACAAAGAAATTGTTCCTCCAAGTTAAACTATCAACACCGGCTACAGCAAGAAGAGTTATTCCTGCTCCGCTGTAATTGTAGATAACATTATCGGAAAAAATAAGGGAGGATCCAGTACCTGCCACTGATGTACCAAGATAAAATCCAAGACCTGAAGCGAGGGGGGTTGATTGGTAAAACGAGCAATATCTAATTTCAACACTCATATCTTGAGCATTTCCTGTATTGGTCCCAACACTAACTCCTGCTGTTGTCGCTGCTGTTCCTGCACATTGCAAAAACTGCGTGTATTTACAGTTAACAACAGTATTTTGTCCGGTGATTTGTACATTCGTTGAAAGTGTAGTAGTAGCCCCAACAGTAATAATTACATTTCTATTTAGGTTTGCTATATCTGCTTCAGTCCATGAACTTGAACTTCCTGAATGTGCATTGGTCAATGCTGCAATTGAAGCAGTTGTTGAACTAACTCCAGAAGCAAGGTTTTTTATCTCAGCTTGAGCAGCAGTTGTAGATGTTGAAGCTAAAACGATAGTCTCTCCGGATTTCCAGTTAGTTGGAGTTGCACTTAGTGTTATTGATGTTGCACCAGCAGAAGCATCTGCAGCTAATTTAATTCCTGTGCTTTTTTCTTCCCCATAAGTTATAAAAGTTCCTCCACTTATAAAAAGACTGAATTGATTGGCTGAAGTAACATTTAGCTCTAATCTTGCAAATCCACCATTAGGAATCGGATTCGTTGAATCTCCCATTTTTAAAGTGCCCCCACTAGTGACGAACATGTTACCACTCAACCTAAGTATGTAAGTTGCTGCTGTTGTGGGATATTGAAGAGTGCCTTTTGTTGCTATGTAGATCTGGCCATACACAGTTGCACTGGATGTTTGGTTCATCGTCACCGCATATGAGTTACTAGTTCCCGCCCCAGTGTAATTTCCAGCAATAATTAATACGTCAGTAGCTGCTGGAGCTGCATTAGTAGTTGTAACTAATCCCCTGCTCCAGTTTGTTGTCCCTGACGTGTATACTGTAATTTGGTTTGCAACAGAGGTAGAGAGTCTTACTGCATAGTTAGTTGCTGCTAATAATGTTATATCAGAAGCAAATTTGAAATAAGCCCACCCTAAACCTCTCGCTCCCGTTCTAGTACTCAGAACAGCGGGAAGATCCGAAACGTTAACAGTTACAGTTGCACCAGCAACTGCTGCACCAGCAGTCGTGTTAAACAAAGCAACAGTAAAAGTTCCGGAAGGACTTGTAGTTGTGTTTAATATTTGTATAAGAATTCCAGAAGTTGTAATTGCACCAGGAGTAAAAGCTGTTGAGTTAGTTGGGGTAGTTGTGACTGTTCCTGGGGCAACAACTGAATCCAAAAAAGAAGCTGCATTCACAACGTCCCAAGTTGAAGCATCTAGAAAATTACCGCTTTGTACAGAGACCAGAGTTGCCATTATTCAATTACTATTTGTGTTAAAGTTTGATCTGGATATAAATTCAAAGCTATCTCTCTTACTCTTTCTTCCATTTCTATTGTAGTGTATGGTTGGCTAAAAATTACACCAGATAAACTAAATTGGAGTTGATTGTTTTCGTCGTCAGAAAAATTAAGATCAAAGAAATCATCATTACCAACACACCTTTTATTTATTAAATATGCTATCATATAATCTTAGCTGTTAAAGTAAAAGTTGCCCTTTTTATCGAACTAACACTCCTCACGTTAAATCTCAATATATCATTTCTTTGAATCTCTGTAGTAACCCAAGATCCTAATGAACTGCTTGTATTTTTGTTTGAAGCAGAAATAGATGGATATCCTCCACCAATTATCGAATCGCCCACAACTGGAGGAAAGTTAGCGTATGTGTCTTTCCATATATCAAGTTCAATACTTCCAGTTTGATCTGCTAGAATTTGCCAACTTAATATTTTTAGATTGTATGGAATCACTAAATCCCCTTTAATACCTGTTGTAATTACAGAATCTCCAGCATCTATTACAATACCAAAGGTTTTCGTTGCATCAGTAGCATCTCCTGCGATTAATACCCAACTTGAAAATCCCTCATAAGACACTTTTAAGACAGTACCAGAAATATAAGTTGTTACGGAATTGTCGCCATTGATTTTATAGCCAGAATCTGAGGGATTTGGCTGGATTACTAAACCATTTATATTACTCCCAAAATCCGAAATTGTTATAGTGTAACCAACACCTATCTCATTCGTTGATATACTTGGAAGTGTAAGAGTTCCTGAACCACCAGTTGCACCTGTTATTTCGACAGAAGTTATTCCAGGTTCTATCGTATAAGTGGTAGTATTAAATTGATAATTTGGTCTCCAAATACTCATGCCAGGTAATTAGGTTTGTTGAAATTCAATTTTACATCAAGATCTCCATTCAAAATATTATAAACGAGGCCTGTAGGTGCATTAGTATTAGATATACATCTTGATGCAATACTTACATTTGACTTGAAAGTTGCAGATGCTGCAAGAGTAGCTGTTGCAATTTCTGACCAAAACGTGCATCCATCTAAAAATAAATAAATTGAGTGGTCCGATGAATTAAGAAACTGTATCAACGATGTGGGGATATTTGTTTGGTTTATAACTGATGTGTTAATCAAAGAAAAACTCATCTCACCATTAAGATAAATCGTAGAAGGCAAACTTGAGATATTTCGGGTATTACCGGAAATAATTGAATTCTCAATCCTCAGTTCATATGCAGGAGTTACTGAGCTATTTGTATCACAATATAGTACAGCAGTATTTCCTGAATTTATCAAAATACAATTGTTCAAATAAACCTGACATATATCTCCTGCAGTTAAACTGATTGGAGCACCTCCAACACCTGCACTATCTTCAAGATTAAATTCAATTCTAATATTTTGTAAAACCACATACAACTCAGTAACAGCATCAGCATATAAGAAAAGCTGATCTGTGCCTGTGAAAACCATCCGTGTTTTTTCGCTTTCATTTCCATTCATTACTAAAGTTAACTTCGAAGAAGAATCAAGAGTTATCCACGAATTTGCAAATGTGACAAAAGAAACACTTACCCCTGGATCAAAGTCGATAAAAATTTTAGGAAAATAGGTAAAATTCGAAACAGGAACAGATTCAGTATAAGAGCCAGAAAAAACCTTTATAGTAAAATCCTCCAGTGTATTGCTTATTATATAATTTATTGCTCCTGTAATAGTTACAAAAGGTAAAGTGATATCCCCAGGAGATCCTGTTGCATCATCGCCATTTGGATCTACAAAAATTGTTTTCTGTAAGATAAATGCAGGCCCAGTTGCTCCAGTAGCACCGGTATTTCCTGTTGCTCCTGTTGCTCCAGTAGAGCCAATTCCAGTTGCTCCAGCGGCACCAGTGGCACCAGTATTTCCTGTTGATCCAGTTGGTCCAGTAGCACCTGTTGGACCAACTGGTCCAGTGGCTCCTGGTTGAGATGGGAAACTAGTAGTTATTACTGAATAGTGCTGACTACCTTCAGTTCTAAAATTGATAGTTTGCGATCCAGAACCAGTGTTATAAGCAATAATTTTAACAACTATCCTATCACTTGTTAAAATATTAGTTTGGGGAAATACACCATCCAACAAGAACATTGTGGTTGTAGTCGGAATGTTTGTAATTACCTCAGAATCTGAAGTAAATATAAGTACTTCCGGTCCAGATGTTGGACGTTTATAAGCTTCGTAATAAACTTCCCAATCATCAGTTCCTGAGTTACCATCAAAATGTAAATAAGCGGACCAAAGACCTGCTGGGATCACGGTGATATTCGGATCGCCTGATGGAGTTTGGAAAGATTGTATAATTCCAGTTGCTCCAACTGCAAGTGTCAAACTTACTGTTTGTTCAGTAGTTGAAGTTGGAATTTTTGAAAATTCCTTATAAGGTGTTTGAGATACACTTTCATTTAGATAATAAATTATACCCGTAGTGTATCCAGCTGCTCCCGTTGGACCAGTTGCTCCAGTAGCACCTGTTGGACCAGAACTACCAGTAGCTCCTGTACCACCTGTTGTTCCAACAGCTCCAGTATTTCCTGTAGAGCCAGTAGGTCCAGTAGGTCCTTGAATACCTGTTGTCCCAGTGGCTCCAGTTGAACCTGTTTCTCCTGTGTTCCCGGTAGGTCCGGTAGGTCCTTGGATTCCCGTTGGTCCGATGGCTCCGGTTGCACCGGTTTCTCCTGTATTCCCAGTGGAACCAGTGGAACCAGTGGGCCCGGTAGGTCCTTGGATACCTGTTGCTCCAGTTGGACCAAAACCAGTAGCTCCTGTAGAACCCGTTGGACCAATAACTCCTATAGGGAGAAAAGTAACTTTTATTGATTCTCCTATAGAAGGAGTTACAGAACCTGGATTCACTAATGGGGTTATAGTGAAATCAAAATATGACCCTTGATCAACAGGATTTGCAGTTATTTGGTATGTGTAAAAACTTTGTTGATATTGTAAAATTATAATAGATCCAACACTTATTGAAGCAAATAATCCATCATAATCTACATTGCTACTGGAGGTTTCTTCTATCTGTATAGAAACCTCTCCTCCGCCCAAAGCACCATTACTCGTGTAAATTCTGCCATTCGAAACAACTGGTCCCCACGTCCAAGAATCTAATGAAGCAGCAACACCAGTTGGTCCTTGAGGTCCAGTGTCTCCGGTTGGACCGGTTGGACCAGAGGAACCAGTTGGTCCAGTTCCTCCGCTTGGAGGAAAAGTTAAAGGGTTTCCAGTTCCGTCAAAATATCCACCAGTTCCGTCAGTTTGAACCAACCTGGGAAAAGTATCAGAAACTTTGACATTGGTTAAATCTAATGGTCCTGGCATCCTACTTTTTTCAAATCAGTCCAGAATATCAAAATCTAATATCTACTTTCTTCTGAGATTTGATTTGAACTGTTACTTTTTTAGCTCCTTCCACAATAAATGTTTCTTCCCAAGGAATGAAAATAGTGTCATCAACTATAACTTCTAATCTGACACGACCCGTTGATTTTTCTGGATAGAAATTCATTTTTTTAAGTGCAACCGCACATTTTCCGTCCTTACTTATTTTACCGTAGAAAACGAGATTGCAAATTTCATGATCAAAGACCAATCGAACTTGCGAAGATGAAAGTTTTGCTCCCTGTACTGAGATGTTACATTCAAAAACTTCTTCCTTGTCTCGATAAATTTTATATAAGGAAGATTCTGATTCATCTTCAGTATTTTCCGATTCTATTTCTTGGTCATCCTCTTCAAAATCGTCTTGGATGTTATCATGGTTGGAACTGTGGCTGTGATTCTGTGGATTTTCAACCTCGTGTTCCCTTGGAGGAATATTTGTGTTTTGTTGAATGACTTGTTCAGACTGAGAACTAACTGGAATATTTTTGTTGAACGATTGTCCGAGAATTCCAGAAATAAAAGAATCTACTGATCCAAAAGTGGCAACATTATTTCCAGATCCCCTGTTCAAGGCTTCTAAAATTGCAGAACTTGATCCTTTATGTTTCCAATCCTCGTATTTTTGCATTATTTTTCTTTAATTTCTGCCTTCACTTGTATGTGTTTTTTACTATACAGATCCAAAGTTTTTTGAATATCATCAATAGTAATTTTAGCGGTTTTCGTTATCTCTTTTTGTAATTTCTTCTCTTTTCCTTTCACCTGTACAATAACCTCTAAAAGTTTATTTATCTTCTCTTCTTCTACCTTTTTCTTAATCAGCTTCTTTCTCATGGATTCCCAAGGATCCATTTCATCAAGAGCTAAAGTAAGGTCCCCTCCAACTATACCTCCAACAGTGTCTTCTATTAATATCGCAACATCTATCCAAATATAGTCAGTGCCAATCCATTCCTCCTCAACTTCTTTCCAATCTAAAAAATACTTGTATGACATCTTTGTATATATTCAGAGAGATTATCTTTCTCCTTAACGAACCCAAGGTACACCTATGGTTTTTGGTATTGTTGGTAACTGTTGCCAATTAAGAGTTGCAGCTCCAATTGTTCCTTTGTAAACCCAGATTGTTCTACCATTAGAGGAGTCGATATCAGTGGCAGTAACGTGTCCTACATCTAGGCTTCCCCCATATGGAACAGTTAAAATTGTTGTTGTTCCAGGTGTACTAGATCTTATAATCGCATTATTAGAAGCTACACCTAAAAAAGTAAGAGAATTTGTTGTATAAATTAAATTCGATCCAAAAGTATGAGTTACACCTGTGCCTTGACCAGTATAAGTTTCGAATGTACATCCATGGGTTCCACTAAACACAACATTGTTTAATGCAGAAAAATTTGCTAAGTTGAAACCACTATTGTTTATAGTGAATGAACTTACAGCAGGACACGCTACTGTACTACCAGTAGAAACAATTGTTCCCGAGGTGAAAATAAAAGTTCTTAACCAAGAAATCGTACCAGAAAATGTAATAGTTCCAGAGGTGTTGATTATTAAAGTGTTACTTAAATTACCAGTAGAAGTTCCGCTAATAGTTCCCGTGCCTGTCATAACTATTTTTGCAGTTCCAGAAGGAGAACCACCGGCGTTGTTATTAGTGAAGTTACCCCCTATATTTACATTTATTCCTGGACCATTAATATTTGCTATAGAACTTGGAATTGTAAAGTTGCCTGTAAAATTAAGATCTGATATTAAGGTCGTGGTATTGGTAGAATTGTTTGTTTGGCAATTTTGAAATGACATCCCCGAAGCGTCAAAAGTGTTAAACCCTGCAAGTAAAATAGTTCCTGTGTGTGTTACTGCACCATTGATGTGAGTAAAAATCGTAGACAAAGTTAGAAGGGATATATTTATATTGACATCACCTGCTCCATTAATAGTTACTGAAGCCATAGCCCATCTAGCATTTGTACTACTTGTTATGTTCATAGTGGTTCCAAGATCAGGTGCAAAAACTAGCGCAGATGTCCCTACGACGGAAGAAAGATTATTCCATTGTACTGATGATCCTTTAAAGGTAATTGTATTACCATTCCAAGTCCATGCGGTTGTTCCGGAAAGAATAAAAGCACCAGATTGTGTCCAGTTACTACCCCAGGTAAGAGTTGCAGTACCAGTACTTTTTTGTATAATCATTGTCACCGAGCAAATACATCCAAGGGATGATAAAGAAAGTGTTGTCCCTGGAGTAAGTCTAAGCGACGATGAACCTGCCATAGTCATAGATGAAGAGCCAAGTGCAACATTACCAGTCACAATCAATTCGGTATCAAAAGTAAGGGTTCCTGTATAACTTGTACAAGTAAGATTTAAACAGTTACGGGTAGCGCCAGCATTTATGATACAGTTAGCACTAGCAGCCTCGAAAACAGCATTGTCAAGAGTAGTTGGAACAGCTCCTGCTGAATAAGTAGGGGATGGCGTTGCACTCCAATCACCAGTAGCTCCCCAGTTTGTACCTGTACTCCTAAAATAATATGTGGCCATAATTTATATATTGAAGCTAGAGATTGTTGTAGGTTGAACTGGAAGTTGTTGCCAATTAGTAGTTCTAAGAAAAGTCCCCCTATAATCCCAGACTGTTTGTCCCTGTGATGAATCAATATCGGTTGGATTAACGTATCCCACATCTATAGTCGCTCCCTGTACAACAGTGAAAACTGCTTGTGTGCTTGGGACAGACGAAACAAAAGAAATCCTAGAAGCTTCAGTTCCAGCTAAAGTAATTCCTTCATTAACTGTATACGTTTTGCTTGCAGAAAAAGTATGGGTAAGTCCTGCAACCGAGGAGTTGTACGTCCTAAAAGTTGCTCCTTGAGATCCAGCGAAAATAGGTGCACCCCCTGTTGCAGCAAAAAAGTTGGGAAATGGGAAAGTAGCACTGTTTAAATTATAAGTTGTTGATCCAGATACTGTCCACCAATTCGCGTTGGGCTGAGTAAATACAATCGTACCTGATGTGTGTGTAAAACTTCGGCCAGCCCCACCATAGAGATTATTTGTACTAAAAAAAGTTACAGTCCCTGAGCAATTTATAATTAAATCTAAACCAAATCTTGCAGAAGCTGGGAGTGTTGCACCTGTTAAAGTGAAGGTAGGCGAAACAGAAGTAACATTAATTATAGTTGTCCCTGTAACTACTTGACCTCCAGCATTGTGCAAGGTTGTAAGATTTCCGGTTAAGTTAATAGTGGATCCAGAAAGTGTGGGACTGATAGATTGCAAAGAGTTCCCAAAAAAAAGAGTTCCACTAATTTGTATATTATTAGCTAATGTGAAAGTAGCAGTTCCATTAAAACGTATATCCCCTGCTATAACACCAAAAGCATTTATAGATAATGTTGAGGCTACAGTAAATCTCAATTCTGTTGAGGCAGTAACTGTCACGCCTGCACTTGAAGTATGAGTGATACTTCCAAAATCTATGAATTTATTTGGATAATTAAACAAAACACTCCCTGCACCATTTATAGTTAGAGAATTTCTTAAATTGTTGTTTCCTGAGGTGTTTGGGTAAGGTGTGCTTATCGTGCAAGTCGTAGAAACTGGAGGTGCCAAAATTATTCCTGCGGTTCCTTGAACAGCTATCGCTTGTGTTGCTGATCCCACTGTTAAATTTCCTCTTGCAGTTATTGACAATCCTGCTCCGTTCACAACCTGGGTGAGGGAAGTTCCTGGAATAAATTCAAGATTTCCTTCAATAGTCCAATTATCCCCTAAAGTTATAGTCCTACTTGCACCGGAGCCTTGAGGTGCAAATCTTAGATTTCCTGTCCAAACTTTTCCTCCGGAAGTCATTGTGAAAGTGCCATTGAAAGATAAAGTTCCTGTTCCTGCCACAGTCATACCTGAAACAAATGTAAAAGGCTGTGAAGTTGCACTACCCGCACCCTGAGAAAGTGTTACACCGGAGTTAATAGTAAAAGTATTTGTGTAATTTGTAAAATTAACACCATTGATTGTAGCATTTGCAGTCACTGTTAATGGACCAGAAGTAGCAGTAGCAATTACACTGTCTGCAGCTACTGGAACAACTCCACCTACCCATGTCCCAGTTGCGTTCCAGTTACCACCTGTATTACTTATAGTAATTACTGCCATTATTCAATCAATCCCAATTTTTGTTGTTGTGTAATTCCACAATTTTCTATACCCAAAATTATATAATCTTCATCAGGAGGCATAAAGTGAGGAATATCTACTGTTATTTTAGTTCCATCAAAATCATATTCAACTAAAGTGAAAACTATGTTTTGATCCTGCATTATTGATTCAGTTTCTGATATGAAAATCTCAGCAGGATAAGTTTCTTCTCTTCTTTGTAAAATAGTGTAAGTCATAAATTTAATTTTTCTCTACTGCTATTGTTAATGTAACACTGGCAACAGTTGTTGCTGAATCAACATTGAATCCTATTACATCATTTGCACTGATTCCTGTTGTTGACCATGTTGCTAAAGTTGTATCTTGTGCATATTGTTGGCTACTCAAAGTTGGTTTATCTGGTCCGGTTCCTGCAATTGCATTGCTAACAGTAGGAACAGCACCTGCATTTTTCCAGATGTCTATTACTATTGATCCTGTTGCGTTAGAAATGAGTGTCCATCCAGTTACAACACAATTGTAAGGTATGCTTACATATCCTTTGGTACCAGTTGTAATTGTTCCTCCTTGTCCATCTATGGTAATTCCGAAAGCATTAACAGTGGTTGGTGAAGGTCCTGTAGATCCAGTAGGTCCTGTAGGTCCAACAGATCCTGATCCTCCTGGTCCTATTGGGCCGGTTGGTCCAACTTCCCCAGTTGGTCCGGTAGCACCTGTATCTCCAGTTGGTCCGGTAGCACCAGTATCCCCTGTT
>Ga0315906_10000499_pt1 | contig 62867 bp, 54 predicted proteins | sample LakEriMetagenome_4_FD_203526 | JGI IMG/M metagenome (GOLD analysis project Ga0315906, IMG submission 203526) | Freshwater fungal communities from buoy surface, Lake Erie, Ohio, United States - Buoy 2 MA122 | ecosystem: Environmental > Aquatic > Freshwater > Lake > Lake biofilm | place: USA... | reverse complement strand
AAGATTAAATGTAGAGGAACTAGTTGGCGGTCTTTTAGAGGCCGCCATGGTTTCTCAAGGTATAAGTGAAAGACAGCATATTAATGCTCTCCGAAACTATTTCAATGAAGATGGTACACCCAAAACTCACACTTTTAATATAGGTGGTAAGGATTTGGTTGTACCTCTTTATATTTTAGCAGACCACTCATCTATTGGATTGGATGAACTAGATATTGAGTTCTCTTGTAGACTTATATTTGGTGATGAAGATAAAGAAGTATCCAGTCTTAAAAAATCTCTATTAGGGTTATTTAAGAAAAAAGGATATGAACACAATATCAAAGGTATTGAGGTTGATTCTGGATTTAATCCACATGAAACAGGTATGGCTAAAATAAAGGTTAAGTTTAAGGCGGATGATAAACCTGAAGCCGTAAGTAGATTAATTGATGAATATATCAAAAATCTAGAAGACCCAAATGTAAAGTAAATTAAAGGGAGAACATCGTTTCTCCCTTTTTTATATTTATGAATATGAAAAAACTAATAATCATAGTATTCTTATTTTGTATAGGTTTTGTTTCAAACGCACAAATTGTAAAACCTGATACATTACAATTATCTGCAAAAGAATTATTTGGAGAGAGCGATGACTGGAATGATGTGGGTATATTACAATCTTATATTGATTTTTCAAAAGATGTTCTTTCATCATCAAACTTATCAGTTGGTATAATAGGAAAGCAGGTATCAACTACTTTAAATTTAGGGTATAGCAAATCATCAATGAATGGTAAATGGGGACACTCATTTGCCGCATCAATAAATCCTATATGGAATTATTATGGAGTAGGTTATGGTTTTAGTAGAAATACCGATAAGAGAACAACAACGATACAAACATTTTATTCAACGGATTTTGATTTCCAAAAAGATATTAACATTTCATTTATAGATGTATTCAGAACTAAAAAGTTTGGAACATTTGGATATAGTTTAACGGCATCAAAAACATATTGGGATTCATATCAAGGTGAGTGGGAAGGAAAATATACGATTGATATCAATGGTGATTTTTTAGATTTGATTTATCCACAAATGCCAGCATCATCACAAACTACTTACAAAGGAATGTTAATGTACACATATACACTTAAAACAAAAAGAGTTAATATATCACCACAAATATTTGCTATGAGTGATATCTACAAAGTATTCAAAGATGGTACTGAATCAGATTTAGCATATTTGAATGATTTCAATTTGGACTTATATTATGGTACATCTATGGATTGGAAAATAACTAAAAGGTTTATATTAAACACCAATATCAGATATAACACAACTTGGGATAAATTATCAGAATCGGTAGGTTATAAGAAATCTAATCCAATTATGTTTATGATTGGTACGAACTTTCAATTTTAAGATATTTATATAAAAAATAGATATGTATGAAAAAATTATTAGTATTATTAGGTATATTGTTGATTACGAGTGGTGTAAGTGTAGTAACTGCGCAAACAATAGGAAGTACAAAGACGGAAGAATTTAAGGCGGATTTTGAAAAGAAAAGAGATATATCTGCTTATATGGATTATGAAGGACCTAAAAAGTACATACAAATTCTAAAGTGTGGTATTGGTGAAGAAGTGTACGAAATGTATCCTGAACTAAAAGAAAAGAGAGTTGGATTGGGTGTTGCAAACATCGTATTAGAATATTTGGATAATCTTAATAGATTCGAATTCACCGAAGATAAAACTGAAATCAAAAACAGAATGGTGCAACAATTCAAAGCATCAAACGCTGGAATTTCTGAAAACAAAATTAATGGTAGAGGAAATATTAAATTAGCACACTACTTTGTAGAAATTGAGGTGTATGATTATTCAGTATCGGAAGATGAAACTATCAACCTAAAGGATGGTATTAAAGATAATATGGTAACTCGTTTAGGTTTACAGGTTAGATTCACAAATGCAGAAACTGGAGCAATTATAGCAGCATCTGGTTTGGGTGAAGCAAAAACAACTAGACAATTAACATTAGTTTCGGATGCTTCAATAGACCCAATTAAGTTTAACCAATCAACAATTAGTATTTCAACTAAGAAAGCATTGGATGTAGCATGTGCAAACATTTTAGATAAATTAATTAAAAAGGGCGTATTCGCTAAGTAATAATATGGGAAGTGCAGCAAAAAAACCAAAACCAATGAGAAGTAGAAGAAGTGGTTTGAAGAAAAAGAAATTAATAGATGCAAATTTAGCAATATTAAATAAATTAAAATAGTGATTGAATTAAAATCAATATTAAACGAAGACCTCCGCAAATGGTTTGGTAAAGGTGGTGAAGGCTCTACTACTGGTGGTGGCTGGGATAGATATAATACTAAAGGAGAGAAAGCTGGTAAATGTGGAGATAGTGAGAAAGGAGATTCATATGCAGCTTGTTTATCAAAAGAAAAAGCAGCTAAGTTAGGTAAAGATGGTATTGCTACATTTGTAAAAAGAAAAAGAGCTGCACAATCCAAAGCAGGAGATGCTAAGAAAGGTGGTGAAAAATCAAAAGGTCAAAAACCAACATTTGTAAAGACAGGAGCTAGTGAAGGATTGGAAGAAAAGTGGAGTACAAAATATAAGAACTCAATCAATTGTTCTAACCCAAAAGGATTCTCACAAAAAGCACATTGTGCTGGTAAAAAGAAAAACGAAATCATGACAATAGAAGAAAAACTGGAATTATTCTTGGAAAAGAATTGTCCAACTGACCCAGGTAAATGGTCAGCATCTAAATCTGCCGCTAAAAAGAAATTCGATGTATATCCATCTGCGTATGCAAACGGATGGGCTGCAAAGAACTACAAATCAAAAGGTGGTGGTTGGAAAAAATGTAAATAATATGATAAAATTAAGTAGTTTATTAAAAGAAGTAAAAAAATCAAAAAAAGTTTCTTTTGAAGAATTTTTAAAAGATACCGTTTTATCTTATCCATCTAAGGGCTGGGATAAAAATGGAGATACATTGGTAGACATAACTTTAAAATCAAAACCAATGGCTAAATTTGATTATAAGTATTCCGTAAAATCGGTCAAGTTAGATGATTATATTAAAGATAGAAAATTAAAATTACCTATACAAATTAAGCAAACTATATACGATAAATTTTATAATAAATTAAAATAATGATAAGATTAAGTAGTTTATTAAAAGAAAAAGTTTCTAATGGTAAAGTAATTTGCGATAAGTGTGATTGGACTTGGAAAATATCCGAAGGTAGGAAACATCCATATACTTGTCACAAATGTGGAAACGATAATACTCCAATCAAAGAAGTAGAAGTTGCGCCAGGTCATGAAAACGATAGAGATATGGTTGTAGGTGTTGCTGAAATTATTCGTATGGTAGATGATATGAACAATAGAAAGGAAATAGCAGAGGCTATGTTAAGAAAATTCAAATCAGAAGATGTAATACATAATGCATCTGAATTCTTAACACTTTGTGGAATTTCTTCATAATTTCTTAATATTGAAATACCCTATTTAGAGAAACGATTACATAGTTATTGAGGAACTAACTTAAATGACTTTATGAAATCGTTTCTTTTATTATTGTTACTTCCATTTGTAACGTATTCGCAAGACACCCTATTTTCCAAACAATTATCAACGGTAACAGTCCGTTCGGCAGGCAAGAAATCCACCGAAGCAGCTGTAATAACTACAATTCGTAATTCATCCGTAGTTTCGGACGGAGTATCTATTGATTTTATTAAAAAAACACCTGACAGAAATGTGGGTGATGCACTTAAAAGAGTAAGTGGCGTAACAATACAAAACGATAAGTTTGTATTAGTAAGAGGATTAGCGGATAGATACAATTCGGCTTTATTAAACAAAACCCTATTACCATCAACTGAACCTGACAGAAGAGCATTTTCATTTGATATAATTCCAACATCTTTAATTGATAATATTATAGTTGCTAAATCGGCATCCGCAAATCAACCAGGTGATTGGGCCGGTGGTTTGGTGCAAGTTTCAACAAAAGAAGTATCCGATAACTTTTTTAATATCTCATTGGGAAGTGGTTGGGGCTCGGTTTCAACTTCGAAAGATTTCAAGTTAGTTCAACCTACTGATTTCCCTTCCACCTTCCCATCTACTTACAAATACAGAATTAGCGGAAATGGTGATAAAAGATTATTTACGAAACAATTTGGTAACCCAATGGTAGAAGGATTTACTTCATTGCCAAATTTAAATGGTGGATTATCAGCTGGATATAAAAAAGGTAAATGGAATGCATTATTAAGTTCTACAATTAGAAACTCATTTGTTTTAAACTATATTGATAGAAAAGATTATCAATCATCTACCGAATTAGCATACGATTATAAAGATACTTTATTTACAAAAAGATTTTCTGCAAATGGTTTATTAAATTTAACTTATTTAGGTAAAAATCGATATAGTTGGAAAACATTAGTAAACTATCAGTCCGATGATACATATCTAACCCGTAATGGTGATAATTTTGATAATATTCAGAACGTAAGAAGTACATCGTCAAATCATATTAATAACGTTGTAATTAATTCACAATTCGATGGTAAGATTAAAACATTAGATTTTAATTTAGGATACAATTACATCTTTAGAGAGCAACCCGATTATAGAGTTAATCCAATTACAAAATCATTAGGAGTAAACGAACCATACCAAACCGCATGGAGAGATACATATCGTTTTTGGAGTGTAATGGATGAGAACTCTTTTAATGGTAATATCAATAAAGAATTTGGTAAAGTAAAAGTAGGTGGTGGATACTTAAAAAAGATTAGAGGATTCAATGCTAGAGTATTTAGATATCAGTCAACTGATTTGATGGATGAAATTACAAACAATACGGATAAATACACAGCCGATTTTGATTTGGGTTCTCTTTACACAATGTATGATACTGAATTCGGTAAATGGAAATTAAACACCGGATTAAGAGGTGAGTATAATTTATTTGATGTATCAACCGCAGATTTTAGTGGACAGAAGGTAAATGTAGATAGAGAGTATTTGGATATACTACCATCCCTAAATCTTTCATACAACGAAGAAAAAACAAAGTATAGATTTTCATTAAGTAAAACATTAGCAAGACCAGAGTTTAGAGAAGTAGCTAATTTTGCTTATTATGATTTTGTAAGAAACGCACAAATATTAGGAAACTCAAAGTTAGAAAAATCTGACATATATAATGTAGACCTTAAATACGAATGGTATCCAAAGGCAGGTGAGAATATTTCACTTTCCTTATTTGGTAAGAACTTCATTAAACCAATTGAACAAATTGTAGCAGATGGTTCAGTTCCATCAAACTTATTATTAACTTATACAAATCCCAATTCAGCTATCCTATATGGTGTTGAGTTGGAAGTTCGTAAAAAAATAAATGGTTGGTTTGATTTCTACACAAATCTTTCGGTAATGAATTCCGAAGTAGAAGTGAATGGTATGAAAAGACAATTGCAGGGACAATCAAACTATGTGTTAAATGGTGGAGTGAATATACACAAAAAGAAAAATACTATCAACATAACTTACAATAGAGTTGGAGATAGAATATCAGCAGTAGGATTTCAGGGTTACCCAAACATCTTTGAAAATAGTAGAGATGTATTGGATATAACTCTTTTACACAAATTGAATAAAGGTGAAATAAAATTGGCAATAGGTGATGTACTTGCGCAACCATCAATCTATTATCAAAAGTTACAAAACCGAAATTTGATAAAAACAAACAACGAACAAACAATTTCATTAACATTAAATTTGAATTTATGAGAAAACTATTAGTAGCTATTTTAGCATTTGGATTATTGAGTTGCGAAAAAGAATTAGGTGGTGGTGATGGACCGATTAACATTCCAACATCAACTACACTTACCGGCAACATTAATACAACAACAACTTTAACTGCGGATAAAGTTTGGACATTGAAAGGTTATGTATATGTAACCGATGGAGCAAAACTTATCATTCAACCGGGTACAACAATCGTATCTGATATAGCTGAAAAGGGAGCATTGTGCATCGAAAGAGGAGCACAATTAATTGCGGAAGGAACTGCAACAAAACCAATTGTATTTACATCAGGTAGAGCAAATGGTGAAAAGGCACCTGGTGATTGGGGTGGTATTGTTATATTGGGTAGAGCAAAAACCAATAGAACATCAGAACCAACAATCGAAGGTGGTATAGGTAGACCATTTGGTGGAACAAACGATTTAGATAATAGTGGTGTTCTTCGTTTTGTAAGAATTGAATATGCAGGAATTGCAGCAATGCCAAACTCGGAAATAAACGCACTAACATTAGGTGGTGTTGGTAGTGGAACAATCATTGAGAATGTTCAAACTATCTATGCTAACGATGATGCATTTGAATTCTTTGGTGGAACTGTATCACCAAGAAACTTATATGCATTTGCAACCGCAGATGATGATTTTGATTTTGATTTTGGATTTACTGGAACAATTACGAATGGTGTAGCAAAGAGAGACCCACAATTCGTAGATAATGGTGATGCTGGAAATGGTGTAGAATGTGATAACGATGGAACAGGTTCAACTGCAACTCCATACACACATCCGAAACTTTATAATATGATTTTAGTTGGACCGAATGTATCTACCGCATTAGCAAACCACAATTTAGGTTTGAGATTTAGGAGAGCAACTCAATTCACAATGAAGAATAGTGTAATTTGGGGATGGATGAAAGGTGGTTTAAGTTTGGAAAGTAATGAAACTACACAATTCGTAAAAGATGGCGTTTCGGTATTTGAAAACAATTCAGTAGGAACATTTAATCCTACTTTAAACTTTATCAGTAAAGCAACTACAATCTTAACAAATGACCAATTGAAAACATTAGCACTTTCAAAGAGTAATAAAGAGATAGATGTGGTTATACCTGAATTAGATAAACCTCTATGGGTAAATGGATGGACTAGATTTCCATCAAAAGGTAATTAAAATCGAAAGGGAGGTAATACTCCCTTTTTTTATATTTATAGGTAACTAAATAATATACCTATGAAAAACTTATTATTTTTATTGGCATTTGTGCCAACACTAGCTTTTTCACAAGTTAGCAATTGGAGAACCACTCCATCACAACCACAAAGAAGTACTCCATCCGTACAACAATCAATTCCACAAAGAAACGATGTAAGTAGTTGGAGAAACGAATCACCTAGAGAGTATAATAGACCAACCAGAACAAGACCTGGTTCTAATATTATCGTAAGAGACCCATTCTTTAACGATTGGGGATGGGGATGGAATAGATGGAATATGTGGGGAGCACCTGGCTTTGGATGGAACTTTTGGCAACCATCATTCTATTGGAACGATTGGGGATACCGCCAACCTGCAAGAATTTATGTTTATAACGATGGTAAGAGAGATACAATTAGAGGTAAGAAGCCTGTAATTAGTTTTGGTATTCAGAAAACAACCGATAAACAATTGGGTGGGTTCTTTACCATTGGTAATAAGGGATATCTTATAATGGAATACAATTCAAGTGTTGAAAGAGATAATTCAACATTCTTTCCATATGGTAATATAACTCAAGTTGATTTTCCAATGGTTAATGATTTGATTCAACGAAATAGTTTTTATATCGGAGCTGGTAAACGAATAAAGAGAACCGGTGTTCACTTTATGATTGGTACCGTTTCCGAAGATGTAAAATGGAGAGGTAAAGATGATTTGGGATATATTACATTCCCAAAATATTTAGATAGATTTACTACTATGAAAGTAGGAGCGTTACATGATTTTAAAAATTTAACAATAAAGTTTGATTATGACCCGGTAATCAATAGCAAAACTTTTGGATTGGGGGTGAACTTCTAAATGAAAAAATGGATACTCTTTTTTCTGATAATTGTTATAACTTCATTCGCTCAAAAGGCGATGGGACAAACCTATACCCAAACCTATAAGGATAAATGTACTGGTGAAATTAAAATAGCAACCACTACAATCACAAACGGATTTGCAACGGTATCTTTCTATAATCAAATAAGAGTATTCTCACCACAGGAAGTAATGGCAGGTGCGGTTCAAGTTTGGATAACCGCAACTTATACGGCATATTCAACAATGGGGTGTCCTACAAATCAGGTAGTTCAACAAGCGGTAACTCAAGCGGCATCGGCTGCAGCATCACAAGCGGCCTCACAAGCTGCAAGTAGTGCGGCGAGTTCAGCAGCTAGTTCATCGGCATCTGCCGCTGCAAGTAGTAGTGCAAGTACAGCCGCGGCATCAACCCCACCACCAACATCGGCACCACCATCATCTGGTAGTAGTTCTACTCCACCATCTTCTTCATCGGGAAGTAGTAGTTCTGGAAGTAGTTCATCTTCATCATCTAGCTCATCTTCTGAAACAAAGACTGAAACTAAAACCGAAACCAAATCTGAAACAAAATCAGAGAGTAAATCGGAAAGCAAGTCTGAATCTAAAGAAGAATCTAAATCTGAAAGTAAATCCGAAGAAAAGAAAGAAGAATCCAAATCAGAGGAAAAGAAAGAGGAGAAGAAGGAAGAATCTAAAGAAGAAAAAAAGGAAGAAAAGAAAGAGGAGAAAAAATCTGAAAAGAAAAAAGAAGAAAAAAAGAAATCAGTAGCAAATCCAATGATGTTAGCTAGTGATTTAGCAGGAACGGAGGATATGGAAGGTAAATACGCTGTAATGATGAGTGTGGGTGTTTCCAAATCATCTCTAATGGGCGATAAATCATATTCAGCTACCGCACTTATTTGGAGTACGTTGGACCAATTTGCTTTGAGTGCTGGGGTTACAAAGATGGATTTTGAGGAGGGCAAATTAAATGCGATACATTCATACGGAACTACATTTGCTTACCTTAAAGGAACGCTTATGAACCTTAATGGGTACACGTACATTAAACCACATCCCAAATGGGGAACGATGGGATATAATGTGGGTGTTATTACTTTAATGATGCCAAAAATGGGTGGTAGTGGGTATGATGTATCTTTGAGTGCATCGGTAGTGGGATTTTGGATGAAACCATTTCAATATAATAGAAAGGTTACCTTAACTCCACAATTATTCGTAATGCAATCACCAATAGCGTGGAATACAATGACCGGAAATAGTTCGGTAAGTAGAACACCAGGAGCAATCGTTGGATTGGGATACGATTATAAAATTAGTAGAAGATTTGCTCTTTCAACATCTTATAGAGGTGCTATGACCTTTGAACCAAAGTTTAATTTAATGAACAACTTCCAAATTGGTTCAAAGATGGTATTTTAGAATAACTGAATATTTATACACATAAAACGAATATCTTATGAAAAAATTGTTGAATTTTAAAAATATTGCTATTGCAGCATTAATTATTTATGTATTATTACAATGGTTTAATCCAGGTGGAGTAATGCCGGGTGGAAGAACTATCAAAATCGATGGTAAAAAATATGAAGTATTAAAACATACGATTGATACTATCGAAGTTGAGAAAGTAAAAGTGGTAACTAAAAAAGGTGAAGATATTGTACATGAAGTAATTGATGTAGATACTTTGGTTCTTAAAGAATTAGTTAATGTGGATACCGCAGCACTTTTAAAAGATTATTTAGCAAAGGTAGTTTATAAAGATACACTAACTTTAGATGGTGGATTAGGAACTATCGCTCTTACCGATACTATCACAAAGAATAGAATTTTAGGTAGAACTTGGGATGCTAAAGTAAAAGAAAGAATTATCAAAGAAGAACTTATTGTTAAAGAACCTGCGAAAGCACAATTATATTATGGCTTGAATGCTGGATTTAATAAAGAAGATTATGTATCTGCAGTTGGTGGTGGATTAATTCTTAAAACCAAAAAAGATAAATTATATCAATTTAATTTAGGTGTAAACAATAGAACAACCGATGGAACTAATGGTGGATTCTCACCGTATGTTGGATTTGGTACATATTGGAAAATTAAAGTAAAGAAATAAAATGATAAAACTTACTAAATTAAACGAAGCATCAGAGGTAAAATTCAAAGAATTAAAACCCATTCAACAAAAACAGGTTGTGGCATTTCAAAGAGTAATTGGTGCAGACCATTCTCAAATTTTTTCTGGTATTCACGGAATGGTTGTGGATATTCCAGCAAGAGGTAATTTTGGAACTGGTTATCGTTTTGGAGCTGATACTCTTAAAAAGTTATTAGCATTAAAGATTCGCTGGGTTGAAGCAGATGGTGATGTAATTTCAATAGGATTCTAATATGAAAAGTTTAAAAGAAGCATTTGTAAAAGGTGTAACTTACGGAGGAACTGTTTGTAAAGGTGGTTGCTTTATGGGTAAGGAAGGTTTAAAGAAAATAATTAAAATATCCAAAGAATTACCTAATAATGTTTTCATGTTTAGAGATGACAACTATTCTGGATTACAACCACACTTTATTAAAAATGGTGTAGTTGCTAAAGCAAATACAATTGGTAATCCATCTTACGATTTGGAAAGACATAAAGTAAGAAATTTAAATATAAGTAAAGATGTAATTCTTTCTGTTAGATTATTTGAAGGAGTTAATGAATCTATAAAAGAAGCAAAATCAGATTACGAAGTATATCACAAATCATATACATCAGCTATAAATGCAGCTAGAGCATATGCAGAGAAAAAAGGATATGAAATAAATGACGATGATGCATTCAGACAAATAGGAATGGGCCCTCGTAAACCATCGGAAGGCAAGACTAATAAATTTAGTATTGAATTATCTAAAGATGGTAAGGTTCAAAGAAAGAAACTTCAAATTCAGGTTTATGGTATGAGAAACTCATATGAATTGAACGCATATATCCAATAAGAAATGAAACTTTCGGAATGTATTATTGTATCTAAAGAAGTTGGTGATAAGTTTATTCTGGCTAAAAATAGAGATAGAGCTTATAATCCTGAATTAGAAATTATTCACACTATTATAGATGGTGTTGAAGTTGCATATTTGCATGATATAATTACCGATTGGAGTGAAGGGTTGAATGAAAATGGAATTGGAGTTGTAAACTCAGCACTATTAGTTGGACATGATGAAGCTGAACATAAGATAGTTAAAAAAGGTGGTAAACCTGGACCTGATGGTGATAAGATGAGAAACATTATCAAACAACCAACAATCAAACAGGCATTAAAAGCGGCTATAACTTATAAAGGTAAGAGTGGATTATCCCTAAAAGGACATACATTTGTATCATCTCCAAAACATATGGTTAGTATTGAAACTACATCTAAACACAAACCAGATATTAAGGTACAAAATTCGGAATCACCGGTTGTTCGTACAAATCACGGACATATGTTCACCGATGCTGGATACACAAATGGTGAGAAATATCTATCATCTAAAATGAGAAAGATATCCGCTGAAAAATCAGTTGATAAGGTAGAAGATTGGAAAGAAATAGCAAACGCTATGAGAAAGGAATACTTTCCAAATAGACCACAATTGAATATGAAAAGAGATACCAAAGAGATGTCTACTTCTTCACAAACGGTAATGAATCTAACAGACCGTATATTACAAATTACATATTTTAAAGATAAAGTAAAGGAGTTTAAGGGTATAAACAATCAACTACCTAAAGATTACCAACCGAAGATAAAAATTGAGATAATAGAATTATAATTCCACTTTTTTCATAATACATATTTATAGACATACAAAAATACTAAAGTATGTCAACAGATTTCGAGTTATTTAAAGGAAAAAATCTAAGTTCTCTATTTGAGGACATTTATAACAACCAATTAAGTAAAAAACAAAAAATAAGTTCTTTAATAGAAGAATTAAAGAAGATGATAAAACATGCGGGCGATGTAGCCAGTATAGGGCCTATATTATCATCACTCATTGATAGTTCAGTTAAGAACGATGACCAGTTAGTTAAACTGGCAACCATTGCAACAAAAATTATAGCAGCAGAAAAGAAAACCGAAGGACAGGATGGATTCCTTACTGAATTTGAAAAGAATCAATTGCTTAAAGAATTAGAAGAAACTAAACAAGAAGTGGAAAGAGTAGATGATTTAGAATTTGAGTTAGAAGATTTAAAAAAGAAAATGAAGTAATATGGGTAACTTATTTGCAAATAGAATATCCAATTCTAGAAATATTAGAACTATTGGTACCGGTGAAGTTACAACAGAATTTGGTGTAGTGTATTCGGTAATATTGGATGAAACCCATCCAGATATAGCACAAAAATCCAATAAAATGGCATACATTGGGGCTATAAAATTTAGAGAATTAAATAATTTTACATCAAATGAATCGGAATTACCACTTGCTTTAAAACTGGATTCGAATACAAATAATTTACCAACTGTAAATGAAATTGTAAAAATTGTAAAAAATGGTGCTGGGATATTTTATCAGAGAATGTATCCTAGTGATAACCAAAATACAAATGCGGTAATTAATCAAATCAGTACAAAAAGAGAAGATAAGCAAGAAGATAAAGCACCAGAGGGAAATATACAAAATATCAGAAACGTACAAGCAACAGGTATTACTAAAACGAATCAAGATTTAAGTTCTAAATTTGATAAATTCGGTGATTATTTTAAGTTTGAACCTGGTATTCATAAATTAAAATTATACGAAGGTGATACAACTATTGAATCTCGTTTTGGTCAATCAATACGATTTTCTGGATATAACAATCCAGGTAGAGTATTTGCACCAACAACTATTATAAGAAACGGTGAAAATAGTATAAGTAAAGCATCTGGTCCTGATGTAACAACAACCGAAGATATAAATAGAGATGGTACTATCATAGCAATGACCTCTGGACAATATGAATTGGGATTTCAACCGGGAGTAGTTGATAAAAATGGCACATCTGATTTTGCAACAAAACCTAATAGTTTTGATTCATATCCGCAAAAATTAAGTGGAGACCAATTACTTTTAAATTCGGGTAGAATTATTTTATCTTCAAAATCAGGTGAGTTAATTTTTTATTCAAAAAAGAATTATGGTTTTATTTCCGATGGGGGATTATCTATTGATAATAAATTGGGAATAGATGTTACTGTTGGAGATGATATTTTTGTAATGACAAATGACAGAAATGTAAACTTTTATACTGGTAAGGGTTCAATATTTTTAGGAAATCAACAATTAGAACCTATGGTAAAAGGACAGCAACTTGTTGATTTACTTGTTGAATTATTAGAAGCAGTAGTTAATATGCAATTTTTAACACCAGCGGGACCTACAAAAATTGGACCAGAAAATAAACCAAAATTTGATGAAATATCCGGAAAATTAAATAATATTTTGAGTAAACAAAATCAAACTTCATAAATTATGGCAGAATTTTTAAATAATATTGTAAATAAAGAAATTTCAAATCTACCAATAAATCCTACGGAAGCATTGGGAAAGATACAAGATGCTTCAAATTTAGTCAACAATTTTAATATTCCTGGAATTCCTAAAATTGATAACCCTTTAAAGGCATTAGAAGGAAAATTGCCATCAAAAGAATTAGCTGATAAGGCAGCTGCCAAATATAAAGAATTACAAGATAAACTTAATAATCTTAAGAAAACAAAAGTTAATATTAAAAAACCAAAGTTGTTTAAGCCAAAAGAAGTACCTGTACCTAAAAAATTTAAAAAAGCTGAATTAGAAAAATTAAAAGGATTGACAACACAAGCACAAGGATTGGCATCTCAGGCACAAGGATTGGCATCTCAGGCACAAGGATTGGCATCTCAGGCACAAGGATTGGCTCAAAACGCTTTATCACAGGCACAAGGATTAGCATCACAAGCAAAAGGATTAGCATCACAAGCACAAGGTGCATTATCGCAGGTACAAAGTTTACAAACAACGGTATTATCTCAGGCTCAAAACATAGCGTCAAAAGGGCAATCGGCCGTAGCACAAATTGCAAAAGAAATAAATAAATAAAATGTCTTGGGAAATTTTTAAAAATAACGTACTTCAAAAATTATGTGATGCATCAAGAGTATCTAGCATAGAATACGTTGCGGATGTTTATGCAAAAGAATATGATGCGTGTGTAAAGAGAGGTGGAGATAGTATAAACCGAATTCCTATTTTAAAAGGAAATATTGAAGGTATGAAAACGGCATTTATTAGAGCACTTAATACCGGATTATCATCTACTGATGCATATGATTTAACAGGTGCAATGGGAGAGGGAGTAAAAATATATTGGACAGGTGCAACTTTAGTTACACCAACTCCACCATTGATAACCGCTACCCAAGCGGCGGCAGGTGCGGTAGCAAATATAACGGCTAATAGTAATTATGTTTCTGTTGTAGGGCAATGGAAGAATACAAATGCGGGTGCAAGTACGCCACCAACTCCACCCAATAGACAAAATAATCAATCAAATACGGCACCATCTAATAGACAAAATAATCAACAAAATCCGCCACCTGGAAATCCAAGTGGTAAAAAAATATTAATAGTTGGAGATTCTATTACGGTTATATCAAAGTATACTTGGTCAGGAATATTTCAAACACAAAGAAAGGATTTAAATATTGAGATACTGGCAAAAGGGGGAGAACAACTTACCGCTTGGATGAAACCTAATTTGGAAGCAAGACTGAAAACTAATAAATACGATAAAGTTTATATCTATGGTGGAGTAAACGATTGTTATTCTGGTAGAAAAACTCCGCAAATTTTAAATGCATTACAAAGTATGGTTGATACAGTTAGAGCAACCGGAGCGGAAGCAGTAGTGGTAACGGGATATGATTCTGATATCGATATGGGAGATAATTCAACAAAACCAACTAGATTAGTAAAAACAAGAGCTGAAATGGAAAAATTATTAGCAGAGTATAGAGTTTTTCAAAAATCAATAAACATTATAAAAAATGCAATAATTGTTCCAAAAATTTCTTTAGGTGTTATTGGAGATGGATTCCACCCGTCATATGCACAGGCCAAAAGATTATATGAACATATATCAAAATATTAAAAATGTCTAAAATTATACCAAACAATAGATGTGAACTTTTAGTAAATGATTTTATATCATTGGCTAAACAGCATCTACTAACGGTAGAAGGACAAGCCGTTTGTACTACTACATTTGCAAATGGTCTTACTTTACCAAGTGTTGCATCTTGGAGAGGATATGTATGTGAGCCAGAGCAACCATCCGTATCAATACCAGATGCACCGGCCGTATCTACTGGGTTTAAAAGTACTGGTGATTTGACACTTGCTGAAATAGAATATTACAAAGAAGATGTTGAGCAATTATTTGCAGTTGCATACCCAGCCGAAGTAGAAGCGGCACCAATTTATAATGGAGCAAAAACAATTAATACTGCTAATACTCCAAATACATCGTATGTTGCAAGTGGCACAGATGCAAGAAAGATTGCAGAAAATTATTTAGGTAGAAATATGTCAGATGAAGAATGGAGTAATTTTATTGCAGCAATCTTTTCAGAAGCAGGAAGAAACCAAACCGAAGAAGCATATGTAGCGGCTGCTATATTAAATAGGGTTAGAACCAAATTTACACCAGTAGGAGCAGGTAATACCAGATTTAAATTTGATACGGTTACGGATATCCTTTCCCAACAGTTTCAGTTTGAAGCCGTAACTGGTAGTTCTATAAATGGATTTAGAGCCAGTCCAAACTATTTAAACGGCCCTACTAGAAATATTGAAATATCAATATATGGAGCTATAAAAAATATTTTACCAAATGTAGATAAGAGAATTATAAACTTTACTTCTAATAATGATTGTTTGTACGTTAATTGTGATAGAGGTAATATTATTTATCAAAACGGAAAACCAGTTAGAATACGAGGAAGAAGTTACGATTATCTATTAAATTTGAGAAAAAAAGGAATTGTCATAGGTAGTTCTGTTTTCTCATTTTAGGATAAACTCAAAAATAATCAATCTAAATATTTATAAACATAACAAATCAATATTATGAATACTGATAAACTATTACAGGCCATACAAATCTTAATAAAAGAGGAATTAAAACAACAATTACCAACCTTAATTAAGGAAACTGTAAGAGCCGAAATGAAAAAACTAATATCAGAAGGAAAACAACCTACTAAATCAAAAAATACTGGATTATCAATGGCCAAAGCTATGATGGAAGATGAAACGATAGTAGAATCTATTCAAACCAAAGTAGTAGAGCAAAAGCAATTTAGTAAAAACCCAATGATTAATCAAATTTTAAATGAAACTGCAATAGCACCGGCTACCGGTGATGGTGGATTCAGAACAATGAATTTTGGACAAGCAGATATGGGTTCAATTGTAGGTAGAACTGCAATAGCTGATAAAATGGGATATGGTGATTTAGCTAGAGGACCACAGCCAACTGGATTGGGTGTTCAAACTGGTGTTGCCGAATTGGATAAAGCTTTGAATAGAGATTATTCTGAACTTGTTAAAAGATTTAAGAAAAAATAATGGCAATAATAGTTGGGCAATATATCGTAACAGGGAATAATAAAAATGTTCAAGATTATGCATATGGCATAAAATACCCATATGCTATGACAAATAATACATTTGAATTGGCATATGATAATATAACTCAACTTAAAACGAATTTAAAAAATTTATTATCAACAAAAAGAGGAGAAAGAATTAATCAACCACTTTTTGGTTCTAATCTACATCAATTTATTTTTGAGCAACAGAGTGAAGATTTGAATAATAAAATTTTTAATGAAATAGAAAGAACGATAGCGTTCTGGATTCCGCAGGTATCAATTTCGCAGATAGAAGTAAGTTCTACTCCAGATATGTTAGATAGAGGAGAATTGGAAATAAAAATAACTTTTCAAGCGGATTATAATAATCAGTTATTTGATGTAAATTTTAAAGTAAGAAGCTAACATATGGCAATAAATGTTGTAAATAAGAATTTTAAAAATAGAGGAAAGGATGTAAAATATCTTAATAAAGATTTTGAATCCTTTAGAAGTGGACTCGTAGAATACGCAAAAACATACTTTCCTAAAACATATAATGATTTTAGTGAAGCATCGCCAGGTACAATGTTTATTGAAATGGCAGCTTATGTTGGGGATGTTCTTTCTTATTATATAGATGATACATTTAAACAATCATTAATGCTATATGCAGATGATATACAAAGTGTAATTCCTTTAGCAAGATTTTTAGGATATAAACCAAAAGTAACATCACCGGCTGCTGTAAAATTATCGGTGTACCAACTGGTACCGGCAATAGGTTCTGGAGTAAATAATAAGCCGGATGAAAAATATTATTTAAGAATTAAATCGGGATTACAAGCTACATCATCTAATGGAATAAATTTTATAAGTTTAGATATTATCGATTTTTCTCAAGAAATTGATAGAGAAATTACTGTTTATCAAAGAGATTCTATAACCGGAGAACCAACGTTTTATTTAATTAAAAAATATGTAGATGCAATATCTGGCAACGAAGTTGAAAAGATAATAGACTTTAATTCATATACACCGTATCAAAGAATATTGTTACCGGAATCAAATGTGATTCAAATATTAGATGTAAGAGATTCTAATAATAACAAATGGTATGAAGTTCCGTATTTAGGACAAGAAATGGTTTTTATTGAGCAACCAAATATAGAATCAAAAGATCCTGATTTATATCAGTTTAAATCATCTGTTCCTTATATTTTAAAAACAATAAAAACGCCTAGAAGATTTACAACCAGTATTAACACCGATGGTACAACCTTAATACAATTCGGCGCAGGAGACCCTTCTGCATCCGATGAACTATTAATACCTAATCTTAAAAATGTAGGTCTTGGATTGCCAAACTCTATTAATAGATTGGAAGAATCTTTTGACCCAACTAATTTTTTAAAAACAAAAACATACGGTACATCACCTGCAAACACAACAATGACGGTTAAGTATTTAATCGGTGGTGGAGTACAATCAAATTCACCAGTGAATTCAATTAATTCTATAAGTAGAATAGAATTTGATGAGGATATTACATCATTTTCAACAACCGAACTTTCGTTATATATTAAAATGAAAAGTTCAGTTGCAATTGATAACGATGTACCTGCGTATGGTGGTAAAAACGGTGAAACTATTGAAGAAATTAGACAAAATGCATTAGCAAATTTTGGTTCTCAAAATAGAGCAGTAACCACAAAAGATTATCAAGTAAGAGTATTATCGATGCCACCAAAATTTGGTGCTGTTGCTAAATCTTACGCAACCGCTGATGGTACGTTGGATAATAATTCTCCGGCCTCTATATTGGCATCTCCAAATAGTTTGCAAGAATTTACCGATTTGGTTATGAGTTTTGTAAATAAACCAGATAATGAAGAACCGGATGTTGCTAGTGTTAAAGAAGATATTACAAAATTTTTAATTGGTAAAACATCAAATGAAAATGAAAAAAATAATCCATTTGCAATAAATCTATATTTGTTAGCATACGATGTAAACGGTAATTTAACAGGTGTAAATAGTAATAGAGCTTTAAAAGAAAACATTAAAACTTATTTGAATGAATATAAAATTCTTACAGATGGTATTAATATTTTAGATGGATTTGTCATAAACATTGGTATAGATTTTGAAATTATTTGTTATGAATCATATAATAAAAGTGAAGTATTGATTAATTGTATTAATGAATTAAAAGAATATTTTATAATAGATAATTGGACTTTTAATCAAACTATTAATTTAAGTGAGATTGAATTGTTACTTGCTAACGTAGAGGGTGTACAATCAGTTCCTATGATAAAAATAACTAATAAATGTGGTGATGAATATACTCCACATTCGTATAATATTGATGCGGCAACCAAAGATAAAATTGTTTATCCATCATTAGACCCTTCGGTTTTCGAAGTAAAATATCCAGATAAAGACATTAAAGGTAGAGTAAGATAATGGCATACTATTTTTTAACAGCATCAAAAGATGCAGCGATATATCTCCAACAGCCCAATCAAAATTGTGGCTTAGATGAAGTAATGGAAATAAGTAAAATTTACTATGGAAATATAAAAGATATTTCTAGAGCTTTAATAAAATTTGAAAATGGATTTGTATCAAAATCAATAGCAGAAGGTTCAATGAAATTAACTGAAGCTACTCTAATATTAAGAGAAACTGAAAGTGAAGAAATTCCTTTGGATTATACATTATATGGATATCCAATATCTCAAAGTTGGCAAATGGGAGTTGGGACTAGGTTTGATGGTGTAACGACACAAGGAGTTACGTGGAATTATAGAGAAGGTGATTCTAATTTAGATTGGTTACCAATTGGTGTATTTTCTGGAAATGCAACTGGCTCATCTCAAGGCCAGGGTGGTGTTTGGTATTCTTCACCATCTACAAACCAATCATTTAGTTACCAAACCGCAGATATTCATATGGATGTTACATCTCTTTTGAGAGCATGGAATAGTGGTTCTATAAAAAATGAGGGTATGGTAATTAAACATTCCGGTGAAGTAGAAAATAATACGGAAGATTACGGTATAATAAAAGTATTTAGTAAAGAAACTAACACGATACATCAACCAAAGATTAGAGTAGGATGGGATGACCAATTGTTTGTAGTGGGTTCTTTATCACCTTTAACAAGTGATGATATTGTTGTTAGTGTGAAGAATTTTAAAAAAGAATACAAGTTAGGCACTAATCCTAAAATAAGAGTTTTTGGTAGAGAGCAATTTCCTTTAAAAACTTTTTCAAATTCATTTGCGTATAATACAATAAAATATTTACCAACATCATCATATTATCAAGTAAAAGATTTCCATTCAGAAGATATAATAATTCCATTTGGAGATTATTCAAAATTAAGTTGCGATACTAGTGGAAATTATTTTAAATTAAACTTAAGTAATTGGGAGCCAAATAGGGTTTATAAAATTGAATTTAAAATAGATAGAGGGGATGGTGATGTGAAATATTTTGATGAAGATATTACATTTACTGTTCTAAAAAATTAATATGATAAAAAGTGGATTAAAGAATGAGGATAAAGTTAGTGAATTACTAATTAGTGGTTCTTTGGCGATTAAGACAAAGAATAATTCAGGTGTCCACATATTTGATGATAAAAATTTAGAAGCTGGTATAATTTTTGGTAAACTTACAAAACCAAAATATGATGAGAATGAGGTATTAAAATCTATCGATACAACAATCATAGAATTATTACCAATAGAACCACCGCCGTTAGATGATACCGTTCCACGTCCGATATATAATGAAGCAACTCAATCTATAATAGATTTAACCGAAGAAGTTACTGAATTGAATACAATTGTATTGGATTTAACTGCAAAGGTTTCTGAATTAGAAATAGTAACACAAAGTTTAAGAATAGAAGTTGATAATCAGAGTTTAAATGCAGCACAATCACAAAACAATGCAGCACAAATTGGGTTAAAAATAGAAACATCGGTAGTAGACCTTTCAAATGCTATTCAAAAAGCAACATCAGAAGCTATACAAAGAGCATCATTGACAGCAAGAATTGCTTCTTTAGAAGAACAAAATAGAGAATTGAAAGAAAAGCTAGATGGTAAAGATGCGAAACTTGCGGAAGGTTCTAAAGTTGGAATGGATGTATCTCTTAAAGTTATCAAAAAAGGAGAGGAAGGTGGAGATGATATTTTATTCAATTCAAGAGCAAATGCAAAAGGTGAAGTTACTTGGATAAATGGTCCTGACGTTGAGGTATATAATTTTTCAAATGAAAGTATAACCGTTTCATTTGAATCGACTGGAGAAACCGGAGATGCTTTAGAAAAAGTAGCATCTGTTACACTTGAACCTAAAGCAAAGAAAATAATATTACTAGCGCCAAACAAGGGAGCTGTTAGAGATAAAACACCTGCTAAAGCGGTTGGAACTAGTAGGGATAAATTATATAAAGGTTCATTTATAGCAAAAACTAAATCATCAACAGTTACATTGACCGTTGGACTACAAAAACAAAGAGGTAATAAATTTGAAGGATAATGGCAATAAAATCATTTAAAGAAATAATTGAAAATAAGGGGTATAGACTAAACCCACAAGACAGAAATATTTTTGAAGAATCTGATATACAATCTTTTTTTGGTATTAGTGAAAATGATTATATTGAGTTTGTAATATACGATGCAAACGATAATCAATTAAATCAAAAAAATTATGGTGGCGTACGATATATACCTTTAACTGGTCAAAACATTAGAGATTATTTTTTATTAACCGAAGGAACTTTATTTCAAAAATATAAATTCCCATCGGAATATTTTATAGATGTAAATCGTTTAATAAAAGAAGCCGGATATAATTCAGGTATTTTTAAAACACAAATTACATTAATTAACAAACGATTGGGCAGTGATAAGGAATTTGATAAAGTTTGGATTCAAGAAATTTCTCCATCAAGAACGGAGATACGCGTTTTAGTACACAAAAAGGGAATAGATTTATTTTCAGAACTTGGGCAACAATATAACGCATTTGTTAATGATTTGGAATTTAGAGATGATACGATACGAACTATTTTTGAGTATATCGAAAAAATTAATCCATCAGTTATTAGTACTTATTTGAAATCAACATATTCTGAAAAATGGGTACAAAAGCTTGTGCAAGAATATAATTTAAAAGATTTAGATTTATTTTGCACTCAAATTTATAATAAGTTCATGGAATCTACGATATATGAATTTACAAACCGAATATCTGATATCAATGATATTAATTATGGAAAACCAAAAGGTGTTAAAAACAGTATAACCCTATCTAAAAATGATATAAGAAAAATATGTGAAAGAATTTTGGTAAATGTTTTGCATAAATTTATGTTAGTACCTAATGTATCGTTTGGTTCTAAAGTAAATCAAACAATACAAAGTATGGATGAAGTTGAAAAAATAATTCAAACAAAGACATCAGATTTACAAATTGATACAAAAATACCAGAAAAGAAAATAGCGGTTATAATAAAAGAAACACCACCGGAAGAAGTAATTAAAGAAAAGGCAATTAAAGATGTGATATCGGATGTTATTAAAGACGATATCATAATACCAAAGACTGATATATTGCCTGCAGATGAAGTTGGTGTTTTACCAAAATTAGAACCACCACAAGAAATTGTTGTAGAACCTAAACCTATTGGCGCTCTACGAGGAATTTTCAGAGGCAGAGGACGTGCGATTGATAATCGTCAGGCAGAAGGAAATAATAGAAATTCATTTGATATAATGGATTCGGTACAAAATAGGATTTTAGAATAAAATATTTATATCCAAATGGCAAGATTAAATGACGATAGAATAGAACAATCGGATGAGCTCATAAAACAACAATTGGAGCAGAATGTAACATCGGTAGTTGATACTTTACAACCGGTTGATGCTGTTATTTTGCCTGATGGTAAGCCAGCCATTGTGAATAATAACAATGATATTGTACCAATAGGCGGACAAAATACAGCTGGCACTATAAATCAGGATGGTAATCTTATTTTTATTGTCAATTCAAATGAAAGTGGAGCTACACTATTTGTAAATGGGGAAAATACATTTAAAACAACTCCTACAAAATTATCTTATACTTTAGGTGATATTTTAAAATTAGGACAAGTATTAATTACTTCTCAAAGAAGAGATGTATTTGCAAATGAAAGCTATAGAATTACGGTTGTACAAAATCCTAATTTTAGCGATACAACGTTTAATAATTATGAGCCGATATTAAAAAATGTAGACGGATTTTTATCGGTTGAACCTGATGCTAAAAAGGCAATTTTTACAAAAACACCACCTTATTCTTTTAAAATAGAATATTATATTGGAGATGTTTTACAAAATTCGGATATAACTTTTGATAATCAAAATGTTAGAGATTTATCATTTAATTTTCCGAAAAATACAAAACTACCAGTTGTACCCGTTGATGATGTTGCAATAAAAACACCTACGTTTAATTTAGTAGTTTCCGTTACCGGTCCAAATAGAGCGATTAATATAGAAAAGGCGGATGGTAGTGAACGAAGCTTGTTGAATAGTGGTAATACTGCAATTATCGCAGATTCTGGCGCAGATTTTGTAATATCAAGTGCGAACCCAGGACTTTATAGAGTTTTAAATGCTCAATATATTCCAGAAAATGGTAAAGGTACACCTGTTATAGCTGAAACTGGTGAAAATTTAGTTTATAGATTTACATTGACCGCCAATTCAGTTTTAAATGTAGAAGTTGAAGAAATAACTATAACCGAAACTACAACACCTTCACTTTCTATTGTAACATCTGATTCTTTATTAAAATATAATATTAATTCAAAAGCAGATTTACCTTTAGTTGTAAAGGCAAATGGAAATGTAACATCTATAACCGCTTACGTTAAAGATAAAGAATATACTTTTACAAAGGATAGTGCACAGAATGAAACGTTGATAATAATTCCTGGTTCGGCGTTTGATACGATAGGAAATTATAAATTAATATTAGTTCCTAAAAATGTATCAATCGATGGTAATCCATTGGAATTATCGATACCGGTATTTGATGAGGTGTTTGTTGGTGTTCCTGATTTAAGAAACATAGTATATCCTAAAGAAATAGTAGGAGCTGATTATTCTGGAACAAATGTTGATTTTCAAATATCATATGATTCCGTAAATACTGATTTTGTTAGAATATATATTAATAATTCTACCGGATATTTCAGACAAGCTGCGGGTGGTAATGTCAGTTTTAATTTTCAAAAACTTCTTGAATATATTAATTACGATACTTCTGCAAATGATAAAGTAATTAGTATTATTTTAAAACTTGTCCCATATAACATAAGTGGACAGAAAGAGGTAGTTGGTAAAGAAGAAACAATTTCTATTAATTTCCAAAAAAGTGATTTAGAGATTCCTAGAAATGTTGCAATTAATAGAATTGCTGAAGGGTTCTTAAATCAACTTGAATCAAAAATATTTGATGAAGAAACAAATAAATATCTTACACATTTATTACATTTAGGAGATGCTAACAATAAGGTAATAACAACTTGGTTGGGTGATAGAAACACTTTGATTTACAAGTTATACGAACCACTAGAAACATCAATACAGCCAAATCAAGAGTTATGGGTATCGAAAGTTATTTCAACACCTATAATTGAAACCGTTACTATTGTTGGTGAAGAAGAAATTACCTGTAATACATTAAGAGGGCCTAATTTTTCTTTACAACCAGATAATGGAATAGAGTTTCAGATATATGATACATTGGTAGCAAGTGGTTCGGTAAGTTCTACATCACTTGTAAGTAATTTTGCATTAAAGAATGGTATTGATACTTCTAAAATAACAATCCAATATGCAAGCGGTTCTGAATATTTGTTTGAAAACTTTATAAACTTTAGTTCGGCAACGGAAAGAGTTGAAAATTTTGTTTATAAGGTAAAATTATTGGAATATTATGATAGTAAAATATCAGAATTAAGTTCAAATTCTATTGGTGAAACAAATGAGAAGAAAAAATTTGAAAACGCATCGGTAGAAATTAAAACTAATTTCGATGGATATGAAAAGTATTTATATTATACAACAAACGAAGAATCAAATGGATTAGCATATCCAAAAACCAATCCATCATCATCTATATTAATTAATACCACGTCATCTTTATTTACGTTGTGGTATGATACTGCGTTGGATGCATCTATTGTATTCGATAAATACAATCCAAATAAAATTAGTAATAACATACCGGAATACATAATAGAATCCGAAGAAAATAAGGAATTTGTTATCTTTATGGATATGTTAGGACAGCATTTTGATGCATTGTGGATTTACATTAAATCATTATCCAAATCCAAAGAATTATATGAAAACTCCTTATATGGAATTTCTAATGATATGGTAATACATATTTTAGAATCTTTGGGGTGGAATTCTAAACGTGCATTTGATTCTAACTTTTTATGGGAATATGTATTTGGGCAATATCAGGATGGACGTCAAAAATATTCCAAATCATTAAAATCTGCAAATGAAGAAGTTTGGAGAAGAATATTAAATAACCTTCCATATATTTTAAAGCATAAGGGAACTGGTAGAGCTATGAAAGCTGTAATGGCTTGTTATGGTGTACCACAATCTATGTTGACTATAATGGAATTCGGTGGACCACAAGACCCGAGTAAAGGTGGTAGTACACAATTTACATTTGATGATAGAACAGCGGCTTATTATTTAAGTGGGAGTTCATCTGTAAAAGTTCCTTGGGTAAGTTCTTCTTTGACAAACGATTATCCAAATTGTATAGAGTTTAGAATTAAACCAGATACTTTACCAAACACGGTTTATACATTGATATCCGGAAGTGAGTGGAGTTTGGATTTAGTAAAAACAACCGGTTCATTTGGTAAATTGGAATTAAACTTCGGTGGTGACCAGGCGTTAGCTCCATACTTTGCTCCTACTGGACCAAATACACCGTATATAACATCAACAATAATTTACGCATATGGTCCTGATTATAAAACAGGAAGTTTAGATTTTCCAATTTCAACCGAACACTATTCAAATGTTGTAATCAATAGGCATAATTATCCAGGTTCAACTTCATTATTTGAAGTATGGTTGGGAACATCCGATGGTGAAAGAATTATAACATCGGTGAGTATGTCTATATTAAGTGAAGATACTCAATGGGGAACTGGTTCTTATGTACAAATTGGTGGAAACGGATATAAAGGAAACGTAGATGAATTCCGTCTTTGGAAAGTTCCTTTACAACGAAGTAAGTTCAATAATCATACATTATTTCCAGATGCAATAAATGGTAATTCATATACAGCTTCTACTGAAGATTTATTATTCAGATTAGATTTTGAATATCCGAAAGATAGGAATATTGACCCGTATATTAAGAATGTGGCAATAAATGATACATATGGGCATAATTCGGCAACTGCTAGTTTTACTTATGTTGCACCAAATTATCCATATCAACATACTCCATACGATAGAACGGTAACAGCAACTGTGCCATCTTTAGGATTTGGATATTCTAATAAAATTAGATTTGAATCTGCTTCTTTAGTAACTGATTTATCATATAAAACTAGAGCAACTAAAAAATCATTTGACCAATCACCAATTGATTCCAACCGTTTAGGATTATTCTTCTCTCCTATTAAAGAAGTGAATATGGATATCCTAAAAACTTTTGGTGATTTTAATATAGATAATTATATTGGTGATTATAGTGATGAATATAAAGATGAATATCGTACTTTATCAAAACTTAGAAATTATTATTTCCAAAGAATGGAAAGAAATATTAATGAGTATATACAATTGGTAAGATACATTGATAAATCTTTATTTGATGTATTAGCAGATTTAGCTCCTGCAAGAGCAAAAATATCTAAAGGATTATTAATTGAACCACACTTTTTAGAAAGAAGTAAAACTAGATGGAATAGACCTTCATCGGAAAGAAATGACCACGAATCGGCTATTTCATTAATGGATACAAATCAGATTGATTCATCATATGAAGTAAAAGAAGGAGAATTAAATAATCAAGATATAGCAACACTTGAAGGTAATTTAAATAATTACGATGGTATTGTGAATGCAGGTGATGTTTACGAATTAGAGGGTACTAATCCTAATTACGAAGGATTGGTTGACTATAATGTTACCGATATGCTTGAAGCAGATGCACCTTTCTTTGATACGTTTATACAGGCATTACAAACCGGTAGTAACATTGTAGCGGAAGTTGATTCATTTAATTCTATACAAATAGGAATGGATAGAAATTCATTGGAAAATTTAGGATTTGGATTGTACGCTAAAAATGGTAGTGCGGTTGTAAGAACGTGGGATGGATTATTTGGTAATACCGAAACAACCGGAAGTAGAAAAAGTGTATTTTTAGTAAAAGAACAAACAACCAAAAAAATATCAACACAAATAGCAGGATATCCAGTAAATGGTGCATCACCTGGAGACCAAGTTAGATACCAAGATGTTCCAGTAACTTTCGATAATTATAAAGTTTCAGTTCAACCGTATGGTGGTAGTGTCACATTAGGAAATGGTGTTGTAGAAGCTACAACAATCAATGGATATTTACCAACACACTATAAATTTAAATTTATGCCGGAAGGATTGAAGCGTTCATACTTTAAAGGTTCACAACAAACCGTATCAACAACACCTGATGGATTATCTCCGGTAGAAACATTTACAACTAATCCTAACATACTTAGAGTGGCTAAGACTGGTAGAGGTAGTGGTGAACCGATACTTGAGGTTGATTAGAATTGAAAATACTAAATGGTTATATTTATTTTAGAAATAAAAGCATAAAAACAATATCAAATGGCATATTTAGATAATACCGAAATTACCGTAGATGCTATCCTTACAAAAAAAGGAAGACAAAAATTAGCATCGGGTCAGTCTTTGAATATCACAAAGTTCGCTTTGGGTGATGATGAGATTGATTATACATTATATGAGCCAGCACACCCAAAGGGTTCGGCTTATTATGATTCAGCAATCAGAGCTATTCCTATTACGGAAGCTAGTCCTGATGAAACTCAAATATTGAGATATAAATTAGTTACCCTTCCAAAAGGAACTACTCAAATTCCAACTGTAAGATTGGGTGTACCTTCAATTAGTGTAAACCAAACCGAAGGTGGTGTAGGATTAACTCCAACAACATCTCCTGCCGGAAATTCAAATGCAGGATATACGGTTGTATTGGCAGACCAAAGAAGTGGTACATTAACAGTGACAAGAGGAGCAACCGGAACAGGTACTGTACCTGTATTCTTGGGTGAAGAAATTACAACAACTGCACAAGTGGTAAGTGGTTTAGAATTCAGATTCACACCAAATCCAAACTTGACAATTGATATTTCAACCACATTGACAGTTTATGGTAATGAAACCGGAGGGTCTCAAACTATACCTGTAACAGTAATTTATAAAGCATAAAAAAATATAAAAAATGGCACTAGTAAATGACCCAAATATAACGGCCCAAATTGCATCGTTAGCAAATACGGGTACGATTGATACAAACCAAATAGTGGCTATACTTAACACCGTTTTACCAGCTGGTCAACAAATTGCAACAAACGCCGGAGTTACTACCGGTATTTATAAAAGATTTGGTGATTTTGATAAAGTAAACGCAAAAGTTGAGATAGTTACAACGGGATTATGGACAAATGATTCAGGATCCCTAACCGCATTCTTTACATCTTCACAAGCAGATGCACAGAGTGGAAAATATTACTATAACGTATATGATTTAAATCCAGTAAGTAGTGATGTTGAAGAAGTTCAATTTGCAGTAGCTTATGGACACGTTGATGGAAGTGGTTCTGTTGACTTAGCAACCGATGATAACGCGTTACTATCAACTAAAGCTACATACGCACAATATAAAGCTATGTTGTTAGACCCAACTGATGCAAAATTCTCTTTTGAAAATGCATCTGGTATAGAAACTGATTGTAATGGTGTTTACATCATAAATGTAGCTAGAAATAGATTCAGAGAAAAAATGGATGCAGGTAACTGGTCATTAACTCTTTCTGGTTCAAATGGTAAATTTACTTTTATCGATAATAGTGGTAAGAAATTTGGTGATGATTTAGGATTAAGTGGTAGAGTGTTTAAAGTTGTATCTGGTTCTTTAAATTTAGGAACACAAAGTGAAGCAACAATAAAAAATACCGCAGACCCATCAACCAGCGAAGGATATGGTTTATTTTATCCTGATAGAGGTATAATCGTTTTAAACGCTAAATCAGTAGGTACTGTGGTTGGTAGTGTTTGGAATGAAGCATTGCAAACTGTAGGTACATTAATTCCTTCGGATTCAACTGCAGCAGATATGTACAACCATAAGAGATTGTATTACGCAATTAAAAATGGTAAAGATTTTGAAGCACGTAGAACTGAAAACATTTCTACTCAACATTTCTTTGTAAGAGCAACGAATAGAGAATTTAACTATTCTAACAATCCTACATATATTGATGCGGATGGTTTCTTTGTAGAAAGTACATTTGAAAGTGACCCACAAACGTATGTTACCGCTGTAGGTCTTTACAATGACGCAAATGAATGTGTGGCAGTAGCTAAAACTTCTCAACCAATAGTTAAATCTTTTGATAAAGAAGTATTAATAAAAGTTAAATTATCATTCTAATATTAGTTTGATAAAAAGAAAGCACCCCCCTTTATAGGGGGTTTTTTCTTTATAGAATATTTATAATAAATCTAAATAGATGTTAAAGGATATACCAAAGTCCGATATTATAGTAAGACCTATAAAAGTTTATAAAGAGTGGAGACTTGATGAAAACGATATATCACCGATATATGCCACAAATCCAAATAATACTTTTGTAGATGTTGATAATGACCCACAAAGTCAGGGTATAGTTAAAAAAGTTTTGTATTCTTCAATAGAATCTCAATTTTATAGAAATGCGGATACCGCATCAGTATTATATGAAGTGGGAAATAGAAGGTCCTATGCTTCAAAAGATGAAAGAATTTTAGAAGATAATATTGTTGTATTACCAATACCACAACCATTTTATGGAGAAGGTATCAAAGTTGGAACTGTAACTCTAACCGATAATACAAATAATAACATATATACCGATGATGGATATTCTAATTTAATAGATTCTGGTAGTAATATTAAAGGTAATATATTTTATGACAGAGGTACTATTGTTTTGGCCAAAGATGTAACTGATGGTAGTACATTGAGTAGTTTCTTTTTAGATTTTCGTTCAACAAAGACGATATTTGAAAATGAAATTTTAATTAATGTGTTGGAAAACGAATTTAATTACTCACAAAACCCTTCGGCGGTTTATGAAGATGGCGGAAGAAAAATATCAACAAATATTCAAAGACCAGGCTCATATAGAGTTGGTGATATAGTATCCACTACATTCTATGACCCGGGTATTAAGTGGGTTAGAAATAAAAAATATCCGTTTACATCAGAAATTGATACAACGAAAATGGGTAGTTTTGATGACTATTTGATTTCTGGTTCAGTAGACCCAACAGGCTCATATCTAGCACCTTATATTACAACAATTGGGTTATATGATAATGAGATGAATATGGTGGCTGTAGCTAAATTACCCCAACCAATTAAATCGTTACCTGATTACCCATTAAACTTTATTATTAGGTTTGATACTTAAAAGAATGTTACTTAATATTTATTAGTAAATAAACAATATATGTCAAAATTAGTAGACTTATTAAATAATAGCGCACCGGCAACCTCAAAGGCTAATACCAAAGGTGTTGATAAAACACCAATTGATGCACAAAAAGAACCTTTTGCAAAATCAAAAGATTTAGTAAACAGTGATTTAACAAAGCCAAGAGGTGGTGAATTTGGTTCTTTTCCAGGAGCACCTGCAGGGTTTAAGCCAGCTGGATACGGACCGGGAGAAAGTGCATATTCTAAAAAAGTGCCAAAAAGATAATCAATGTCTTGGAAATTTAAGGGAAATATTGTTACAGAAGAAAACACTCCAGAGGGTGCGATTGGGTTTGTCTATAAAATTGTACATACTCCTACTGGTAAATTCTATATTGGTAAAAAATCACTTACTTCAACTCGCCGTTTGAAACCCTTAAAGGGAAAGGTTCGTAAAAGGGTAGTAAAAAAAGCTTCCGATTGGGAGAAATACTATTCATCAAACGAATGGATTAAGAATGAAGTAAAAGAAGGTAGAGGTGAAGATTTTGAAAGAGAAATTATTCAATTCTGCTTTAGTAAAAAATCACTTACATATTGGGAAGTTTGGTGGCAGTTTAAATTAGATGTTTTGGCTGATTCACAATCTATTAATGAAAATTTAATGGGAAAATTCTTCCGAAAGGATATATATTAATAAACATACGTTATGACAATTACTCAAATTTGTAAAAAATATGGTATCTCCGATTCATATTTAAATTCAAAAGATGATGCACATTCTATTGCGGCAACATCACTTATAGACCTTAAAGCTATGGTTCTCGAAAACAAACCTAGAGAAGAAGTAGCCAATAAACTTCAATTTTTAGCCGATTTTCTCATTGATGTTAAAAATTCTTATGGCGGTTAATTAAATTTGGTTATTTCCCAAGAAAGTTGTATATTTGTATAAGTTTTTGTGGATATAACCTAAATTATGTTATCGGGTAAGAATAAATTAAAAATAATCAATATATTAGACTCCGCATTGGGAGTAGGTTCATCCTTAAAGGGAAATGAGCAGGCACACCATTGTCCTTTTTGTAATCACCATAAGAAGAAACTTCAAATAAATTTAGATAATCAGAGATGGCATTGCTGGGTATGTGATTCCAAAGGTAGAAGTATATCATCCCTACTTCGCAAACTCAATGTGGATATTAGGGATATAGGGGTTGTAAGAGATGTATATGGTGATGAACCTGAATATGATTCGAAGGAAGAATATGTAGCTAAATTACAATTACCAAAAGAATTCAAACAATTATATTTTTGTCCAAAGAGTATTAACCCAGCTTATAAGCAAGCTCTACATTATTTAAATAAAAGAGGTATCACAAAAGCTGATATCGTAAAATATAACATCGGATATTGCGAAGATGGTTTATACAATGGAAGGGTTATTATACCTTCTTACGATGATAATGGTGACCTTAATTACTTTGTAGCTCGTTCATTTTATGAAGATGAGAAAATGAAGTATAAGAACCCACCGGTAAGTAGAGATGTAATTGTATTTGAAAATATGATTAATTGGAACGAACCTATTACATTGGTTGAAGGTGTGTTTGATTCATTTTCAGTAAAGAGAAATGTAGTTCCGTTGTTGGGTAAGTTCTTACTCAGCAAACTGAAAAATAAAATTATGGAAAAGGGTGTTAAGGATGTAACTATTATGTTGGATTCCGATGCCGTTGAAGATTCCACTAAACATACTGAATGGTTTCAAAAGAATGGAATCAAAGTAAGAAACATTATACCAACCGATAAGGATGCTGGTGAAATGGGATTTGAAAAAGTAAATGAATTATTGAAAGATGCTAAAGAAACTAGTTGGGATGATTTGGTACTTTCAAAATTAAATAATATATGAGTTTAAAAAGAATATATCATATTGCGGATATCCATATTCGTAATGTAAAGAGACACAAAGAATTTAGAGGTGTCTTTGAAAAAATGTTTGAAGAAATTCGTACCAGAGGTACTGAAGATTCTCTAATCTACTTAGCAGGTGATATCGCACATGCTAAACTAGAAATGTCACCTGAATTGGTTAAAGAAATTAGTTGGTTGTTTACCGAATGTTCTAAACATTGTAAAACGATATTGATTGCGGGTAACCACGATTGTAATATGAATAACTCCGATAGGTTGGATGTACTTTCACCTATTGTGGAAGCACTTAATCTTCCAAACTTTCATTACTTAAAAGATACACAAATCTTTTGGGAAGATAAAGTTGCATTTGCGGTATATTCTATTTTTGATAATAAAGATAATTGGCCTAAAGCGGATGATTGGACAATGATGCCGGCCAGAAAAAAGATTGCACTATTTCACGGACCTGTGGACCATTCACAAACCGATATAGGTTACGTTGTATCATCTCGTCATTTCACAACTGATATGTTCGATGGATACGATTTAGCCCTATTAGGTGATATCCACAAAAGACAAGAACTAATCTCCCCTAAAGGTTGTAAGTGTGTTTATGCAGGTTCGTTAGTGCAACAAAACTTTGGTGAAACATTAGATAAGCACGGATTTCTTGTTTGGGATTTAGATACAATGACTTATGAAGAAGTTGATATCCAAAACGATTATGGTTACTATACGATGGATGTTATAAATGGTGTAGTACCTGATGTAACCGATATGCCTGTCCATCCCCGTTTAAGAGTAAGATTTTCTGAAACCGATGTAGCAGATACCAAACGAGCAATCACCGAAATCAAAATAAAATATGGTGTAGAAGATTTTACAACAATTAAAACGGATAGTTTACAGAAAAAGAAAACCGGTGATAGAGATAATCAATTGGAATTAGAAGATATAACTGATGTTAATTATCAAAACTCCCTAATTACTGATTATATCCAAAGAATGATGCCGTTTGTTAGTGCAGAAGATATAGCCGGAATTCAATCTCTTAATAAAGATATTAATAGTAGAATAGTTGCGGACGAACTAACGAGAAACGTACAATGGAAGCCGGTAAGATTTGAATTCAGTAATATGTTTTCATACGGAGAAGATAATGTGATAAACTTCGGCAAAGTAACTGGATTGATGGGATTGTTTGCACCAAATGCAAGCGGAAAATCATCTCTATTTGATGCAATCTCATTTTGTCTATTTGATAAGTGTAGTAGAGCATTCAAAGCGGCACATGTTATGAACAATAGAAAGGCCGATTTTCATTGCCAATTGGATTTTCAAATAGAAGGTGTAGAATACTCAATAAGAAGGGAAGCAAGGACTGTTAATAAGGGAAAGAACGTTAAAGTAGATGTACAATTTTGGAGAACGTTAGATGGGGTAGCTGAATCCCTTAATGGAACTGAAAGAAGGGATACCAACCAGGTTATCGAAGGGTATGTGGGAAGATATGAAGATTTTGTACTAACCGCACTTTCACTACAAGGAAACAACGCTCTATTCATTGATAAACCACAATCGGAAAGAAAAGACCTATTGGTTCAATTTATGGGATTGGATATATTTGATAAATTATATGAAGCGGCGGCTGAAGACATTAAGGAAGTGGCTGTACTTATCAGAAATTTCAAACGTAATGATTTTACTTCTGAATTGGCGACGAAGGAAACCGAATTCAATACTAAAAAATCAGAATTAAATGATTTAAATAAAACCCTAAAAGATTATACCGAATCCAGAGATAGAATCCAAAATCAAATATCTGATTTAAAGGAATCTTTGATACCTACTGATTCTAATCTGGATATCAACGTATTGGGTGATTCCAGAAGGACCATTGAGAGGAAATTAGAAAGTAATGGTAATGATAAGAAAACAAAGGAATCGAAAATAAAAGAGTTTGAGGGGGTTTTAAACGAAGTATCGGAATCAATTAGTATGTACGATAATGTTAATGGGTTATCGATAGATGATGCGAAGAAAGAGTGGGACCTTGCAAAAGGTAAACTATCGGATATTCAACAACAAATAGACCGTTTGGAATCTCAATATGAGAGGAATTTAGAGAAGCTTACACATTTGGAAACACATGAATATGACCCAAATTGTAAGTTTTGTATGAACAATGTATTTGTGAAGGATGCAATTGCAACAAAAGAAATAGTTAAAACACAGGAATCACAGTTAGAAACACTTAATATTGCACAACATGCTTTGATAAGAGTAACTGAACCTTTTTCCGAAGTAGAGGAAGTATGGGAAAAGCTGGTTGATTTAAGAAATAAGTATAATAAAGGAATTGTACTTAAAGAAAAGACTGAAGCTGAATTAGATGGTTTAGAAACACAAACCGAACTTCTTAAAACTCAATTAGAAGGTGTTGATAGTGATATTCAACGATATAACGAAAACATTGCAACGATAAGTAAAAATACAGCAATAAACCAAGAAATTAGAGTTTTAGAAGTTGATAAGAAAAATATAGAAAGTGATATTGCAATCACCAATAAAAAAATATTGACTATTACTGGTGAGATGGGTTCTATTGAATCGTTTATAAATGTGACAAAATCTAAAATACAAGAAGTTAAAGATTTAGAACAAAAGAATGATTTATATACCTACTATTTGGATGCTGTTAAAAAAGATGGTGTACCTTATGAACTTATTTCTAAAGCAATGCCGGTAATTGAGAATGAAGTAAACAATATTCTAGCACAAGTTGTAGATTTCTCACTTTCAATGGATACCGATGGTAAGAACATTAACGCTAAAATCGTTTACGAAGACCAGGCATGGAATTTAGAGATGTGTAGTGGTATGGAGAAGTTTATATCCGGGCTGGCTATTAGAGTGGCTCTAATTAACATCTGTGGATTACCTAGACCTAACTTCCTAGTAATAGATGAAGGGTTTGGTACATTGGATGCGGATAATCTATCTTCATTGTTTATGATGATGCAGTATCTTAAAACACAATTCGATTTTATTTGGATGATTTCTCACTTGGAACAAATGAGAGATATCGTAGATGGGTTAATTGAGATTAAAAAGGATAATGGGTTTTCTAAAATTAACTTTTAGAATTAACTGGTAATATATTTTTAGGTAGAGGTTTCTTTGAAGCTTCTACCTTTTCTTTTATAAGGGTTTCTACTAATCCATTTATTTTGTATCCTCTTTCTTTACAAAATTCTTTTAATAATTGATGAATTTCAGCATCAATTTGTATCATTGAGTATTTTTTCATAACGTTTCTTTAGTTTTATTTAGTATTCTTTAGATTTTTCTTTTGATTATAATTATTGTAAATATTTATTTTATATCATTAGAAAATAACACTATTAATGCCAAGAATAAAAAAATACGCAGATGGTCAGAAAAGTAATTTAAATCCAGTACAGACATTAAGTTCTTTTCAAACATTTCTGATAGATGACAGTCCGAATTCCACATATTTTAAAATTACCGAATTTAACGATACGTTTACTGGTGGTAAAAATGGATTTTTAATAGAAGGGTCTGAATATCTAAAAGAAACAACTGAAATAAAAATACAAATATTAGATGTTGCTGGCAATCCTGTTTATTATGAACCTGGTAATGGTGTACCTGAATACTATGAAGGTACTTCTAAACTAATAGCAGTTTATATATACGAAGATACTCCGATAGGTGAAGCAAAGATTACTATTCTCGGTGAGTTGAAAAGTTATGTAGATGACGGTGGTGTTGTAAGAGATGTACCTGATGAGTGGAAAAATGTTTATAATGTAAAATGGGAAAAACCATTTAAAATTAATAGATTATTATCGAATGAGGATAAGGTAAGATTTTATAAAAGACCAAACGTATCTATTACGGAAATAGTAAAACCTATTTATTCTAATATTAGCTCTACAATAACACAAAAAGGGCATGTAGATGGTTTTTCACAAGTACCCGCCGCCGGTACTCCCCTTACAAATTTTAGCCAACCAACAAGTTATCTTGTACAAATTAACGATGGTGGTGCATGGACGGGTTCGGTAGTTGGAACAACAATTGAATTTACTGACCTTAATTTCTTTTCACAAGCAGATGATATAATTAGTAAAACTGATTTAACAATTACTAATCCTTATACCGTAAATGGATTGGTATCAGATTTTTCAAATCAAAGATATACCGCATCATTTAATTATATTGAGGGACTAGATAATTTAAAAACCGCACTTACCGGTTCATTTGCAAAAATAACATTATCGGATTTAACTACATTCGTAGGGGATGTGGCTAGAGTAAAGATATTCAGAAAATCTCAATCAGACCTTTCCGATTATCAATTTATACAAGAAATTCAGTTAGAGTCTAATGAAATATTAAGAGATTTAGAAACAACTGTTAAGAATGAAGAATATTATGGTGGATTTGATTTATTTAATTTTAAAAATTATTGGGTAACTTCTTCTAATAATTTATCTACTGAATTTAATCAAACGTATCTATACAACTCGGTTAAATTAAACAGTTCAGGAACAAATTTATTCTATACAACTAAATCTTTAGATATTAATGCTGATAGTGAATATAGTTTAACATTTAACGTTAGAGCGGGTAGTCCAATTAATACTACTGATACTCTTTTGGTATATTTAAGTGGTTCTAAACAGTCTACATATAACAATGTAATAACAAATGTAGGCACAAAGCAAAATATTTTAAATGTAACTTCCGATAATAGTTTATTACAAAAATCTCAAATAACTGCAAACTTTAAAGCGGAAGATTTATCGGATGTAAAATTATTTTTTGAAGTTAAAGGAAATGCATGGTATATATCGGATGTAAGTTTAAGAGCATCACAAGAAACTGCATTTTCTCCGGATGAAATCTCATTTATTCAACCAATACCGAGAACATTACCGAGAGAAACATTTGATTTTAGATTTCAGTTTTACGATATTAATAACAATTATATTCCTGTAGTTGTTGAAGAAAGTAAAACATTTGATGGTGGTAATTTAAATGTAATTAATAAAGATTTACAACTAGTTCCATCTTCTTTATATTTCCAATTTGATTCTGGATCCGGAAATGGTAACCCTATTCCACCAACCGTAATTTCGATTGATGTAATAAAAAGCTATTTAACCGGTTCGGTAACATATACATCTCGTTCTTTTGATTTTTTTGGAAATGAATTATCTTCTTCTCAATACGTTGGGGGACAAGTGCCTGGATTACTTTTGAATAGAGAAACTGATTTATTAACTTTAACTGTTGCAAACTTTACAGGTTCTAACGAAGATATTGTTGTTCAATATATAGAATTTACCGGTGAGTGTGAAGGAATAAATGATTCCATTATCATAACAAGAGTTGTAGATGGTAAGGGTGGTGTAAATTATGAGATAAGACCATATAGAGGAACTGTAATTAGAAATAATGACCCATCTGGTTCACTTGAAGTTCAGGCAGTAAGAATAGATGGAATAAACGAATTAGATATTAGAAGTGGATTGCCATACGGCCGTTCTAGTAATAGATTATACGTTGCTTCTGGTTCATATTATGTAACATTGACCGATGCATCTGCCAGTGGATTTGTAAAAGGAATTTATCCAGGTGTTACCGGTTCTGGAGAACTTGATTATAATGCAATTTTTAATAGAGATTCAATAGATGGGCAAAGAACTATTTACTTAATAGCATCGGGTTCAGAACCTACTCCAACAAATCCTAATGTAACTGCATCAATTTATACAACATTAACATTAACGGATTTATTAGATGGTATTGATGCTGGATTTGTAACCTACGATGCTGATGCATTTACTATAAATCCAAGATTATCAAAAGTATTTACTCCACCATCTGCAAGTGCAACTGCATCGTTTTATAGAAGGGGTACAAGTTCAAATCCAATTTCGGCATCAGTTATGGTTTACCCATCGATGTCTATAAATTCAGATTTTGTACCAGAGTATTGGGTATATTATATGACTCAGAGTGTAAATTCTGATATTAAAATAAGTGCAACTGATGATAATAACTACATTATAAATTCTACTTTAGAAAATCAATTTGTAGGAACACCTTTATCTCAAAGTAAAACTCTTACAATAAATTGGACTTATATTGAACCATATTCTTCGGAATCAGTAAGCATTAATAAAACGTTTACAATTGTTCCAGAAGGTAAACCTGGAGATGAAAGTATAGTATTTGAAATAGTTCCTGCGAATGTAAATCTTAATGCAAACTCAAGAGGTATTGTAAATGATTATAAACCATCTACTGGTGAAATTAGATTGAAGCAAGGGTCTAGATATTTGTTATTTACTGGAAGTAGATTTCCTGGAACATTCCATATTGCAACAGCATCTATTGTAGCAAATAATATAACAAATGGTAATATAAGATTTGATAACAACTATACTCATTCACTTATTTTTAGTGCATCATCTAATATGACTAATTTAAGTGGAAGTATTGAATTTCCATTAGAGATTCAACCGTATTACACATCATCGGTTTATACAGCGAGTGTGTATCAGTATTTTACAAAAATATTAGATGGACCTCCACCGATTCAGATTGTAATATCACCAACATCGGTGGCAATACCTGCGGATGAAGTTGGTTATATTTCTTCATATGCAAGTACGAACACTACATTGACTGTTAAAGAAGGTGATGATTTTCTTACCTTTACAACGCGTTCAACTGCACCGGGTACTTGGAGAATAAATTCAATAGAAACTCGTAATTCTGGAGTTTGGAATATAAGAACGGGTTCATTATCATCATCTTCATTAAGTACAGCTACTATAAATTATAATAGGTTTGATGCACCATATGTTTCTGCAAGTGCTTTATATACAATTCAAGTATATCCATTTGCATTGGGGAGCGGGCATCAATATACATCTTCTATTTTTACTAGGACTCAAACATTTACAAAAAACGTAGCACCACCAAATGCACGTTCATTGGATTTTAGAGCATCAACGGCTACAATTAATTACGATAGAGATGGATATACTGATGTTGGTGATGTTACACTTACCGTAACTGCATTCAACACAACAGGTTCGTACATACCTGGTCAAACTGATGGACCGAATGCATATTTGTATTATGTAGAATCGGATGGTAGTGAAACATTTTATGCAGGGCCTAGTGTATTGGAAGGAACACCGCCGTTTTGTGAATTTAGCGGAATAAGTGGTGGTGATGCTGCAGGACCTGGTGAAAACAAAACATGGAAAGTAAAATTAACCGATGGTGCGGCACCAACTGTAACTCCATCAGTTCCATTACCACCATCAATAATAAAAGCAGAAGCACAATTAACAATAGCCGGTATTAAGGGTGGGGCAGATGCATACAAATACTCTGCAACAAATACCAATGCATCCATAACCGCTGATTTGTGGACAACGCAGTTTACGGGAAGTGGAATGCAAATTTCGGCATTTAAAGGTACAACTCAATTAGCACATACATCATCATACGTTATATCGCAAGAAGTTAATGATTATTTAGGAAATTTAATTGGTAACCTTGGATATTATTCTGCATCAATTTTTACTACATCTTCTTGGATTAATGTTGCACCACCCAATAGATTGATAGGTAACCCTGCGGCAATTAACGATATAGTTAGTTGGTACGCACCTGCGGTTAATCATAGTGCTGAAATTATTTATAAAATCGATTATGAAAAAAATAGACAAATTGATTTTGTAACACAATCATTAGCAGTTCAATTTACACCACCGGCACCTTATAGTGCAAACTTATCCAGTGAAAACGCTGGAATTATATATAGAGTTTCTGGAGAAGTCGAATTTGATTTATCTACAACTACAATAAGAGTTTTTAGAGGAGATTTAGAATTAACAAATGTTTCAACTTTTAGCGGAGGGCAATTAGATGCATATGGTGTAACCGGATATCCAAATCAATGTAGAGTAAGTATTCTATCATACTCTGGACATTTAACTTTGGCCGGTGGATTAACGGCTGGTTCTCATGTTTCGGGTGGTCCGGCATCTTTTGCAGGTATAAGTAATTGGTCAAGTCCTGAAACAATTTCATCCGGTGAAATTATATTCCAAATAGATTGTGAAGGTAGAGAAACGCTTTATAAAACTCTTTCTCTATCAGTAGTATATGAAGGTAATACTGGTCCTGGTATTGTGATGAGAGGTATATGGAGTTCAACTATTGATTATATATCTGAAATAGCAAACCAAAGAAGAGATGCTGTAATTTGGCCTGACCCAGCAACAATAAATAAAGAAACACACTATTGGGCTGCTATAACAGGTAGTGGACCTGGAACACCGGTTGGAGCACAACAACCAGATGGTTCGGCACCATATACTGATACAACATATTGGCAGTATTTAGGACAAGAAGAATTTTTTGTATCGGCCAAGATTGCGATATTTGAAGAATCATATGTAAAGAATACTTTAAATGTTGGTACTAAAGATGGAACTGGTGCTTTTGCCAATATTGTATTAGCGGGTGGTAGAACTGACCCATATATTGCCATAGGCCAAACGGGTACACAAGGAACATCGGGTACAGGAACTTCAATTAGCGGACCGGGTGTAATTGGGTATAATAGACCCGGTATTTTTATGGGTGTTTATGAAGACGGTGCAAATGGTACAACAGGACGTTTCTCAATTAAAACAACTGGTACATCTGGTAAGGGAATGTTTTGGGATGGTGACCAATTGACTATAGTTGGTTCTATACGTCAAAGACAACCTGGTATTCCTGAAGGAAGTTATAGAGGTATATGGGCTTCTGGGGTAACCTATTATCCAGACGATACTGTAAGATATGCATCATCTACATGGATAAATTCAAATACACATACTTCTACAAACGATAACAATATTAATACCGGTTATCCACCGGATGCAACCAATACTTGGGCAGTATCCGCTGCAGCTGGTACATCTGGAACAACTGGCACATCCGGCACCACTGGTACCGCGGGCACAACTGGTACTGCTGGGGGTCCTGGTCCTGGTGTTGTATATAGGGGATTATTTAATCCAAATGAAAGATATTTTCATACAACCGAAAGAAAAGATATTACTAAATATGGTAGTACATACTATCTCACAAATAATACGGGATTGAATGGAAGTGCGGGTACTCAAGGTGCCGGTACATTTTGGAATTATCCTGGTGGCGGAAATACAAACTGGACTTCGTTTGGTGCACAATTCAGTTCAGTAGCAACCGATGTATTATTTGCAGTAGAACAATATGTTGATAAAACTATTAATATCGGTGCAAGAGGAGCAAATTCACTTATTGTTTTAAATGCAAATGAAAGTGGTTCTAATGCTAATCCTTATTTATCTATTGGACAAATAAGCTCTAGTATTGGTCCTGGTAACTGGGTTACAGAATCTCAAGTTCAAGGTTATGATAATACTGGAATTTTTATGGGATTTGACCAAGGGGTTTCGAAATTATCATTAAAGGGAGTATCTGGTTCGCTTCTTTGGAACGGTGAAGATTTATCTATAAATGGTTCTATTAATTCAAATGATGGTACAATTGGTGGATGGACTATAGGACCTGGATCAATAATATCAGCAGACCAAAATATTAGATTATATTCAGAACCATCCGAATCAATTGCGGTATTTGATGGCGCAGGTAGTTTAAGATTTTTCGCAAATACAAAATTAACATTACCAGAACCAACTGGCATAACATATCCAAATGCTATTTTACCAACATATACTACTTCATCAAATCAAACTAATGGTGTACCAAATGATGGAACATTTGACCCATATTATGGTGGAACTATTGCATATGATTATAATATTATACCAAGTTCAAATGGTTCGTTCACCACTCAAGCAGCCGGTCAACATGTTATAACATATAATTTACCATTCAGTTATAATAATTATGTAACCGCAAATGGTTCAGCGGATGGGACTTTATACTTACGTTTGATTCTCACAACAGGAGGACATTATCCACAGCCATTTACTAATTATGTAGAAACTTCAAACTATGCAATTGCATCTGCACAAGGTACGGTAAATCAATATTATGAATGGAACGGATTTCAATATACAATATCTTATTATCCAGGATCTCAAACTTCTTATTTGCCGGCAACAAAAATGACAATATTGGCAGATTTACAATCTGGAGTAACTTATTATTTAACTTTAGTTGGATACGCATACGCGCATAGTAATGATACATCTGACCCGTCTCAGTATCCTCCGTATGGATTTGATTCGGAAGTAGATACAAGCTTGTTTGCAGCATCTACTGGAACTGTAACAATAAAAACAATATCAGCGGGTACTATTATAAATGGTGGTGGCTTCCAGGCCGTATTGGCAGATGATAAGTATTTGAGGGTAAGAGATGGTGTAAGTGGTTCTTATAACTTTTCAACCGAAATCACAGGTAGTTTAATGGTCGATAGGTCGATTAGTAAATATAGTAATGGATATGGAAATCCATCTGCAGTAAAAGCATTTGGAACAATTAGATACAATGGTGGTGGTATTACAAATGCTGCAAACTATACTATTTTAAATCGTTACAATATTAGTAGTACATTAGCTGTAGGTTCATTTAATATTTATGATGTAATTTTTACCAATCCAATGGATTCTACGGATTATATTGTTCAAACCACAACGTCAAACGTAGCATATGCTAGCCAAGAAGTTGGAAATATGGCCGTAATTACTGGAAAAAGTATTAGTGGATTTTCTTTTAGAATAGAAAGACCTAGTCATACTAGTCCTGGTATTGTAACAACCTATATTGGCGGTAACCTTGCTGGACATTGGACACCTGAATTTGTTGATTTTGTAGTATTGGCAAGATAAAAAAATGAATAATTTATGAAACCAAAATTAATTATAAGTGAAAAAAATGGTGATATTAAGTGGATATCACCGAATGAAGAAACTATTGATTTTATAATCAAAAAAGTAATACCATCGGATTCAAATTACGTTTTTATGTATGATGATTCTGAAATTGATTATTCATTTAATTTTTGTTACGATTTTAATTTTAATGATGAGAATGGTTCAACTGCGATTCCATCTTTAAATTTAGAAAAGGCAAAAGAATTATTTTTAAATTATTTGAGATATAAAAGAAGTGAATTATTTCCGGATTTAGATTTACAATATATGAGAGCATTAGAAACCGGAAATCAAACATTAATTCAAGAAATAGTTACAAAAAAACAACAATTAAGAGATTTGCCAAATATGGATTTTTCAGATGTGACAACCGCAATTCAATTAAAACAAACATGGCCTACTGATATATTAGGAGAATCACCTTTTTAATAAAAAATATAAATGCCATCATCAACACTATATAGAGCAACCTTACCAAATGGAACATCTGGCGATGTTACATGGACTGAATGTGAAGGAAATGAAGTAACTGTTTTTGTACCTTCTAAAATTGGTTCAATAATATTCTCCGCACAAACTGATGAATATACCGTACCTGGAGGTTCGGTTGTTGAAACATTTGGTACAGCGACCAGTGATTGTTTATCAGCATCTATTACATTCACAACCACAACAACCACATCAGCACCACCAGAACCACCAGCACCAACAACTACAACTTTGGCTCCTTCATCGTTTAGCTTGGGATATCATGCTTCTTCTGCCGCAAATTCTTGTTACGATTATACATCATCACCAACAACTTATTATTCGTTTGGAGGAACTGTGTTACAAAATACACTACAAATATTTACTAATAGTGGATTGACAATTCCCGCACCCAATGGATATTATTCAGATGGAACTAATTATTTTATTATTAGTGATAATGGAACTTTAGATGATAAGGGTACGTGTTTATCGGTTACTACAACCACTACAACTACAACAACTACAACAACTACTACAACTACTACAACTACAACAACTACAACAACTACTACAACTGCGGCACCAACAACAACTACTACTACAACTGCGGCACCAACAACAACTACTACAACTGAAGCACCAACAACAACTACTACAACGGAAGCGCCAACTACAACTACTACAACTGAAGCACCAACAACAACTACTACAACGGAAGCGCCTACAACAACTACTACAACGGAAGCGCCTACAACAACTACTACAACTACAACAACAACGGAAGCACCTATAACAACTACAACAACAACGGAAGCACCTACAACAACTACAACTACAACGGAAGCACCTACAACAACTACAACTACAACGGCTGCACCATCATATTTCTATTGGAGTGCTGAATATTGTTATTCGGCAACTACTTTGGTTGTAAGATTTAGTGTTGACCAAGTAGCGTTTAGTGTATTTGAAACTCCTACACCATATACCTGTGTTAGATTACTTGAGCCTACGTTTGGTCCTTCATTTGATATTGATTTGGGTGATGGTTCTACTTATGTGGGAACTGATTGTACTTCGTGTCCAGCAGCACCAACTACAACAACTACAGCTGCAATAGTCTATGAATATTGGGATTACGAACCGTGTACCGGTGTAGGTGCGTATGGTGGAGCACAATATACCTATGAAGGTATAGCAGGAAGTACACCTGGATGTATATCGTTTGGTGGAGAAACGTGGAGTCAGGTTGGACTTGGTGGTTACCCTGGGCCAGCTAATTTACCATTGTTCTTTGGAACGGTAACCACAGGAGTAAGCTGTACATCGTGTTTATAAAACATTAATTAATTACTATGAAAAAAATTCGTTACATTTGTTGTCAACCGGCAATAACTTATTACACTTGGCAAGTTGAAGTTCTAATTAACAACTTCAAAAAAATGGGAGTAAATCCAAATTATATTGATATTGTATGTGGTATAGAAAATGGTATTGTTCCGGATGAATGGAAGAAATTAATGTTACATTACAATACTATACGATTTTTCTTTTATAATGATACTAGAAACGATAAAGGTTATCAACCATCTATTTATTTTAATTTAATGAAGCAACATATTGTTGCAAGGCCAGAAATTCAAGATGATGTTTTATTTTTACATGATTCGGATATAGTTTTAACAAAACCACCGAAATTTGATGATATGATAAAAGGTAATAGTTGGTACTTATCTAATACTAAATTTTATATAAATTATGATTATATAATCGGTAAAGGTGACCATACATATAAAAAAATGTGTGAAATAGTTGGAATAGACCCACTAATACCAAAGCTACTAAATAATAATTCAGGTGGAGCGCAATATATTGTTAAAAACACTACATATGAATTTTGGGATAAAGTAGAAACTGATAGTATAAATTTATATAAATATTTTTGTGATACTGAACATTTGCATGTTAAAAAAACTGAATACGATTATCCAATACAAAAATGGACTGCGGGTATGTGGAGTTTACTTTGGAATGCTTGGTTAGCGGGACATGAAACAATAGTAGATGAACGATTGGATTTTGGTTGGGTAACTGGTGATATTTCGGAAGTAGAAAAATATCCTATACTACATAATGCAGGAGTTGTGGCAGATTCAACTCATGTACATTCGTATGCTAAAGGTTTATTTTATAAAGGGGCATACACGGATAAACTTCCTTATAATGCGAAGTTAGATATAAGTGATAAGTTTGCTTCTTCATATTATTGGAAAGAAATTTGTGAAACCGCAAAAACATCTATATTAATTGAACACCCAAAAATGAGTTTAGTTCAAACTCAATTTAATGATTATAAAATAACAAACTTACAAATAGACCCATATGGAGTTTGTAATGCTAAATGTTGGTTTTGCCCAGTAAGATATAAAGGAAATCCTGACCACGGTAAAGAAGTAATGAGTCCTGAACTATTTGAAAAGATAATTAAAAATCTTATCGATGAAAGAGAAAGACCAGATGGACTAGTATCAAAAGCATTTAATGGATTTTACACAGCGCATTATAACGAAGTTCTTTTATATCCGCACTTTGAAGAAATACTTAAAATATGTAGAAAGTATAAATTAGTAACGATGGTACTTTCAAATGGAATACCACTAACACCGGAAAGAGTTGATATACTAAAAGAGTATCAAGATTGTTTAAGTGGTATCTGCCTAAATACACCTGCATTTGATGCGGATACTTGGAGTAAGAGAAGTGGTATTAATATAAAGCAATTTGATAAACTAATATCTAATATAAAATATGCAGTAGAACAATTACCAGAAATGGTAAAACGAAAAGCATTCTCAATTCAAATAAATGGTTCGCATGAATTATCATTTGTTGAGAAAGGCGGTTGGTTACAAAAAGGTCCACAATTCCCACAGGATATTGACTTAGATGTACAAAATGGAGAGTTAGTTCAGCAAGAGAAAAAAGCGAAAGAATTATTTCCAGGTGTGAATATTTTTACAGTACCATATCTTATTGATAGAGCTGGACTACTGGATGAAGTAATGAGTAACAAACCTGCAATAGAAAGAAATTTGAAAAGAAATGTTGCTGATAAAAAAGTGATTGGGTGTGGAAATGGTAGAGAGGTTGGTGGTAGACCTATTGGGTGGGTTCATGTAAATGCAAGTGGAAAAGCGTTCCTTTGTTGTAATGATTATGAAATGGAAATGCAGTTTGGGGATTTTAAAACGCAGGAATTGAGAGATTTTTGGGGAACTGATGAGCATGTTAAAATGGTTGAAAACTCATATGAAACGATTTGTAGAGGATGTGCTTCTGCAATTTTTGAATAATTTAAAACATATATATTTATATATAAACAATCATATGGCAACAAAAACCGAAAAAATAGCAGAAGATATTATAGATAATATCAAAAACATTCAAAGTGATGTAAATGGTTATATCTTTGATTTAGGACAACTTTCTGTAAGAAGCAGAGAGCTAGAATTAGAATCTAAAAGAATACTTGAAATAAAAAAACAAATAGAAGATAAGTTGGATAACCAAAGTCTTCAATTAGAGAATGTATTATCAGACCTTCAAAGAAAGTATAAAAATGCGGAAATTGATTTAAATGATGGTACGGTTACGTTTGAAGTATCTGAATAGTTTATATTTATAGAAAACAAAAAAAGATGTTAAAAACTAAAATACAAGAAATTAATCTATTAGGGAATACAATAAATAGACTATATTGTAACATTTTGAACTACGATTTAGGTAGAGATGCGTGTACTGTTAGATACGAATTGAGATATAGAAATTCACAAAATTCAGTAGCCGAACCAGATTCTTTTATTTCAAGTGGAGAATGGAAAGTACCTGCTAACATTTTGAATAATTGGGGTATGGATAACTATTTTTTGGCAGAAAAACTATGTGAACACTTGGGATTAACTTTCGTAGAACATATGACGAATCCCGTAGTGATGGATTAAATTTGGAAAATTCAAGTTTTTTTCGTATATTTACATAATGCAAAAAAAGAAGTTACTTTACATATGTCCGCACCTTTCTACGGGTGGACAACCACAATATACCTATAAACAGATAAAGCATTTTTTATCTGATTTTCAAATTGAAGTTGTTGAAATAAACAATAGTGGTGGTACTGCATTTGTGGTACAAAAAAATCGTATTAAAAGTTTAGTACCCGTTCATACATTGGGAGAAGATAAATCTAAAATTATAGATGTAATTCAAAATTTTAATCCTGATATAATACATTTTCAGGAGATACCGCAGTTTGACCTTCCAGAATATGTGTTGGATATAATATTTGATAATAAAAGAAAATATAATATTGTTGCAACAACACATGGTTCGTTTACAAATCCTTCGGATATAGTATATCAACCAGATAGATATGTGTTGGTATCGGAATGGAGTAAAAAGAAATTTGAAGAATCTAATCTTGGTGTTGAATTAACTACTTGGGAATATCCAATAGAAGAATATTCATTTAATAAAGAGGAATCTCAAATAGAATTGGGATTAGAAAAAGATTACAAACATGTTTTAATGGTTGGGCTATTTTCGCCTGGAAAAAACCAAGCGGAAATATTTGAAATAGCAAGAAAATTACAAAAGTATAAAATTAAATTTCATTTCGTAGGTAATCAGGCTATGAATTACGAAACATATTGGTCACCATTGATGAAAAACAAACCAGATAATTGTATTGTTTGGGGAGAGCGTGATGATGTTGATACGTTTTATGCGGCATGTGACCTTTTTTATTTTTCATCAATATTAGAACTAAATCCTCTTTCTATAAAAGAAGCATTATCTTTTAAAATGAAATGCATCTTTAGAAAATTATATACATATTTGGATACATATGATGCCAATCCGTTGGTTACATATATAACCGATGATACAAATGCAACTAAACAAATTCTTATAGAAAATCTAAAACCTGAATTTAAAGAAGGATTTTCAGAAAAGCCAAGAATACAAATAAAACATTTACTAACAACCCCATACAACGATAGAGAACGATTTAGTATGAAATCTATTCGTCAATTGGAAAGTTATGGAATGGACTATGTTCCAATTGTAAATGAAGTTTATGAAGATTTTGCACCAAAAGAACATTGTAGAAGACCTGACCATTTAAGTAAAGATAATAAACCTGGAGAATTATATCCTGGAGCTGGTTTGGGTTGGATTACTGGAAGACATTATGGTTGCTATTTGGCACATAAAATGGCAGTTGAAAATTTAAATAGAGATTACGATTATACATTAGTGTTTGAAGCAGATGGTTTTATTTATTCAACCGTTGAAGAATTTGTTGATATAGTATATAAAGCATGTGATATAGCAGAAAAGAATAACGTTTACTATATTGGATTGGCAAATAACTTAAGTCAATATAAAGAAGTAGTGGATGAGGATTTTAGTAAAACCGCTCATAATCAAGATTTGGCACATTGTTATTTGTTAAGGAATACCGATAGAGAATGGTGGAATCAAAGAATAAAAGATTGTGAATGGGATGTTGGTGACCTTTGGTTTAACCACATATTCTATCACCATCAAGAATTAAGATACACTACTAATAAAGTGTATAGTAAGCAAGTTGAAGGATATTCATTACTTGATGAAACAATAAAAACTTGGGACTAATGATTTATAATAATTTAAAAAAGAATAAAAATAATAAAGTAGAAGTACAAAACAGAGTATTATTTCATTTTGTTAGGGGCCCCTTTGTAGAAATAAAAGGACCGAAAGTATCAAATTATCTTATAAAATTTATTGATAATAAAACTAATAAAGTTCACTTCACATCAGAAATTACAAATAATTGTTGGGCAAGATGTAGTATTGAATATTTTGTAGAATGGAAAATTGAAATATTTGAAAATGGAAAATTATGGTTTGAACATACATACGATGCAAAGGATAAAAGAGTTTATATTGCATTAGATTCAAAAGCATTAGGAGATTCTTTAGCATGGTTTCCATATGTTGATGAATTTAGAAAAAAGCATAAATGTAAGGTAATAGTTTCCACATTTATGAACGATATGTTTGAAACACAATATCCAGAACTACAATTCGTAAAACCAGGAACAAATGTAGAAAACTTATATTCCATGCACACAATCGGATTATTTTATAATGAAGATAGTTCGGTAAACTTTTTTAAAAATCCTATTGACCCAAAAGCGGTAACATTACAACAAATGTGTTCTGACATATTAGGATTGGAATATGTTGAAGTAAAGCCAAAACTAAAAAAAGTTAAAACATTACAAAAAGAAAAACAAGTATGTATTGGCGTATTTGGAACTGCACAATCTAAATTTTGGAATAATCCAACCGGATGGCAAGAAGTTGTTGATTGGTTAAATGTTAAAGGATACACCGTAAGACTTATATCAAAAGAAGGTGATGATTATATGGGTAATAAGCTTCCAAAAGGAATCATTCATCATCCAAACGGTCCAATTGAAAATGTAATGGAAGAATTAAAACGTTCAAACGCATTTATTGGAATTGGTAGTGGATTAAGTTGGTTAAGTTGGGCATTAGAAGTACCAACCGTTTTGGTAAGTGGATTTTCTTATAAATGGGCTGAAATGCAAGATTGTGTACGAATAGGTTCACCTGAAGGGAAATGTGAAGGTTGTTTCAATAGAATCAGATTGAATGCAGGGGATTGGAACTGGTGTCCAGACCATAAAGGTACACATAGACAATTTGAATGTACTAAATATATTACAGGACAAATGGTAATTAAAGAATTGGAAAAATTTTTATAATGAATAAGGTTTGGGTAAATGGTACATTTGATATACTTCATGTTGGACATCTACGTTTATTGGAATTTGCGAAAACATTTGGAGAAGTAAGAGTTGGTATTGATACGGATGAAAGAGTAAAATCCAAAAAGGGAGAAAATAGACCATATAACAACCTAAACGATAGAATTGAATTTTTATCAAATATAAAAAGTGTACATAGTGTTGTATCGTTTAGTTCCGATGCGGAATTGATAGAAAGAATCAAAGAATGGGGACCTGATGTTATGGTTATTGGTAACGATTACAAATATGACGAAATAATAGGAGTAGAATATATTCCAAAAATAGAATTTTTCAATAAAATCGAAGGGTTTAGTACCACTAACATTTTAAAAAATAAAAAATAATATACTTATATATACAAAAATAAAACAAAAAGTTTATGGCAGAATTAGATAAAATTCCACAAAAGCAGTCTATTGATTTAGAAACTGTAAAGTTAGAAGCAGAAGTAGTTGATAAAATTAAATCATTAAATGGTGATTTATCAGCTTTAATAAATGATTTCGGACAAATCTATATTAGAAAAAAAGAATTAAATTCAGAACTAGTTAGATTAGATGAAATTCTTGAAAAAGCAGAGGATACTTTTAAAGATAAGAGTAGAGAGTTAAAAGGTGTGGTTGATTCTTTAGAAGAAAAATACCCTAGACACCAAATCGATTTAGAACAAGGAACTGTTATTTATCAACCAGGTGCACCAAGCAGAATTCAACAAACTGAATCAGCTAGTAAATAAGATTGTACTAAAACAATAATCTCAATATTTATATAGTAAGAAAACTATATGAAAGGATTAGAAAAATTTTTAGTAGAAACAATATTGGGAGAAGCGGCAGGAATAGACAAAGTAGTTGTTGTCTACTCAGGCCGCTTTCAACCATTTCATAAAGGTCACTACGCAACGTATGACCATTTGGTTAAGAAGTTTGGAAAAGATAATGTATATATCGGAACTTCTAATACCACCGATTCAAAGAAATCTCCATTTAATTTTAAGGAAAAGAAAGTAATAATGACAACGATGTTTGGTATTCCATCAAACAAAATTGTGAATATTCGTAATCCTTATGCTCCAGAAGAAATACTTAACAAATTTGATTCAGATACCACTGGGTTTATAACGGTGGTAGGTGAAAAAGATTCATCACGTTTAAGTGGTAAATATTTTAAAGCATATAAGGGTAAAGTAGATACTGGGTATTTAGATAGAGGATACGTTTATGCAGCACCTGCTCAACCAAATCCAATTAGTGGCACAGATGTTCGTTATTGGTTAAGTGCAGGAAATGCTGCTGATAGAAAGAAAGGATTTATAAAAGCATATCCTAAATTTGATGACCAGGTATTCAAATTAATTACTCTCAAACTTAAGTCACTTAAAGAATATATTAACGAAGAAATCAAATTAAACGTAAAAGTTGGTGATACTTTATTAATGGGTAAATTTAAAAACAAAAAAGTAGTTGTTAAAAATATAGGAACTGATGAGTGGGGAATGCCAACTATTAATGGTAAAAAAGCTGTAACATTTAGAATTCCTAAAAAAGAAGAACTAAAAGAAGCGGCATCTAATGCTGGTATGCAAGCCGGAGATGAACCTGATACTTCATTTGTAGCAGATGGACAACCGAGAATATTAAATACAAATAAACCTGAAAATTGGTATAAGCAAGGTGGATATACTCAATTAGATACTCCTAAAGCCGATGATATGAGAGGTAAAGGTAAATCAAAAGATACGGAAACTCAATTCAGAAAAGCATATTATAAATTGAAGAATGTAGTTCAAAGTACATTGAATCCGGCAGATGACCCACATAAAGTAGAGGATTGGGAAGAAGTATATAGAACAAATCCAGAACAAAAACCTAAAAGATTTTGGGAACTTCCTAAAAATCAAAAACCACAAATAATTTCAAAAGATGATATTAATGAAATTATAAATGAGTTAGAGCAAGAAATAATGAGTGAAATGGGATTACCTGGTGGTGCTGGTGTTGGTTTGAGTTTACCTGGTGGGTATATCAATGGAGCACCAAATTCAAAAGATGTTAAGAAATTAAAATCTAAATTGGATAAAGATGGTAGTGAGGAATACGAAAAAGTAAAAGAAGATAAAATACCTGGTGGTAAAGCCGAAGGTATGACACTTATTGATATTGCTAAAAAATGGGCAGGTGATTATTATGATTATAGAAATTTATTACCTGGTATAAAGCAAGAATTTATAAAAGGGTATGCAATTGAACGAGAACATACAACTGATACAAACATAGCAAAGGAAATTGCATTAGACCATTTATACGAAGACCCTAAATATTATACCAAATTAGATAAAATAGAAAATCCAGTAAATGAGGGTTTATTATTAGAAGGTGGTGCATATGGTCATATGGCACATCCATTTGATATTGAAATGGGTTTAACATTTGCAGACCTTAAACAAATTGTGGTAAGAGCATTGAATGGTGATTTGGAATTAGCAAGAGAGAAGACCGATGGACAAGCATTAGCAGTTAGTTGGGTAAACGGTAGATTAGTTGCAGCTCGTAACAAATCACATCTAAAAAACAAAGGAGCTGGTGCGATGACAATAGGACAGGTAGCAGATAAGTTTGCCGGTAGAGGTGGATTGACAGATGCTTATAATTTCGCTATGCAAGACCTATCAAAAGCAATAGCAGCCCTATCCGAACCTCAACGTAAGAAGATATTTAAGGATGGTAGTTCGTTTATGAATTTGGAAGTAATATACCCAACCTCCGTAAATGTAATCCCCTACAATCAACCGCTATTAGTGTTTCATGGTACTTTTGATTACGATGTAGATGGTACTATTGTAGGTGAGAATCAACAAGCGGCAAGTATATTGGGTGGTATGATTAAGCAAGTAAATGCGCACGTACAATCTAAATACACAATTCAAGGCCCACCGATGAATAAGTTACCTAAATCAGAACATCTTTCTAAATTACAAGGAAAGTATATTTCTATGATTAGTAAACTACAATCTGAATTTGCATTAAGTGATTCCGATGGAGTAGCAGATTATCATCAAGCATGGTGGACTAAGTTTGTTGAGAAGAATGCAAAAAAATTAGATACACAAGAAAAAATAGGATTGGTTAAGAGATGGGCTTTTGGTGATAAGAGTTTCCGTATTAACACAATACAAGATACTAAATTAAAAGCTTGGGCTGAGCAAACTGATAAACAAGACCAACAAAAGATATCAAAGCAGAATCTAATGAGATTTGAGGAGATATTTTTAGGAGTTGGTGCGGATGTATTATCATTTATGAGTTCAGTACTTACCGCAAATCCTGATAGTGCCAAAAGACAAATGGTAGCACGTTTGGAATCTACAATTCAACAAGTAAAAGCAAGTGGTGACCCTAAAAAGATTGAAAAACTTAAATTGGAACTACAACGTTTAAACGCATTAGGTGGATTTGATAAAATTGTACCAAACGAAGGTATTGTATTTGTATATGGTGGTAACACTTACAAATTAACTGGTGCATTCGCACCCCTAAATCAAATTTTAGGAATTTTCTTCGATAGTTAATCGTTTTTTGAATTTTGATATACTTATATATACAAATATATTGTAAGTAATATGACAAGGGAATTCAATAAAAAGTTTATGCATCCAACACGTAGAAAGTTGGTGGATATGGTATTGACTGGTGGTGAATATGAAAAGAACACACAGATATCATTTTCAGGAGCAGATAAACAACAAGTAAAAAGAAAGGTTGGCGAAAGATGGACAGATGAAAATGGTAAATCTTGGGAGCAATATGAGGCTGGTAAAATAGAAGTATCCGAATTGGGTGATATAATGGCTGAAACGAGAGCGTATTTAGATAGATTAAATAGTTGCAAAGCCGATGATTGTAAAACAATTAAATTAGGTAGAATTGATAAAAAGCTAGTATCAAAAACAGGATATTGCACGGAGTGTTTGGCTAAACGAGAGACTCGTATTAAAGTAGATGGGTTGTGGGAAGCATACGAAGATTATAAGGTATATAATAATATGATTTCTTATGGTAAGGATGTGATATCACAATTTAAACAGGCTTATAATGATGCTAAACAAGAATATGAAGTTGTACAAGAAGATGGCAAGCTTGAAAAGTGGAGTATGGAAAGGGATGTTAATGAACTTAAAGCAGAAATACTTGCAGATATTACAAAATTTGAAGGAGAAATCCAACAGGCAGTACAATTAAGAAATGAGGCTTGGGATAAATTAAAAGATAAGGGTTACGATTTAGTAAAACCTCCTATTGATTAATATGGCTGGAACTGGAATAACACAAAAGAAATCTTTAAAAGAGATTATCGCTGAAGAATACAAAAAGTGTGCAACTGACCCGATACACTTTATGAAAAAGTATTGTATGATTCAACACCCGGTGAGAGGTAAGATACCTTTTCACCTTTTCCCATTTCAGGAAAGTACATTAACGCAATTTGCAGGAAATAGATTTAATATAGTCCTAAAATCACGTCAAACTGGTATATCAACTTTATCTGCGGGATATGCACTTTGGAAAATGTTATTCAATACCGATTTCAACGTATTGGTTATTGCAACAAAGCAAGATGTAGCAAAGAACTTAGTAACAAAGGTAAGAGTAATGCATGAATTACTTCCTAGTTGGTTAAAAGGTGGTTCTTTGGAAGATAATAAACTTTCCCTTCGTTTACATAATGGTTCTCAAATTAAAGCGATTGCTTCTTCTCCTGATGCAGGACGTTCGGAAGCATTATCACTTCTTATATTTGATGAGGCTGCTTTCATTGATGATATCGATGAGATTTGGGTAGCGGCACAATCAACACTATCAACGGGTGGTAGTTGTATTGCACTTTCTACTCCTAATGGTGTGGGTAACTGGTTTCACAAAACTTGGTTAAATGCAGAAGAAGGTACTAATCCGTTTAATACAATTAGATTGCATTGGACTGTACATCCTGAAAGAGGACAACAATGGAGAGATGAACAAGAGAAATTATTAGGTGCAAAGAAAGCGGCACAGGAATGCGATTGTGACTTCGTATCTTCGGGTGATACAGTAATCGATCCAGAGTTGTTAATGTTTTATAAAGAATCATTTTGTCAAGACCCAATGGAAAAAACAGGGTTTGATGGAAACCTTTGGAGATGGGAATATCCAACTGCCGGTGGTTCTTATATGGTAATCGCCGATGTGGCCAGAGGTGATGGTTCGGATTATTCAGCCGCTCATGTTATGGAAATAAATACTTGTACACAGGTTGCAGAATATAGAGGTAAGGTTGATACAAAAGATTTTGGAAACTTTTTAGTTGAATTATCTACACAATATAATGATGCTTTACTTGTAATAGAGAACGCAAACATTGGTTGGGCTTGTATTCAGCAGGTAATTGATAGAGCATATAAAAACTTATTCTATATGAGTAAGGATTTAAAGTATGTTGATATTGAACACCAAATGAGAAACAAATATAGAGCCGATGAAAGACAGATGGTAGCCGGATTCTCAACAACTTCGAAGACCAGACCATTGATTGTATCTAAATTAGATGAATATTTTAGAGAAAAAGCAGTTGTAGTTCGTTCCAATCGTTTGATAGATGAATTATTTACATTTATCTTTATGAACGGTAGAGCGGAAGCTATGAAGGGTTATAACGATGATTTAACAATGGCATTTTGTATTGGATTGTGGGTTAGAGATACTGCACTTCGTTTAAGACAGGAAGGAATTGACCTTACAAAGAGAGCGATTGGTGGAATTTCATCTAACATGCAGCATGCCGGTGTATATGGACCTGCTGATAGAGATGATAATCCTTGGAAAATGAGGATTGGTGATGATTTTGAAGACCTATCACAATGGTTATAAAAATGTAGTGTTTTGACAAATAGTGATATTTATGGTATATGTCAAAATACAAAAACAAACCAAAATGATTAAATTAACAAATATCCTAAAAGAAGATGAATATGTAGATAAGGCATATTCTAAAGGAGACCAGCCAGCGGATAATCCAATTGATGATTATGATGAATTGGATGTAGAGCAAGAAGATATGGATGATTTTATAAATTATCTTAAATCTTACTCACAATCATTAGATGAAGCTGGATGTAATTGTGTTTATGAAGCGGAATATCAAGGTAGAGAGGTTAAGTTGGGTAAACCAATGGCAGGTGATGTAAAGAAATTTAAGGTATATGTTAAAAATCCTACAACTGGTAAAGTTATTAAAGTAAACTTTGGTCAGAAAGGAGTAAAGATTAAGAAAAATAATCCAGGTAAAAGGGCTAATTTTAGAGCAAGACACAATTGTGATAATCCAGGTCCTAGAACAAAAGCAAGATATTGGTCTTGTAGAAAATGGTAAAATAAATTATGGCAGAACAATTTCAAGACGATAGGAGTTTCTTTGGGAGGCTTAAAAAACTATTCTCAACTAATGCAATCGTAACCGTTGATAAAGATGGTAGACGTAAAGTTGTGGATGTTGAAGACCGTCAACATAATACAAACTTTGTAAACCTCAGAGATAGATATACTAAATTACAAAGGTCTTATTACGAAACCACACAGGGTGCACAATCAATGGCATATCATCAAGTTCGTAGAGAACTTTTTAGAGATTATGATGCTATGGACCAAGACCCTATCATATCTTCGGCATTAGATATATATGCGGATGAGAGTACCACAAAGAATGAGTATGGCGATGTAATTCAAATTAAATCAACGAATGAAAATGTAAGAGAAATACTTCATAATTTATTCTACGATATAATGAACATAGAATTTAACCTATGGCCTTGGATTAGAAACCTTGTAAAATATGGAGATGCTTTTATTGCATTAGAAATTATGCCTGGTAGAGGTATTATTAATGTAGCACCACACTCTGTATATAATGTAGAAAGATTAGAGGGTACTGACCCAAATAATCCTGATTATGTAAAGTATAAAGTTGAATTAGACCGTTTTGGTAAGAAAGAATATGAGCAGTATGAAATGGCTCACTTTAGAATGTTATCAGATACTAACTTCCTTCCATATGGTAAAGGAATGATTGAAGGTGCAAGAAGAATTTGGAAACAATTATCTTTAATGGAAGATGCGATGTTAATCCATCGTATTATGAGAGCACCTGAAAAAAGAATATTTAAAATAGATATCGGTAATATTCCACCAACAGAAGTAGATAACTATATGCAAAAAATTATCAATAAAATGAAGAAAACTCCATTTGTTGATAAAAACACAGGTGATTATAATTTAAAATACAATATTCAAAACCTTACGGAAGATTTCTTCTTACCTGTTCGTGGTAGTGATAGTGGTACAACTATTGATAACCTTAGCGGATTAGAATATGCGGCAATTGAAGATATTGATTATTTAAAACATAAGTTATTCGCAGCATTAAGAGTACCAAAGGCTTACTTATCTTACGATGAGAACGTTAATGGTAAAGCTACATTGGCTGCAGAAGATGTTCGTTTTGCAAGAACTATCGAAAGAATTCAACGTACAGTTGTTAGTGAATTAGCAAAAATTGCAGTTGTTCATTTGGCATCTCAAGGTATTGAAGATTCAGAAATGACAAACTTTGAATTAAGTTTAACTAACGCTTCTACAATTTACGAACAAGAAAAAGTTAATTTGTGGTCTGAAAAAGTTAGATTAGCAAGTGATGCGAAAGCACTTAATATGTTATCATCTGATTGGGCGTACCATAATATATTTGGTATGAGCCAGGATGAAATGGATGTTGAAAGAGCAAAAGTAATATTAGACCTCAAAGACCGTTTCAGACAGACATCAATTGAACAACAAGGACAGGACCCGGCAAATCCACCAGAACAAACAAACGTAGAAGAAGAAATCAGTAAACTAAAAACTGAAATCGAATTAAATAGAGGAGTTGGTAGACCTAGAGAAGGGAACACTTATGGTAAAGATAAACATCCATACGGTAGAGACCCGTTGGGAGATAAGGAAAACCACAAGGAGAGAAAAAGAGATGATAGGAACTTAAATACAAATGCTAAGAAGTTAGCAAGAGAATATATAAACGGAATTTCATCAAAAAAGACGGTTTTAAATGAAAAATCGGGTATGCTTGATGAAAAAAATCTATTAGACGATACAAAAATTTAATAAACATTAATTTGTTTATATTTATATGTGTTAGTTTATAGGGTAGAACAAATATAGGGTAAGTAAATGAAAAAAATTAAACATTCCAAGTTTAAGAATACTGGAGTGTTATTTGAGCTTTTAGTAAGACAAATAACATTGGAAGTTCTTAACGGCGATAAGACTGAAAACGCTAAAAAAATCGTAAAAGAGTTCTTTGCTCCAAATACGGAGTTAAATAAAGAATTACGCCTTTATGATATATTATTAAAAGAAAAATATAATTCTGAAACAAAAGCAGATAGATTGGTGGAAACCGTATGTGATGCACATGCTAAATTAAACCAGAATACACTTTCTAAAGAAAAATTTAATCTTATTAAAGAAATTTCGGCAAAATTTGAAATTGAACAATTCCTATCATCCCCTATTTCTAACTATAAAGTACTAGCTTCTATATACAAAGTATTTGAATCTAAAAGAGCAGAAGGATATGATATTAAAGATATCTTTAATTCTAAAATTACCCTAATTGAAAATATCACTTCAAAGCCCGCTATAAAAGCGCAACCAACGGAAGATAAGAAGTTGATTGAAACCTATAAACAACAAGACAAAGACCTACGATTACTTACCTATAAGATTCTAGTAGAAACTTTCAACAAAAAATACACAAATTTAGATGATTCTCAAAAGAATTTGTTGAAAGAGTATATAAACAACATCTCAAATACTACAAAATTCATAGATTATGTTGGAAAAGAATTACCAAACATAATTTCTGAATTAAATGGTATTAAATCAAAACTAAAAGATAAAGTTACACAAATTAAATTATCAGAAACTATTTCCGTTTTAGAAAAAATGAAAATTGGAAAAACTGTATCTGATGGACAAGTTTCATCTATTATGCTTTCTTACGAGCTAATTAAAGAACTTAAATCTAAAGTAAAATAATGGAAGCGAGAATTAAAGAAGCTATTCGTAAATACGTTAGAGAACGAAACATTCAAAAATCTTTGGATGAAATGTCAGTAACAGGTAATGTTGCAGGGTATGATACTCCAGCTGCATTCTCAAAGCCAGGACAAACTGCAAAGAAAAATAATAGATTAGCAAAAGTAAGTGGTGGTACTGTGGTGGACAATTTAGAAGAAGGTGAAAAAGCTTGGGCATTGGGAGATGTACCGGCTAGTAAAGATGAAGCATTGCCAATCAAACCAACTGCTGCTAAAGATATAGACGGTGGGAAGATAGCAGATATTAGTGGTATGATTTTAGATGAAAATCGTTGGTTAGAATTAAAAAGAGAAGAATCTTCACCAAAATCAAAAGTTGGTAGAGGTGTTTCTAATATACACAAACAACTTTCTGAAATAGAGAAGTTTGTTAATTGGTATTCTAAAATTAAGACTGAAAATGGACTTAAGAAAGAAGATTACTGGAAAAGAACAAACGCATCGTTATATAAAATCAGAGAAAGGTTAATGGGAATAACTGAAAAATTAAGAACTTTATAATATGCCTGCACAATCAAAAGCTCAACAACGATTTATGGGTATGGTCCATGCTGTACAAAAAGGCGATATGGAAGCCCCATCTAAAGAAGTTGAAAAAGCAGCAGATTCAATGAAAAAGAAAGATGCTAAAGATTTTGCATCAACAAAACATAAAGGATTACCTATGTACAAAGAAACTATATCAAAAGAAAGACTAAAAGAATTGGTTAAAGAAGTAATGGTTGAAGAAGCTGAATATCAAGCATTCTTTAAAAAAGCATTAGAAAAAGCTGGTAAACCTATTACTCAAATGAGTGATGATGAAAAGAAATCATTCTTTAATAAAATTGATTCTGCTTGGAATGGCAAGGGCGATAAAAATGAAGCACTTACTGATAAGCAAAAGCAATTGGATGTTGATAAGGATGGTGATATCGAAGGTGATGATTTAGCGGATTTAAGAGCCGGTAAAACGGATGAAAATTTATCAGCTGAATTACCAACTGCACCAATTCCTTCTGCAATTACTCAAAAATTAACACAAGCGCTTAGTAAAATAACTACAACTAAATTAAATCCAACACAAAAATTACAATTAGTAGCAAAAGTTGTTGATGGATTAGGATTGGATAAATCACAATTAAGTATGATTTCCAATAAGATTAAATCTAAAATGGAATCATCAACTAATATAAAGTAATATGAAAGGACTTTTAATAGAAACACACTTATTTGAAGGTAAGATAAGAGAAGATGAAGGTGGAAGAACCCTAGTTAAAGGTGTCTTACAAAGAGCTGGTGCTGAAAACCAGAATGGCAGAGTATATCCAAAACCTATATTAGAAAGAGAAGCTAAGAAATACTTAACATTCATTAAAGAACGTAGAGCATTGGGTGAATTAGACCATCCGGATTCTACCGTTATTAACTTAAAGAACGTATCACACAATATCAGAGAGATTTGGTGGGAAGGTGATGACCTTTGTGGGACAGTAGAAATTTTAGGAACTCCATCTGGTAATATTCTTAAAGAGTTATTAAAAGCGGGCATCCTATTAGGTATTTCATCAAGAGGTATGGGTTCAACTAGACCTATGAGTGGAAACAAAGTAGAAGTACAAGAAGATTTTGAATTGATTGGTTGGGATTTTGTTTCCAATCCATCTACACATGGTGCGTTTATGGTCCCAATGAATGAGTCCGTAAATCCACTAAAACAAATTGGTACTGATGTGTGTGGTGAATACTGCAAGGCACAGGATTTAATGAGAGAAATAATAACTGAAATAGCATAAAATGAGCAAGAATTTTGACATATACGATTATGTGCATAAAAATAAATTCAAATTAAAAGTTGAAGAACCAACGCACGTAACTAAAGTAGCTAAAGGATATAATGATATTCGTAAAACTGCTTTAAGTGAAGTAAAAATTAATAATGGTAAGTTTTCTATTAAAGAAAATTTAGACCAACAAACTGATAGAAAACTTTCTTTAGAAGTTAAAAAACACTTTTTGGAAATTATTTCAACTTATAATACATTCCAAAACCAAATGAAACGTAATTCGGATATGACTCAAGTTGCGGAAACATTGGGTGGAATTGTTGAAGCTGCAAAAGAATTATCATTAAGAGAAGCAGATGATTGGTTTGATGCTCAAACTGTAAAAAGAAATATGAGTGAGTTAGATAAGTTGGGTAAGCAATTTGATAAATTCTCAGTAGAAGCAAAAGCAATGGATGAAAGATTACATGCTTTATATGAAGATATGGGTCACATCTTAAATCGTTATTATGAAATCTCTGACATCCCAACTGATGTAATGAGAGAAAGACTTGCAATGAAAAAGAAATAATTATGATTCGTTTAACTGATTTAGCTGGAAAAGGTTCTTTCACTATGGGTGATAAGAAATTTGAATATGGTAAAGTTTATTCTAATCCATACGCAAGTGCATTTAAGCCTGTAAATGAAGCAGAAGGTGAAGACCACGAAGTTTCTATGGCAAACAATTCATTAGATACTATCATTAAGATGGCAACTGAATTAAAAGCAAAGATGGGTGAGAATGAAAAAGATATACCGGCTTGGATTCAAGACCACATTACTAATGCAGAAAACTTTATTTCACAAGCATCATCTAACTATCACGAATACGGACAAAACGAAGGTGTGGTAAACGAAGATTCAGAAACGAATAGATTAGAAAAATTAATTAAAAATTTAGAAGAAACAAATAAATTATTATTACAAAATCTTAATCATACTAAAAGTTTACCAAATAATAAAAAAGAAAATATTAAAAAATCAATAGCAGTAAATTTAGATTTAATTAACTATTATAAAAAATGGTTAAAGGATTATCAATCAGCTGCAAACGAATCATTGGTAAAAGAAGATTCACCTTGTTGGAAAGGATATAAGCAAGTTGGTATGAAAAATAAAGGTGGTAGACAAGTTCCAAATTGTGTACCTAACGAATCAATAGTTAAAGAAGCTGGTTTATATGGTGGCGTACCTAAAATGTATGTAAAATATTTAGCAGTACAAAAGAAAGTAAGAGAATTAGAAG
>Ga0315906_10000495_pt1 | contig 62936 bp, 49 predicted proteins | sample LakEriMetagenome_4_FD_203526 | JGI IMG/M metagenome (GOLD analysis project Ga0315906, IMG submission 203526) | Freshwater fungal communities from buoy surface, Lake Erie, Ohio, United States - Buoy 2 MA122 | ecosystem: Environmental > Aquatic > Freshwater > Lake > Lake biofilm | place: USA... | reverse complement strand
ATGTTTCTTTTTGATCTTTTTTCAATGTCAAAGTCGGAATTCCACCGGTTTCACCAGTAGCTTTTGGTGATACATACAGATCGCGTCCAAGAGTCCATGCAATCCCCGGCTCGAGAAATGCAGATTGTCTTTTATTGAAATCACTCCAAAAAAGCATTGGAGCAACTGATGATATGGTTCCGTCTTTTTCTACTTCAATATGAAAACGATACTTTTCACGATCCACAAATTCTTTTTCGATTCGCTCTTTGCCTTTGAAAGTCAATGTATAGCCCAACACTTTTGTTGGCACTCCTTGTACCAATTGTGCATGCTCCATGACGGAATATTTGGAAGTCCATACAACGCCAATCAAAAGTAATGCAACTCCACTATGTGAGACATATGCTCCTGCCGAGCTGAATTTTGCTTGCATGACCTTGATCGCAAGTTCAAGATTGATAATCAATGCAAACCAGGCCGCAAATGTGAGAATGACATAAAGTGTATCCGTTACACCTAAAAACACTGACACTATTGTTCCTGCAAGCGTTAAAATCAATGGCAGAATCAATGACTTATAATTCGCGATGAGAGATTTCCCTTTCCATCTTGCAATAAGTGATATCGCATTTACAAGCATGATGAGAATTACCAATGGCAAATGCGTGGAATTATAAAAAGCAGGATCAATGGCAACTTTCGGTTGTTTGATGATCTCTGCAAAGAGTGGCCAACTAGTTCCAATAAAGACAATGATTGCCGAACCCAAAAGCAAAGCAGAACCAATGGAAAGTAAAAACTCTCTACTCTGCATTGAAAAAGAAGCAGAAGAAAATAGAAGATCCTTTCTTCGGACATACATGATTGACAGAGCAATCAATAGAAATGTGGACATGAATGCAATCAGCATTACATAGGCAAACATGCCTGGATCCACAAAAGAATGTACTGAAGTATCACCTAATACTCCACTTCTGGTAAGAAATGTTGAGTATAGCACCAATATGAATGATAAAGATGCGAGAATGATATTTGTTTTTACAAGACCGCCTGTCTTCTTTTGAATGATCATGGTATGAACCAAAGCTGCAGACACAAGCCAAGGAATGAGCGATGAATTCTCAACAGGATCCCAAGCCCAAAATCCTCCCCAACCCAAAGTTTCATAAGCCCAGAAGCCTCCGAGCATGATACCAAAACCTAGGATTGCTGTTGAATATAATGTCCATGGCAAAGCATGCTTCACCCAATTTTGATTATCCCTTTTCAGCAAACCTGCCATTGCCAATGCAAATGGTGCACTCATGGCTGCAAATCCGGTAAAGAGGATTGGAGGATGAATGGTAATCCATACATTATGTAGGAGTGGATTCAGCCCTTTACCATTTTGCGGGACAAATCCATCGGCAACGCCATCTTTTGCAAATGTTTCCCATACATAAGCAAATGGATTCTTGATGACCAATAGCAGTAATAAGAAAACAAGAATCAATGAGTAAAAGACCATAATTTCAGATTCCATGCCTTTTCTTCGACCAAAGGCCGAAAGAGCCACACCTAGCACAGCAACCCAAAGGGTCCATAACATGAAGCTACCTTCTTGTCCGGCATAGCCTGCGGCAAATAAATACCAAGCCTGCAATTCTCTTGAGGAATAATTCCAGACATAATGGTATTCAAATCGATGACTAAAGACAAGCCAGAGAATTGCGAGAAATGAAATAACAATTCCAATGGTCGTGAACCTGAACAGGAATCTGCCAATATCTGCCGCTCTTTCATTTCCTTTCAGTGCAAAGGCATAATAACCCGTGCCGATGAGAGCTGTCGCAAATAAGATATGAATGAGAATTTGGCCTATCATATATGTTATGGTTTTGGTTTGGTCAATGGTGAATCAAGCAATGGTGGTTTTGCTTGCGACTTTTGTTTCTTCTGAACTTCAATTGTCTTTACAAAGAGTGAAGGTGAGCTTGCAGAAACCGGAACACCACCTGACTCAGCGCCGCAAACACCATTGAAGATGCCAATATCATGAGAAGCGGCAATGATATTATTGAAGGTAGTGAGCGGAGTACCAATCAAATCAACGCCACGAACAAGCTCATCAGGCCTTCCATCGGCATAGATCTTATATACCACGAGTGGTTGAACATTGAAAGCATTGGGAATAGTTCTTGCCGTAAATGTAAATCCACCCGAAATTTCAACAAAGTACAATCCATACTCTTTGTTTTGTTTCAAGCATTCTTCACGAAGTAATGTTCTTAATGAATCAAAAGCAACTGTTTGCGAAGCTTGTACCAACAAATTCGACTGTCTTGAAACGGGTCGCAATCCAGGTTGTCTTCTGCCATGTCCATTCGAAACCGGAAAAGATTCAATTGGTGAGCGATTCATGAGAAAGTTCTTGAAGATACCTTTTTCAACTGCAATCACTTTTTCTGCCTTGACACCTTCATCATCGTATTTGTAATGACCAACAATATCTTGACCATTCAATGTCTTCAAGCCCGGATCAAATACAACATCGATAAAATCAGGTAGAATCTTTTTATTCAGGAATGATTTGAAAGTCTGTGATGAATTCGGATCTTTTTGACGATGACCTTCTACACGGTGTCCGAATATTTCATGAAAAAACACGCCTGATGCAGGCCCTGATAGAATTGCAGGACCAGAATATGTTTCAGCCAAAGGTGCAAGTCTCAAAAGACCCATCGTTTTGATCATGGATTGAATATCATTTGCAACTTTTTCCTCATTGGGTAAATTCTCAGGCAAGAATCCAAAATAACTTGAGAATAGAGGGAGCGTCATGCCATCTTCAGCTTTTGTAGACGCAGAAGCAAACATGCGAACATTGGGTTCACTTTGCTGAATGAGACTTCCTTCTGAACTCACAAAATACTTCGTGATGATATCAGCTTGAAAATAGACTTCACCTGTATAAATCTTGGGGTCTTCCGAAAACAGAGCAGAGAGTCTTTTAATCCTTTCCTGCCATTGTATTGAATCGATGGAAAATGTTTGTTCATCCTCAACATATCGCACGATTTGTTGTCTAGAAAAATCGGCTGAGCTATCTTCTTCTTTAACTTTTACAGCACGATTGGTTAGCACTTTTCCATATCGCTCAACTGATTTTTTATACAATTTATCGGTAGCATTCCATATGACTGCACGAATCGCTTTTTCATCATCAGACATCGGAAGTTCAATTCCTTTTCCTCCACCACCGAATTCAAATCTAGATCCACGGATGGTATGCGTATTGTCTAATTCATAATTCCCGACTCGAATATCAATGTCAAGAATTCGAGATGCAACATTCTCTGTGTATTTCAATTTTCCAAATGATGCCGACATCCGAATTGTCTTTGTTTCAGTTACCGCATAAGATAGAAAATATGGTGGATTGCTTTGCTTAGATAATCCTTCCATCGTTCTCTGCATCTCATTCTTCATAGCAATGAGAATAGGAAGCTCGGAACCTTTAACGATTACAAGTGAACCAAACAGTATTAGGAAATATGCCGACAATGTTCTCATGGTATGCCTGATTAAAAATCGCTCGCTAATGTGGTAATGATTACCGATACATCGATTGGTGTTTTAAGATTTGCCTTTTCAAATGTAATTCGAGATTCCGGTGCTCCTGCGATAGTAAGTTTGGAACGAATCTCTTCCACTCTTCGATCATATAATGTTTGAACAGGTGTATTAACAGCACCTTTTTTACTCTTAGTTTTCTTTTCGGCTTTTGTTTTTTTCCCGGTAGTTTTACCTTCTGAAACCAATACTTTGATTTTCAGATGAGGCATCTTTTTCAACATTTCCGGAATCATTGTAAAGAGTGGTGAAGGCATTGCATTTGACTGTCCGGCGGGAAAAAGAGGAAACTGTTGAATGGTATCCCCTTTCGCGAAGGTTTTTAATTGAAATTCTTGAGATATTTCTTGATAAGATGTTCCATCAGGAACTCTAAAATCTTGTTTGGCCATGAATAAGTCATTTCTTTCAAATGACATGGAGTAATATCTACCGGGTTTTAGTGTCATGGTGAATTCACCATTTACAGTCGTCTTTGATTTTCCGGATACTTCATCACCATCTTTTGCAAAAACTTGCACACCTTGCAAAGCTTTCCTTTGACCATCCACTACTTTCCCTTTGATAAGGAAGGTCACACCCTGAGCTGCGATCTGTTCAGTAAGAAAAAAAGTACCGATCAGCAGCATGGCTTTGATCAACATTTTCAACATTGCTTTCGCTCCCAAAAAAAACATATTGATTAAACACAATGAACAATTATTTCGGTTTCAATGGATTGACCTTTGTCTTTGGCATAGAAACCATGTAATGCCTTATATATTTCTTGCTTTTCAGCATTCTGTGCTCGCAGTTCATCAAACAATTTCTGCGCTTTGTTTGGCCTGGGTCCCCAATTCCATTCTTCATTTCCATGTATGTCACAAGCAATCAATTTAGGGATGCTCATCGCGCCATTTGTACGATATTGTTCCAATAATTCAGGATACTTATCTCTTGACACAATTCGCAATTCAATTTTTTCTTCAGATGCTTGAGCTAGAGCAGCTATGATCGGAAGGGACTGTGCTGAATCTCCACACCAACCTTCTGTAATGACAATCCAAGTTTGTTTTGATTTCATTGTTTGCAATGCGAGCAAAGCATGCTCAGAGGGTTGATATACTTTTTCAACTCTAGTGCTTCTTGCCCAGTTCAATTCATAATACGCAAACATTTCTTTCTCTTTTTCTGTCATATATCCTATTGGAGCATGTGCTTTCAGAGAAAATGCTTCCTTATATGATGCATAGTCAACCGAATGTTTCACATATTCAAATGCAGCACTAATCATGATATGGTTGTGTAGATTTTATGTAAATGAGAGATCTCACAGGACAAATAGAACTGTTCAAATTTTTACGCATACTTTTGTTATATGTTCATCATGTTGGTTCGATTGAACTTTCCTTTTTGGGAAAAACCAAAGAAAGAATAACTGATGCTGAAAGTATGATAAGAACAAAGAGAAGGGCGAAATGTATGGGCACATGATAGAAACCACTGATCATCATTTTCACACCTATGAAACTCAAAATGATTGCAAGACCAAAATTGAGATAGTGGAATAATCCAACAACTCCTGCCAATGCGAAATACAGTGATCGCAAACCAAGAATTGCAAAAATATTTGATGTATAGACAATGAATGGATCAGGAGAAACAGCCAAAACCGCCGGAATGGAATCCAAAGCAAATACCAAATCTGTTGTCTCAACGAGGGCTAATACAAGAAAGAGTGGAGTAGCAAAGACATACCCCATTTTTCTAACAAAAAACTTGTCTTCATGATAATGCTTTGAAACACCAAAAAATCTACGAACCAATTTCAATGTCCATGAAGATTCCGGTTTAAACTCTACATCATCATTGGAGAAAAATAATTTGAAGCCGGTAAATACAAGGAAGGCACCAAGAATATAAATGATGAATTTGAACTTCGCTAAAATTGCCACACCGACAATTATGAACAAAGCACGCATCACCAAAGCGCCGAGAACACCCCAAAACAGGACTTTATGTTGGTATTTGTCGGGGACTTTGAAATAACTAAAGATCGTAAGGAAAATAAAGAGATTGTCAACACTAAGCGATTTTTCAATCAAGTAAGCAGTCGCAAACTCCGTTGCCTGTACCGTCGATCGCAAAAAAAACACACCAACTGCGAAAAGACCTGCGAGTGCAATCCAAAAAGCACTCCACCATAATGCTTCTTTCACTGAAATTGCATGTGCTTTTTTATGAAAAACACCAATATCTAATGCAAGCATTATGAGAATGAAGATATGGAAGCCTATCCACAGGTATTGTTCATTGGACATAGAGTTTTCTGCACGAAGTATTATAGGTCAGATTGATGAACACAATGAATTGAGTGGTGATCATCCTTGCAATCCTTTGACCTGGCCTCTCAGTATTGAGAGAAGAATCTCCGCAAAATAATCAATTTCACTGTCCGAAATGTATATGTTCGGCGTAATTCTTATCCCATCTATATTGGCATACTTAATAGGGGTAGTAATTATTCTATGTGTATTGAATAAGTATTCCCCGATTTTGGCATGATCAAAGCCTTCGATTCTGAAAACCATCAATCCACACCATTGAGTTGAATCTTTGATATTCGTCATAAAACTCACTCTGGGATCATCCTTTATTCGGTTTATCCAACGCAATTGCAATTCTCTCAATCTCGAAGCTTTTCTTTCAAGACCAACTCTTTCGTTAAAAGCGATTGCTTCAGTCACTGCATTATGCAAGGAGGCCGGATGAGTACCTATCTCCTCAAACTTCTTTATTGAATCATTCATTTCGGGTCCTGCAGCCATGAGTGGCCAAATCGACGAAATTTTGTCTTTGGCAACATAAAGCATTCCATTTCCAACCGGGGCATAAAGCCATTTGTGAAGTGATGTCCCGAAATAATCACACTGGAGATCTTCTTGCGTAAATGGAAAATGAGCAAATGAATGGGCTCCGTCAACTATACATTCAATGCCCTTTTCCTTGGCTAGCATGCAAATTTCCTTGACAGGATAGATTTGACCGGAGCAAAATGCAACATGGGACACATGAATGACTTTTGTCTTTTTATTGATAGCCTGCTTAAAAGCATTCACTATGTCCATCGGATCCATGACGGGAATAATAATTGGTATTTTTTTAATTATTATGCCATCTCTTCTAGATCTTTGTTCCCAAGCGGTAAGCATCCTTGGATAATCATGTTCGGTCGTGAGGACTTCATCCCCTTTTTGTAAGGTAAGACCCATCTGAATATGATGCAGACTTTCGCTTGCATTCCTGGTAATGGCTATTTCTTCATTAGAAACGCCAAATACTTGAGCAATTCCTTGCCTCACCCTTTCCAATCCGGGCTCTTGTTGTTGCCAAATATTTCTTGCGGGAGCTTGATTTGCATAATCCAAACCGGTATGTAATGCTTGCATCACTGATCTTGGGCTGGGGCTTACTCCCCCATTATTCAAATTGATCATTGTCCTATCCATCGGAAATTCGGTTCTAATGGATTGCCATAAGTCATTTTCATTCAACGATTTATGCTTTTCATTCTCAGTATTTTGAAGAACTGAGAATGTTTTCATTGGTGTTGCTAGCATCAGACCTGCTTTCAGTACCAATCTTCGATCAATTTGAGAAGGAAACTTCATAATTCTCACCGGAAATTTATGGCGGAATTTATGAAAAAAAGATTGAACATTCATGCTCAAAAGCTAAAAGGATTCAATGATCATTCTACATTGAAATGGAAAAAACCATGAAAATCCACTTCTAATGGCAATTAGTGGTGTGGAAAACTCTGAATTTTCGTATTTTTAGGACCATGGTAAGTTATATTCTTTACAAAGCAAACCGTGGGTTAAGCCTTTATTTTCTATTGCTTTTGTACAAACTATAGTTTGAGATCATGATGAAACGCAGATCATTTCTTCACTCGGTTGGAACAGGTTTTTCAGTACTTGGCTTTGCATCGATTCAAGCAAAAGCAAGTAACGGAAATGGAGAATTTGTGAATACAACAGAGTCCGTGCTTTCCAATAATATGAACAAGCACTCTGATTTTGTTTCATTGCTTCCTTCCGCATTGAAAAAGGGATCTACAATTGGAATCACGGCTCCCGCAAGTGGCGTAGATAATGCAGAGATTCAAGAAGGCATTGCTTTGTTGAAGGCAAGTGGTTATTCAATTGTATTGGGCAATACATTAACAAGAAAATATGGATATCTCTCTGCTCCTGACTCTGAAAGGGCGGCAGAGTTCATGGAATTTGTGGAAAGACCTGACATAGATTGCATTCTTTGTGCAAGAGGTGGATATGGAGTGATGAGAATTCTTCCAATGTTGGATTTTGGCGTTATTCGGGCTAATCCGAAAATCATCATTGGTTATAGCGATATCACTGCTTTGCTTGTAGCCATTACCAAACTTAGCAATGTCATCACATATCATGGACCCGTTGCATCTTCAACTTTTGACTCTTTCACTGTTGATTATTTCAAGAAAACTCTGTGTAAACCAATTGCAAATGAGATAATTACACAACCGATTTCACCTGAATACACTCCGATATCATTCAGTGATTCGAGAATAACCACATTATCCAAGGGTATTGCAAAAGGAAGACTAACAGGTGGCAATTTGTCGATGATAGTTGCAACGCTTGGTACACCTTATGAAATCGACACGAAGGATTCTCTGTTATTTCTTGAAGACATTGCTGAAGAACCATATCGTATAGATAGAATGCTCACGCAGTTATGGCTTGCCGGTAAGCTTCAACAATGTGCAGGTATTATTCTTGGTCAATTTAAAAATTGCGAAGCGAAAAAGGTACCGGGTTTTGAAGTATCATTCTCTTTGCAAGAAGTTTTGGAATCTCGAATTACTTCGTTAGGTATACCTGCTGTTTATGGTCTTCCTATTGGGCATGTCAAGAGTAAAATGACAATTCCACTAGGTGTAATGGCTGAATTGGATGCAGGGAATAAGACATTCTCTATAATGGAAAGACCAGTCGCCTTTTCTTGATGAGAATAGTGACTTTTTGTTCTTTTCATTGTCTTTACTTTATCAATTCCGTGAGAATGCAGCATTTCACGGGTTGTTTACATTGATTTAAATTTTATTTCATAATCGATTGGAGAATCTTCAATGATTCTATTATTACGATCACTCGCCATATTCATGGTGATTTTCTCGGCAATAGGAGTCTCGTTCGCACAGAACAGATTCAATGCTTATACACCTGATGCTGAGAAATTCCCAAAGGTTCGCGCCTTTTATGAGGCTACGGACAATAACAATGTTCCCTTAACAGGCATTACTTCTAGTGATTTCCGTGTGGTTGAAAATGGTATTACCATTCCGGCATCGGATATCACTCAAAAATGCTCAACAATAGTTGATGGACCCGAATTGAGCGTTGTTTTGGTTATTGATAAAAGTGCATCAATGTCCGAACAAGTAGGATCCAGACCCGAAGAGACTCGTTTCCGATTTGTGAAACAAGCATCAAAACTCTTCGTGAGCTTATTGAATTTTATTGGAAGAACAAAAGTTGCCATTGTGTCTTTTGATGGTCAGGCATATCTCGAGCATGATTGGTCAAACAATAGAAATTCGCTTTTAAAGGCAATTGATTCGATGATTCTTGGTTCTGCCACTTATTATGATCCACCACTATTGCATAAACAATGGGGTGCCACAACTCTGATCAAAGACAGATATGTTCGCGAGAATTTGCCTGCAACGGTAAAGAAAGTCATCATCTTTTTGACAGATGGAGAGCCAAATCGTGCTCCCACTCGTGATACAATCAAAAAAGAATTACTTGATAATGGAATTGCATTTTATGCAATCACAGCCTTCACCGGTATGAACAAAGATCTAGCAAATTGGGCGGACATCACAGGTGGAGAACATTATGAGGCAAACTCGAAAGATGCTTATAACAAATTGCAAGAGATCTATGCCGAGATTGCAAAGAAATTGCAAGCAAAAGAAGTATGCTATCTCGAATGGAATTCTCCAATGGGATGCAATGAAGAAAGCAGAACTAGGACAGTGTACATAACATTGCAGAAAAATATCAATATCATTGATACCTCTGTCTATCAAGCTCCTGCTTCCAGCGTCATGCAATTGGCTGTAAATCCACCCATTGTTTCTTTTGGGAATCCTGCTGTTGGAGGATCCATAGATAAAACAGTCAATGTGGAAGCAAAAAATGGTAAGCTGATTGTCACAGCCGACCCTCCTGCACCTGCAGGAAATGCAAGCTTCACCGTTACGAGTTTCAATGGAAATGCATGGAATGGTTCTACTCCGCAAGTAATTGATTCCGGAAAAACAGCGATTGTCGGAGTCCGATTCACTCAAGGAACCACACTGGATTTCAGACAAAGCGGTCTTAGAATCAAGGGTAATCCTTGCGATCCACCATTGATTCCTCTTGTAGGTGGTACTGCAGACATTCAACTTCTCGATCCAATCAATTCTGAAATTCGTTCAACATGCAATGACTTGACAATTCTTTGGGCAGGTGTTGATTCTACACAAGAAGTCATCATTCAATATAGCGCCGATAATGGAGCGACTTGGAATCTTCTTACCGACAAGGCGAAGGGTCTCAAGTATATTTGGTCTTCTGATGAATTGAAAAAACTCAGCACAAAAGGACAATACAAAATCCGCGTTGGTCTTCCTCCTTCCAAGACATTTGTCTGGGCAAAGAATATCGGTGGAACATTGACTGATTCAAGCGTAAGTCTTGCATTGTCGCCTGATGGTCAAAATTCATATGTAGCAGGAAACTTTGAAGGCAATGCTTCTTTCGATGGCAAACCTATGGTCAGTACATCCGGAAGTAGAGATGGATTCTTTGCCAAACTGGATGTCGGTGGAAATGTTGAATTCGTGAAGAATGTTGGTGGCCCCGGTGCTGATGCAGTAACAGGAATTGCTGCCGGTGACAATAATGCCGCATATGTGACAGGACATTTTATCGGTGAATCCACTTTTGGCTTTGTGACTAAAAAATCTTCAAGCTTGACAGGCAGAAACTTCTTCATGGCTCGTGTTGAGCCTGATGGAGGTACAGTCATCGTTCAAACACTTGGTGCAACTGCAACCAATCCAACTGCAGAAGCATATGGTGAACGCATTGCATGGGAACCATTCGAAAAACGCGTATATGTTGAAGGCATGTATAAAGGCGTGCTTACAGCAACCATGCGTGATGGCACAAAAGCAACAATCACTAATCGTACTCAACCCATTGTCTGGAAACCATTCACAGCAGTGTTCGATCCTGCAGGTAATTGGCTTGATCTTCAGCCGACAAGAACTCAGGGAAAACCATATACAACTCTGAATGCAACTGACAAAGATGGCTGTTTGTATGAGACAGGAACTTTCACAGGCTCAATGACAAAAGATCCAGGTAATAAGACCATCACATCTGCCGGACAAACTGATGGTTTTGTGACAAAATTCTGTGGAACTCCTTCTAGCCAGTCTTCAAGTTTATTGGCATTCCCACTTGCAAAAGCAAGATTATACAGCATCGATTCCAATATTCGATTTAATGTTGGTGTGACTGCAGTAGGCACTCCTAAAGACAAAGTATTAAGTACCGGTATTTGTAATGATGGGAATCTTGATACATTCATCGATAGTGTCAGCGTTTCAGATCCTCAATTCAGCTTAAAGTCTGTATTGAATGGTCGTCTCTTCCCTTCTGTTAATTGCGACACAGTACCAATTGAGATACTATTCACTCCAACTGCTCCCGGCGAGCATTGCGCCACACTCACATTCTATGCTACTTGTTCCCCGGTCGTGAAAATGACTATTTGCGGTGAAGCAGTTGAACCTTGTGATTATGTGCATGTGGAAGACACAGTTTTTGCCAATACACTAGTTGGAAGCAATAGAAGTATTACTATAACCAAGGCATTGGAAAATAAGAGCAATATCTTGATCAATGGTAAGATGTCTGTCGGTGGAGCAAATCCAGGTGATTTCTCAATCAAAGGTTATCGTATGATTGACAGAAATGGCAATCCTTCAGTTGGCGATCCTTCAAATACATTCACAATCAAACCCGGTGGACATTTAGAGATCACAACAGAGTTCAAACCAACAGCCGTTGGAAAAAGACTTGCATTTATCGATCTCGGTCTTGATACTGTTTGTGTTGATGCGAAAGTACAACTCACAGGTGAAGGTGAAGCTCAACTCACAGCTTCAGCTACTGACGCGATTTGGAATTGCGTTCCTGTTGGCGGAAAAGATCAAAAGAATGTAGTGATTACAAATAATGGTAATAGCGAGCTATCTGTCAAGACCATTGGACTTTTACAAAATAATGGTACATTCACAATTTTGAATATTCCAACATTACCTGTAAATCTTAAAAAAGATGAAACGATAAATCTCACCGTTGAATTTGCTCCAAAAACAAATACAAATGGTTTGTGGGATTCCGTTCTTGTCACTGCAGTATCGGCAATTGATGCAAATATCAAAGCGCCTGATTTTGGTTCAAGAGTACAAGGCAATGGTTGTATCGGTGCACCTGAATATTCTAAGAACTGTTTTGATTCCACTCGCATCGGTAGCAAATCTGCACTAAAAACAAATGCATTGGTGATCAAGAATATGGGACAAGGTCCATTGAAAGTACTTTCAATCAAGCCCGTCCCACCAATTGAATTTGAAGCATTTAGTCCTGCAGGTCCTTTTGACATTCCATTGGGTGGTTCACAAGACATATCAGCAGTCTTTATTCCACAGAAAAAAGGCTTGCGTAGTGGTTTCGTTGAAATCGTGACTGATGCACGCAATGTTCCTGATACTGTTGAATTGTGCGGAACAGGATTCCTTCCTGATACCGTTATCAATCTTGGCAAGTTCAATGCTTGTGAAAATCCAATCATCACACTTCCTTATCCGAATGTGAGCAGTTATGATCTTCAAACAACGAACTCTGCTTCAGGTGCAACAGATCAATTCAGCATTAGTCCTTTGGGTAATTTCAAAATACCTGCAAATACGAATCATAATTACTTGATTGTATTTACTCCAAATGCAGCAGGCAATTATTCTGTGACAGCTCAACTTGGTGAACGTAATGTGACAGTAATTGCAGAGGCAATTACATTGCCAGTCACTATAACTTCATCAATCAATCCCGGTGAAGTAACACCTGGTCAAAAAGTTGCCTTCAAAGTAAATGCAGAAATTCAAGGTAATGTTGGGTCAGCACAAATCAATGCAATGGATATCTTGGTGAATTACGATTCCAAAGATCTTGATTTCACCGGTACTGTTCGCTCTTTGAATGGTTGGACATGGACACCTACTTTGAACGGAAATGTATTGACTGTTTCTGGTACAGGAAATCCCGGTCTCTCAGGCAATAAAGATTTGTTTGAAGCGGACTTCAATGCATACTTGGGTGATTCAACATCATTCAAAGTATTTGTAGATGCAAAAGCCAAAGACATATTTGCGAAGTGCTTGGTCATTAGTAATTATACTTCCACTTTGAAACTTTCTCCAATTTGCTTTTCAAATGGTAGATTCATCAGAGGTTCCGGTTTAGGTTATGCATTAACTGTTTCAGGTCAATCCCCTGCTTCTGATATCGCAATGATTGACTACTCAATAGGTATCTCATCAAATACCATCATTGAATTGTATAATTCAATGGGCCAAAAAGTTCATACATTGCTTGAAGGACATGTGAAAGAAGGAGCATATCAACTCAGCATTGATGCCCAACAATTACCGGCCGGCATGTACACATGTATCTTGAAGTCCGGTCCATATGTAAATCAAGTGCAACTCATCATTACCAAGTAAATCAGACACGCATAAAAAAAGCCCGCTTCATAATTTGAAGCGGGCTTTTTTTTCATCATTTCTTATCAGGTATTTCCTTATATGTAATCCGGTGATGTCGCATTCCCAGAAGATTCTTTATAAAAGATTCCTTAATCTCATTTATCTCGGCAATAGTAAGTGGACATTCATCCAATTGTCCATCAAGCATTCTATCATTGATAATACCCTGAAGAATTACCTCAATATCTTCTTTGGTTTCTGCATTATTCAATCGAACGACAGCTTCTGCCGCATCCGCTAGCATGAGGATTCCTGTTTCTTTAGAATTTGGCTTAGGTCCCGTATAACGATAATCCTCTTCTTTAACGATAGTTGGTCCTTCCCCCTTTTGGGATAACTCTATTGCTTTGGCATAAAAATGTTTGACCAGCATTGTGCCATGATGCATTGGAATGAAATCTATAATTCTCTGAGGAAGCTTATACTCTTTTGCAAGTTCGATACCATCATGAACATGTTCCTTGATGATAGATGCACTTTTCTTTGGGGGAAGATGATTATGTTTATTATCAATATTTATTTGATTCTCTACATAATATTCAGCCTTTGGTATCTTTCCAATATCATGATATAATGATCCTACTTTTGCAAGTAAAGCATTTGCATGAATGGCATGAGCAGCGCTCTCGGCAAGTCTTGCAATAGTCATGGTATGCTGAAAAGTGCCCGGTGCTTTTTCATTCATTTCCATCAATAGTGGATGTTCCAAGGAATCATATTCATCAATTTTCAAGTCGGTGGTGACTGGAAATACTCTTTCAATCAAATACAACACACCGAATGTGAAAATGGGCGAAAAAACAGCATTGATTCCGGCAACAATCAATTGCGGATACATTTCATTCCAACTCAAAGATCTTTCAGCTCCAATCGATGCAATGCTTACTGACATTCCAATAAAAACATAAGTGATTGATGCAAAAAGTTGCGTTCTTGCCTGAATATCTCTGACACTATACGCTGCTACCATACCACCGATCATCATTGCAAGTCCAACAGAATAATCGCTTCCTCTTACTCCGGCTATTAGTAAGGACATTACAACTGTACTATAGAAAGCAGTTCTTGAATCAAACAGAATCGCAATCAACATTGAAAGAGCAGGTACTATCACTGCATATTCCAATGGATAAGAACTATTCATGAATACTGTTATCCAAGAGAATATGGGAGCAATGAGCACAATTCCCAATAAACCATACAATTGCTGATGATGTGCAAAGATGACAGGCCTAATGAAAAACAAGTATAGTATCATCATGGAAAAGATGAGAAAAGAATGCCCTATACTTCCTAATAGAATACTCCAAGAATATGTCGAAGTATCTGAATTACCTCTATTGCTAACATAAGATTGCACTTTCAAAGCGGATAATCGATCAAATCTTTCACCCTTTCTGATGAGAACTTCACCCGCTCTAACAATGCCAAGAGTGCGAGGTATCGAAGCCAATCTATTTGACTTTGTTTCCTGAGTCAATGATTTTGACACTTCATACTTGGGCTTTAATATTTCAATCAAAGTTGATACCACTTTTTCAACCTCTTGCATTTGCAACTTGTCGGCAAACAATTCAGAGAGTTGACCCCGCATGAGAGTTGTATCCGAAAATGCGGATTTCAACATGGGCATGTCAATGCCTTTACTTTTACGAATGAATACAGTGTCGGAAAGAGAAGATATAGCTACGGAAATAAGTGGCCTTCTTTCATAGTATGTACTGATGAGTTCCTCTCTGTATTTCTGTACTATTTGACCAATCATTGACCTTTTTTGCTGAGGAAACTCTAGAACATTTTTTGTGACTGTTTCATTAAGAATTCCAGATTCCAGCAATTTACCTTCGCACATTTGAAGCAAAGCCGATAGCTTGGCTTCGGCTTCTGATATTGCATTCTCTATGTTCAAACAAATGATGGGCGTAGATTTCAGTACTCTCTCCTTTTCAAGTTCAATCTCTGACTCGGGTCTAATGATCGCGAAAGGGAATTCAGCCTTGATTGTTTCATTCATCCAAAGAACACCGATATTGACTTGCCTGACATCTTCCCCATTTTCATTGATTGCTCTTTGATTCGGAAACATCAATCCGGTGAGGATAATAATGATAATCATGAATGCTATTCGAACACCATGATTTGAGAACAGAGATTTCTCAATCACAGATTCTTGATGCTCAGCGCTCTTTAACTGTTCAAATAGTGTTTTTTGCTTTGCCATAGAAGTACTCAATTAGTCTAAATCCGGACAATATCTCATACCGATATGCCAAGAATATCCTAAATACATGTGATAGAACATATTTGCTTGTACAAAAATATCATCTAGGAACATACTCAAACCAATTGTCACGGAAGAATGTGGTAAAGATAAACCTAGATGCGAACGAATATTGTGGGTAAAATTACACGAAATACTAGGTTTAAGACCCGAAGAATATTCTGTCATTAGCATATCCACATCTATAGCCATACCTTCAAATGGCATATACCCTAAGCCAATCGTCAAAAGCGGCTGCGTAAAACTTGCACTGAATTCTGACATTGGCCTTGCAATTGGATATTGAAACAATATGCCGGCTCCAACTTTATCATCAATATTCATTATTGCGCCAAAACCCATATTCAATATAGTGCAATGCAATATGCCATCATCAAAAGACACAAATTCAGATTGTAGTCCCAATCCGGGTACAATTAACATATCATGTGGATTCCATGCAGTTGATAAATCACATTGCATCAGTGAAAATTGATCAATCTTCATGAATTCTGTCTTACAATGCAATCCTATTGATTGTTCCAAATGCATATCGCCGCAAATGGCTAGTCTAGATAGTTCTTCAATTCCAAATGGTATCGGTAATAATGAAATTCCAAAATGGGCACATGAATCAATCATTGAAAGTGAAGGGTGCACGCTTCCACAATGGATTGGCGAAGTCATCCCGATGATATTTCCATGGATTTCAGAAATTCTTAATTGTGCATGCAGATGATTTACCACAAAATAGTTGCCGATGGCTCCCAAGCATAGTATTTTCGCAATAGAAAACATATTCCCCCAAATCAAGGTGATTCCATGCGAACTTTCATATTTTCCATCATATTTTTTGCACTGAATATCTTCCCGATGCTTCATGCACAGGAAATTGAATTGCAAGTGAATGTGGATTTGAAGAATATTTCATTTGATAATCGAATTGATATTCAGAATCTTCGACAAGACATCATCAATTATATCAATACTCAAAGATATTCTGAATCTGATTGGGAAAAACCAAAAGTACCTGTCGATATTGGAATCACAATCACTTCGCGGGGTCCAAACAATACATATAGCGGGATACTCACAGTGATGTCATATACCGTTCTTGAGGATGGCTCAAAATCCATACTTATGAGAGCGATGGACAAACAATGGACATTTGAATATGCCCCGGGCAATATGATGTCATATCAAGCCAATCGTTTCAATGCATTATCATCACCGATTGATTTCTATATGTTGATGTCCATCGGCATGTTTATGGACACATTCGCAGAACTTGACGGCACACCATTTTATGAAAAAGCAAAAGTAATTTGTCGAGCCGGTGCCGGAGCAAATGTAACAGGTTACCCCACAACTCCTGATCCATCGGTTCCATCCAAACTTGGACTTGCGACAGAGGCATCCGATTTATTGTATGAAGATTTCAGAAGACTCATCTTTTCATATCATTTTGACGGGTTGGAAGCTGTGAATAAAGACAAGTCGCAAGGTTTGCCCTTATTTGCCACAATCATCGAACAAATGGCTCAATTTAAAAAATCCAAAGTGACCATGCGTAGTCAATTCATGGAAGCATTTTTCAATTCCAAGTTCCAAGAATTGGCAGATCTTTTCAAAGGATATTCAGATACAGGAGTATTCACCAATCTATCACAATTGGATCCTGCTAATTCCAGCGTATATCAAGCCGCACAGGAGAATCGATGAGTTCCATCAAATTTGATTTGCGCAGTGATACTGTCACAAAACCAACCATCGAAATGCGCAAAGCGATGGCGGAAGCAGAAGTTGGAGATGATGTCTATGCGGAAGATCCAACGGTGAATAGATTGCAATCAATGATTGCAGAGCTTTTTGGCAAAGAATCCGCATTGTTTGTTCCAACTGGTGTAATGGGAAATCAAATTGCCATTGCCATACACACAAAAAGAAGCGACGAAATCATTGTTGAATCGGAATCTCATATCTTTCATTATGAGACAGCAGCTCCAGCAATCATTGCCGGTGTGCAGATGTATTGCATTCCAAGTGTAAAAGGAGAATTAGCAAGTTCATCAATCAGTGAAGCGATAAGACCCGGTGATTATTATTTCCCCAAAACTTCTTTGATATGCATCGAACAAACCCATAATCGGCATGGCGGAACCGTTCTTTCACTTTCATCAATTGAAGAAGTTTCCGGTTTCGCTCAAAGCAAACAGATACCTCTTCATTGTGATGGAGCGCGCATTTGGAATGCATGCGCTGAGACTGGAACTGCACCTCATGAATATGCCCATTATTTGGATACTCTCTCCGTTTGTCTATCAAAAGGACTTGGCGCACCGGCTGGTTCAGTTTTCATTGGAACAAAAGATCAAGTGGAATATGCCAGACATTGGAGAAAATTGCTTGGCGGTGGAATGCGACAATCCGGAATATTGGCTGCGGCGGGTATTCATGCTTTGCAATTTCATAGAGAGCATTTGAGAGATGATCATGAAAAAGCAAGAATATTTGCCGAGCAGATTTTCTCGCGAACCTCATGTAAATTGGCCAATTCAGGTGGTACAGTTGATACAAATATTCTCATCATAGATTGTGGAATCGATACCGATCCCTATTTATTGAGAAATGAATGTTCCAAAAGAGGCTTGGAGATTTCATCCGGCAGAGGACAATGTCTTCGCGCTGTGTTTCATAGAGATATTACCATGCAAGAAGTTAAAGAAGCGGCAATGATTTTCATTCAAAGCTTTGATAGCATCATGAAGGAAAATCGATGAAATCTCAAGACAAACACATTGAGAACATAGACTTCACAGCATTTCATCATATAATGTCAGGAAGAGTGAAGACATTTGAAGTGGATAGACAAAATATCGTCCACAATATCATTTATCTCTATTGGCTTGAAGATGCAAGAGTTGAATATTTCAGAGCTTTGGGATTGGAGATGAATGAGCGCACATTTATTGATTCACATCGTTTTGTGATTGCCAAGACAGAGATCAATTATCTTGCTCCTGCACTCTTTGACAAAGAATATGAAGTACTGACAAGAATCTCACATCTCGGCACATCTTCATTCATTTTTGATCAATTGATCATTTCAATTCCGGAAAGAACAATATTGATAATGGCACAATCCGTATTAGTTCAGTTGAATCCAACTACAAATGAGAGCATGCCGATTGACGATGAATATCGCTCACTCGTTGGGGTTTTTGAAAGAAAAGAATTTAAACAAGGTTAATCGAATGCATCTTTTTAGGACACTTCTCATATCGGTATTTCTTGTGATTGCAATATCGGCTTCATCATATTCACAAGATGGTAAACCTACTTGGTTCATAGGTCCTTATGGTGCAATCATGCAAAGCATGCATTACACAGGATTCAAAGATCTTCCAGGATATCCTTCATGCTGTTTTTCTGAAAGATCAGGTACAGGCATTGGATATGACATCGGAATGCTGCTTCGATTTCCCATCAATGAAAAAATGAGTTTTCGATTATTTGGAGGGATCAATAGTCCGGGAGCAACAATATCAAGTGATGAAAAAATCGGTAATCAATTCATACGCAATCCACAATTCCCATTTGATACAATTACCCGGGATATCACGGTTCGACATTCTATTGAATCCATGATCACACAGATATCAGCAAGACCAATGATATCATATGCCTTGCCTTTTGGCGGAGATATTTCTGCAGGATTCGGATTGAATTATGTGTTAAGTCAATCATTCAATCAAAAAGAAACATTGATTTCACCCGATAATGCTGCATTCTTGGATGGAAGAGGGACTCGTAATGACACTTCGGGAACAATCCCTGATCTTTCCTCTTTTCAAAGCTCGCTTTCATTGGCATATTCATATGATTTACCAATTTCAAACACTTCACTTCTTGTTCCATTCATAGAATATCATTATCCAATCCAATCTCTGACTTCATATGATTGGAATATCAGCAGAATTCAACTTGGTTTGGCATTGCAATTCGGAATTGTCCCAAGCAAAGCCCCAAAAGTAATTACTGATACAGTGTATAGAAGAGATACAATCATCAGAGTTTCGCCGATTGCAGTCAATACACCAACCATATTGAATGAAAGTCAAAAGGGATTTATCAAAGGTAAAGTAGATAATGATATTCGCATTGATACAATCATGATCAGTGAAACATATGTGACAACATTGTTCACACCTCCCGGATACAAAGGAAATCTCGTGGTATTTGGTCTCGATGAAAAAGGTAAACAAACCTCAAAACCAACGATAAGAATCGAAGAATGGGAACAAATTGAGACATTCCCTTTGCTACCATATATATATTTTGAGGAGGGTTCATCTGACTTAGGCGGAACCAAGCAAAGACTTTTGCTAGCCTCACAAGCAGGTTTATTCAATGAAGATTCATTGCCATCTTCAACACTTGACATATATCGAGACATGTTAAATATCATTGGAAGCAGAGCAAAAGCATCTTCTGCATCATTTGATATATCGGGATTCACCAATACAGTAATCGAGGATTATGTCCCCGGGATTACACTCCAAAGAGCCAAAAGCATACAGTCCTATATGCAATCAATCTGGGGCATTAGTTCTAATAAGATGTCCATAAATTCCGGGAAATTGCCTCGTACCCCAACAAATCCATCGACACTTGATGGTAAGCAAGAAAATGCAAGAGCAGAAATCTCATCGAAGGATCCCAATTTATTGAGTCCATTGAAGAAAAGAACTATCACCCGCACAATGAATCCACCAATTTTGGCCATTCAACCTCAGATTCAAGCAGGTGAGGCCATAAAGTCTTGGGAAATCATCATTGAGGATGGAGATCAAATTGTGCAAACATTTAAAGGAAATGGCAGAATTCCGGATAGCACTTTTACATGGACAATTTCCACCTCGAGTCAAATGTCGAATAATCCACTTGCGGTCACATTACAAGCCATAGACACGATTGGAATCAATCATTCCTGGAATATGGATGTTCAAACAGAAAGAGTAACACTTCGCAATAAGCAGGAATTACGCATCAATGATACATTGATCGAGCGATTTGCCTTGATTCTATTCGATTTTGACAAATCAAGTCTTAGTTCCGCAAATCAGAATATTGCCAATACCATAAAACAGTCCATAAGGTCAAATTCTACTGTAACCATCACAGGTTATACGGACAGAACAGGTGATTCTACCTATAATCAGGTTTTATCCGAAGAGCGCTGTAAACAAGTGAGTCAATATTTGGGTCTTTCCTCAGGAACATTTTCGATCATACCTATGGGTGGAAAAGAGATTCCTTTTGAAAATGATACACCTCAAGGAAGGGCTTATTCGAGGACTGTCATGATCGAAGTCAAAACACCGGTTAAAGAAAGGAAATAATACATATTTCTCTACGGGATTTCATGCCAAATCTCTAACTTTGCCGATTAAATTCTCAATGTTCCCGCTTTGGATCTTACCTCATGTCGTATGAAAAATTAAATACCCCTCAGCATGGTGATAAAATCACTGTGCAACCTGATGGATCACTCAATGTTCCCAATAATCCAATCATCCCATTTATAGAAGGTGATGGGACAGGACCGGATATTTGGGCAGCTTCTGTCAAAGTACTTGATGCCGCAGTTGAAAAAGCATATGGCGGTTCAAAAAAGATCGAGTGGTTCGAGGTATTTGCAGGCGAAAAGTCAAATGAAGTCTATGGACCAAATACATGGCTTCCTGAAGACACATTGAAAGCTCTTCGTGAATATGTTGTTGGAATCAAAGGTCCACTCACAACTCCCGTTGGCGGTGGGATTCGGTCCATCAATGTTGCTCTCCGTCAATTGATGGACTTATATGTATGTTTGAGACCGGTTCGATATTTTCAAGGGGTTCCTTCTCCTGTGAAGCGTCCGGAACTTGTGGACATGATCATTTTCCGTGAGAATACGGAAGACATATATGCTGGAATAGAATTCAAAGCGGGTGCCGAAGATACATCTTCCCTGCTCTCATTTCTTGAAACTTCATTTCCTGCTTTTCACAAAAAAATTCGTTTTGGATCTGAGTCACCTGAACTTGTGGGTCTTGGCATCAAGCCTGTATCAGCACCCGGTTCCAAAAGACTTATTCGTGCAGCTTTGAAATATGCCATCAGTCAGAATCGCAAGAGCTTGACATTGGTTCATAAAGGCAATATCATGAAATTCACCGAAGGTGCTTTCAGGGATTGGGGTTATGAACTCGTCAAAGAGGAATTCTCTGATGTGGCAATCGGGTGGGATGATTGCGGTGGAAATTCAGGTGACAAATTATTGGTAAAAGATTCAATAGCCGATGCTTTTCTCCAGCAGATTTTAACAAGACCTGCCGAATATGATGTCATAGCCACTTTGAATCTCAATGGTGATTATATCAGTGATGCGCTTGCCGCTCAAGTTGGTGGAATCGGTATCGCACCGGGTGCAAATATCAATTATGACAATGGATATGCCATTTTCGAAGCAACACATGGTACCGCACCAAAATATGCAGGTCTCGACAAAGTAAATCCTGGTTCCGTGATTCTTTCCGGTGAAATGATGTTCCGTTATTTGGGTTGGAATGAGGCCGCTGATCTTATCATCAAAGGTATGGATGGCGCTATTTCAGCAAAAACCGTTACTTATGATTTCGCTCGTTTGATGGATGGAGCAACCGAAGTATCGTGTTCTGCATTCGGCGATGCCATCATTCAACATATGTAATTTTTCGCAATGAAGTCTTTGGGGAGACGCGATACAGCAATGCACTCGCGTCTCCTTTTCTTTTGTATTCTCTTTTATTCACATCATAATGCTCTTTGATCATGGCTGCTAAGAAAACGAAATATATTTTCATTTCAGGTGGTGTTCTCTCTTCACTTGGAAAAGGAATTGCTTCCGCCTCCCTTGGTTTACTACTGAAACAAAGGGGTTTATCGGTCACAATCATGAAATTTGATCCATATATCAATGTGGATCCCGGGACAATGAACCCTCAACAACATGGTGAGGTCTATGTTACCGATGATGGAGCCGAATGCGATCTCGATCTCGGACATTATGAGCGTTATCTTGATGTTGATGGGACGAGATCCAATTCCGTTTCTTCAGGTCAAGTGTATTTCGAAGTAATTCAAAGAGAGCGTCAAGGACAGTATCTTGGTAAGACTGTACAAGTGATTCCACATATCACCGATGAAATCAAGAGACGCATGACAATTTATGATAAACTCTTTGATATTGTCATCATCGAGATTGGTGGAACAGTAGGAGATATTGAATCTTTACCATTCATGGAATCCGTTCGTCAATTATGCATGGAGAAAGGTCCGAAAAGCACTCTAAACATTCACTTGACTTATGTTCCCTATATCAAATCTGCCGGGGAGTTAAAAACAAAACCAACGCAACATTCAGTTAAAATGTTGATGGAGATGGGAATTAGACCTGATATTCTCCTCTGCCGTACTGAGCAACCTATCAATAAAGAATTGAAAAGTAAGATTGCCCTCTTCTGCAATGTTGAAGAAGATTCTGTCATCGAGGTACTGGATGCAGAAACAATCTATGAAGTACCTCTAAGTCTTGCGAAACGCAATCTCGATCAAATCGTTCTGAAGAAATTTTCAATGTCACTCAGCAAATTGGACATGGACACATGGACCAAATTTGTCAATCGTATCAAACAACCTAAACATACTGTTCATATCGGATTGATCGGCAAATACAATCAAGTGAAAGATTCGTATAAAAGTATTCTAGAAGCTTTCGTACATGCGGGTGCCATCAATAATGCAAAAGTTGAAATCACTTGGATTGATTCCGAAAACATCACTAAAACAAGTGTGGCAAACACACTGAAAGGAATGCAGGGTATTCTTGTAGCTCCGGGTTTTGGATCAAGAGGCATTGAAGGAAAGATTGAAGCCATTAAATATGCCAGAGAAAACAAAATACCCTTCTTTGGCATCTGTCTTGGAATGCAATGTGCCGTAATTGAATTCGCACGCAATGTTGCAGGCATAAAAGATGCACATTCGGCTGAATTCAAAAAAGGAAAGGATTTGGTTATACACCTGATGTCAGCACAAAAGCAAGTGACAGATAAAGGTGGCACCATGAGACTTGGTTCCTATCCATGTACCATTCGCAAAGGTACCATTGCACATGCGGCTTATGGAGTGGATTCGATTCAGGAAAGACATAGGCATCGCTATGAATTCAATAATGCATATCGCAAGACATTGGAAGATCATGGCATGAAGCTAAGCGGTGTATCTCCTGATACAACATTGGTGGAAATCATCGAATTGAAAAATCATCCATGGTTTGTTGGCGTGCAATTCCATCCGGAATATAAGTCAAGAGCCGTGAAAGGACATCCCCTCTTTATCAGTTTTGTCAAAGCAGCAATGCAAACAAAATAATCAACGAAAAGTTTGACCTTTCCAATGAACATCTTTCTTGAGTAAAAGGAAGGCAACCATGATTTCCATATAAATCATGAATAGCATTCCCGGAACCATCCAAAGGATATGTTTGGTCCTTTTGAGTGCAAATAGCGTAGGCATCACAATCATGCAATCACCAATCACTCGCATGGCCAATATGCTAGCCATACCCGTCCAATCACTCATATACCCTGAATATATGAGTGAAGTCCAAAAGACAAATGCAAAGAAGGCAAAAAGATATTTTTTCCATCCCAATGCATCCGATCCACGGACCCATCTATGTTGTTGACTCACAAAGCTCTTCCAATCCGGGCAAGGTTCGGTACTGACGGCATTAGAATGATGACATGGATACAAAATTCCATAACCCGCCTTTGATACTCCCGTCAACAATTGCAAATCCTCTGTCACTGAAAATTTGATGCCGGCATAACCACCAACTGCATCATAGACAGATTTTCTAATTGATAAATTATTACCAAAGCATCCAAGTGGATGTCCAAGAGACATTGCCGCAGATGCCAATGTATGATTCATCATCCATTCCATATCCTGCAAATGATGAAATGCTGTACTTGTGTTTATAGTTGTGAATCCTGCAATCATTCCGATTGTACTATTCGAATATGCATGCGCTATTGTGCGAACCCAATCATCTGGGAATGTACAATCGGCATCCGACATTATGATGATCTCACCTTTTGCGGCTGATATTCCAGCATGCAAGGCACCTGGTTTACCTCGTAAATTGCCGAATCTTTCTTCTGTTAACTGAACAGACTTTATTCTGCTGTCTTTTCTAGAAAAAGCATCAATTATTTCTTGCGTACCATCATTTGATCGATCATTAACAATGATGAATTCAATTGTTGGATCAGTGTTTTTTAGGAGAGATTCCAGACAGGAGGGCAATGCTTCTTGTTCATTCCTTGCCGGAATGACAATTGAAACAGTTTCATTCAATACAGAATGACTAAGAAGAAGAATGCGTCTTGATCGGGCCGCACCATAGACAAAAACAAGAGTTTTTGCCGCAAAAAGCAGGAGAACGAAATCGATCAATGACATAGAATCGTTCAATGAGATGTGAAAAGCAAAATCAGGATTATGCTCAAGATATTATGCCGGTTGCCAATCTACCAATACTATGATATTCAAATCCTTCAGAGGCGATTGTTTCAGGATCGAATAAATTTCTACCATCAAAAATCAATGGTTGCTTTAATAATGCACGCAATACGGAAAAATCAGGTTTACGGAATTCATTCCATTCTGTTGCAATGATCAATACATCAGCATCTTTCAATGTATCATATGCGGAGTTGGCATAGTGAATTGCATCACCATAAATGGACTTGGTATTGGGCATTGCTTCGGGATCATAGGCAGAAATATTCGCACCAACTTCCAATAATCTATCAATGATTGTATAAGCAGGAGCTTCTCGAACATCATCTGTATTGGGTTTGAATGACAATCCCCATAATGCAATTTTTGCACCTTTTGGATTGTTCAATCTATTGATGATTTTCTCCACAAATCGATTGATTTGTCTAGCATTTGCTTCTTCAACGGCATGAATGATTCCAAGCGGAGTACCAACTGCATCAGTGGAGTGCAATAATGCTTTCACATCTTTGGGGAAACAACTGCCACCATATCCAATTCCGGCAAAGAGAAATCGCTTTCCAATGCGTGAGTCAGACCCAATTCCTATGCGAATATTTTCGATGTCGGCACCGATGGTTTCACAATACTCAGAAAGTTCATTCATGAATGAAATACGCATTGCCAAAAAACAATTTGCTGCATATTTGGTGATTTCAGCGCTCTTTTCATCCATCACATAGATTGGATTTCCACTGCGTAAGAATGGCTCATATAAATCACGCATCTCATCTTCAGCGCGCTCATTTGAAGTTCCAACAACAACGCGATCTGGCTTCATGAAATCTTCGACAGCGAATCCTTCTCTCAAAAATTCAGGATTGCTGACAACTTCGATATCAAAACCAGGAGCATAATTTCTACAAATCATTCGAACTTTGTCTGCTGTCCCAACGGGTACGGTACTTTTATTGACCAAAATTCTAAAATCAGTGATATTCTCTTTCTTGATGATTTCAGAAATATTTTTCGCAGCGTCCATCACATAATTCAAATCAGCAGAACCATCTTCTCCGGGAGGAGTAGGCAAACACAAAAACAATATTGCGCATTGCTTTACTGCATGCTCCAAATTCGTTGAGAATTTCAAGCGACCATTACTGATATTCCTTTCGAGCAAATGCTCAAGACCGGGTTCATAAATTGGCATTTTGCCTTGTTGCAATGTTTCAACTTTATGTTGATCCACATCAATGCAGAGAACATTATTTCCGCTTTCAGCAAAACAAGTTCCGGTAACAAGTCCTACATATCCTGTACCGATGATTCCGATCGTTTGTGACATATCAAGGTTGATTGAGAAGTTTCAAAATGACGAGCGCAAGTATGATGAGCGCGAAAAGGGACAGTGCAAATTTAATGAAACTGCGTGCCACTTTCAGCACAATTAAGAGGAGAATTATCCCAAGGATGATTATGAGATAAACTGGCAAACTTTCCATAAACAGGATAATTTCATCAATTTCCATCTTGATTCAGGCCTAATTTGGCTTAAATGTGAAGGTAATGGTACCGGTCATCTGTATATCTGAATCGAGCCGATTGAATTTCCATTTCTTCAATGTCCTGAGTGAAACCGATTCCAAACCTGGATCACCCTTTGTCATAGGACGCATATCGCCTACTGTACCATCAGGTAACACGGTAAATCGAATCTTGATTGAGACCAATCTATCGAGATTTCCGGGACTTGGTGGCAATATCTTATTCAATACGGTGCGATTTCCTCCACCACCCCATTCAATGTCACCCAAACCCATGCCTTTTCCGGGTCCTGTTCCCTTTTCTCCCAATCCTGTACCATTTCCACTCCCAGCTCCTACTGCCTTACCCTGTCCTTTGGAAGAGTCCGTGTCAGATTTGTTCGTGGATGATACATTATTCTTCGCAATTGGATTTGATGTTGACAATGGATCCTTTGACGAAGATGTTGACTTTACTTTTCCTGCATCTTCAAGTGGGTTTTGAGGCTTTGCGCCTGAAGACTTGGCACCTTCTTTTGCTAAGTTACCTTTGCTCCTGCCCGTTCCATCACCATCACCAAAATTCAACAATATGATTGGACTATAATTGACTTCTTTCTTATATGGCTCAATAACAATACTGGTCTGAGAAAACCAGAAGAGTAGAACAAGCATAAGCAATAATGCAATGAAAAATCCCCGTGCTGCATAGCGATCCCAGAGCACTTGGATGCTATATGTGAACCGGGTTTCATTATATCGCTCTCTCAATGACATTACTTACTCACTTTACTCTATCTACCCATGAATTCGAATAACCGGCTTTTTTGGCCGCACCTTGCGCTTGTTTTCTATCTTCGAAAGAACCGAAACGAACACGATACCATGTTTTTCCATTTAATGATTTCTTGCTAATAGATGCAGAAGAAATCCCTTTTGATTGTAAATTTTTCAGCGCTTTATCTGCCTCCTGTTTGGAGATGCTTGAGAGTACCTGCACAGAATATTCTTCACCTGAAGTATTTTTCACTTCCTTTTTGGGTTCCTGTTTCTTTTTGACAGGTTCTTTATCCATAAAGGTTTCACTAATAACTTGATCTTGTTGACTTTGCTTTTTTGAAATATTGCTTTCAGGCTTCTTTTTCTCAGGATCTTTTTTCACGGGGTTTTGAGCAATAATCTTCGCTTGCTTTTTCTTTATTTCAGGTACAGGTTTTTGTACTCTTGTTTTTGGCTGAACAATTTCATCTTTCTGTATGGATTCTGTCTGTTTGACATTCTCCACTTCGCGATACTCCGGAAAAGTCTTTGCAGGAATAGGATCCGGTGGAACCACTTTCTTCTCTGGAGCTTTTGATTCTTCATTGATGATCTCATCGCCCCTTTCATTATTGCCGATATTTTGTCCTTGCGACATTTGCATGCGAGCCAGATAATCTTGAACCCGAGCAATTGAATCCTGCTCCATCGTTGTGGCTTGAGCCTGCTTCCGGGCTTCCTCTTCATTCAATTCGGCAGCTGTAACTGTGTCAACACTCACAATCTGTTCCGTATTGTTTTCATTTCCATCCTTGGATGGAATCATCATCCAAATAATGGCTAATGCAGAAACGGTAGCGATTGCAATCAATGCAACTTTTTTTACAGAAGACTGTTCTTCTTCAGGCGAAACATCCGGTTCTACATAAGAAATAAATCCTGAGCCGGACTCTTTGGATTCACCTTTTTCGGGAGATGATGCAGATTCACTTTGTGAAGACAATTTTGATTTGTCATGCAAAAAGGTTTGGTCATCTGATTCACCAAAACCGCCAAATTCATCATTTGGATTTTGTTGATTACTCATAGTCTCTCTTCCTCTTAGAAAAGATATCTCGCACCGAGTGCGACGAATGTTCCCCTCTCTCTAAACCTATTCCATACATATACGGAAGAATTGAGGAGATTGTCAATCCGAATAAATGCTTCGAGATCTTTTTGAATTGTATAATTGAGTTTGAAATTTGCCATGATATAGCTTGGCAGTTCAATGGAGGCATCTTTGGTAACGGTTCTTGCATCAACATATTCTACTGATATGATGGAAGTGAATGATGCAAACCAATCACGCTCATATCGCATGCCAATTGTAAGTGGAGCCAACATCGGAATAGCTGTCGATGAATCAGATAGAGAACTAATAAGCATTGAAGCATATCCTCCGATTCTGGTATGTTGGAAAGGTTTCCATTGTCCTTCCAATTGCAAATCCAAAATCGTACCTGTCAAATACTCAATTGTAAATCCTTGAAATTTTCCAGATTCAGTGGAATTTGGCAACATCACTGGTATATTCGATGATGTCTGATACTTGGCCTTGAATGATGCCGTGATATCAATGTCCGGATGCCAATGAATCATTGGAGTAATAGAAATATCATCTCTTCTGAAGGAAATCATCGGCATGTGAATCAAATATGGATTTCTTAGAAGCATTTCACCGAGTGAATTATTATTCAAACCACTACTGAATTGGAGGGATGAAGTTAAGTCAGATGATATTCTATAATCTGCATTACCATTAAGCGAAATGGCTCCGAATTGTGTACCTTCAGAATTTGTAGCTGTTTGCAATCCTGCACCAAATGTCAAGGTCAAATCATCATCTGTCCATGCACTCGATGCTCCTGCCTGTATGAAACTATACGAAGAAGTATCGCCATATGAATGCAAATCAACATTGAGGCGAGCTGTCATGGACATTCCAAGCATCGGCTTTGTTACTTCCGCATATCCTTTTACTCTGGAATCAGACAAAGAAAGTGAATCTGTTCCCATTGTCAATGATTGCCAATGAGCACCCATTGTATAAGCATATGAACCGATTGTTCCTTTCACATCAACCTGAGCGCCAAGATTATCGATGCTTCGTTCAACAATATTTGATTTATCGGCACCAAACAATTGATAGCGATTTGATGTATAATTCAAACCTGTTTCAGTTCTACTTCCACCAAAAAACACATATTTCTTTGGAGCATCATAAGCGGCTTGAAGCGTAATCCCGGTTTTTGAGAAATCGGCATTGTCTATATGACCTTGACTACCTTCATAATTACCGAATACATCAATGGAATATCCGCCGGATGCAAAAGAATATCCTGCATTGATTTTCGGAGTCATGAAAATTCCGAATTCTCCCATTGCATACCCATTGACAGAATATGGTTTCATTGGACTTGCAGGCAATGGTATTGCAGGTAATAATGGTATTGGAATTTTTATGTCCGTGTTGATTGAATCAAGTTCCGCTTTTGTGAATACTCCGGGCTTGGCAGGCTTCATTTTTAATCCACCTTTGATATCGGCATTTGTTTTGCCGGTAATCACGAATTCCTGCAAATCCAATGGCTGATCCGCCGCGTTTTTGCTATCCTGAGCATAAACAGAGCATACCATCAAGAGTAGTATGAAACTTCTGATCATCATGGCTTCGCCTTCTGTATTCTCTTCAATCTTGCCGATGCGGTTTTACCATAATCGTCATCAGGTCTTAATGTCATGAGTGTTTGAAACACCTCCTGTGCCGCATCATAATTTTTCAGTGTTTCATAACAATCACCTAGACCCAATAGTGATAAGGAGAACCAATCTTCTATGGAACTAAATTGCTCTCTCACTCCCAAGAATGCGGTGATGGCATTAGCATATTCCTTTTGCTTCATCCACAATTCACCTATTCGATATTGCGCTTCTGCTGCAATTGTTGGATTCTCCATTCTTTTGGCAATATGCCTGAAATGAACTATCGCACTATCGAACATTGTGCGTGATCGATAATACATTGCAATTCTATATCTGGATTGATCTCCGAATTCAGTCTTGTCATATGTTTCTGCAGTCAATGAATACAATCGCAAAGCTTGTAGTGAATCTCCAAGTGTAGATGCGATTTGCGCTCTCTCAAATCCTGCTTGAGCCGATGAAGAGTTTTCGGGAAATTCAGTCATCACCATCGCAAATGCCGTATCGGCTTCACGATATCTTTTATCATTTACTTTCATAAGTCCGATTTCAAGCAATGCGAGCGGAGCAAATTCTGTTTTTCCATATTTCTTGAATACATCTTTCCAGGATTGTTCGGCCTTGCCGGATTCTCCCAAACTCGAAAAACTCTTACCTAGATAGAAGAGGGCCTCAGCATTTCTTTCTAAGTCACTATTGGACTTCAAAAAGGCTTCATATTCAGAGATTGCACCGGCATAATTCTTCCCATTATAAAAACTCAATCCCCTATTCATCAGTAAATCTTTGGCGATTTCAGATTGTGGATTCTTGGAAATGAAATCATCCACAATAACATTAGCTTCATCCACCCTTCCCAAAAATTCCAAACTATATTGAATGCTCTTTACTGCTTCTCCTGCCAAGGGAGAAGATGGATATTGATTTTTTACAACTGTATAAGATGCAATTGCATCATCATAACGCTCAAGATTATAATATGCATCCGCAATGGTATAATGTGTTCTTGCGGCAAGCTGCGTAGATGGATATGCAACCAATAATGCTTTCAATTCTTGAATTGCATCTTCATATTTTCTTTGTTGGAATAATGTCCAACCTACCGAATACAAAGCCGATGCAGATAATGGAGATTGCGGATAAGAACGCGCGAATGTTCTGAATGCTTTTACCGCACCGTCAAAATCATCAATTCTATACAATGCCTGTCCATATTGATATGCAGAATATTGTCCTTCCTCAGAGCGAGGTCCTGCATTCATGGCAGACTTATATGCTGAGGCAGCATCTTTGAATTGCCTCAATGCATAATGTCCATCACCCTTTCTCGCCAATGCATCGGTCGCAAATCGAGTTTGAGGAAATTCCTTGACCAATTTTGAAAATGACTGCGAACTTTTTACAAATTCTCTTCTACGGAATTGTGCCCAAGCAATTCCATACATACTTTCTTCTTTTCGATTGCTATTTGGATAATCAGAAAGCAATTGCGTGTAAAATTCCTCGGCATTTGTCAAGAGGTCAGTTTTATAATATGATTCAGCAAGCCAAAACAATGCTTGGTCTCTTCTACCATCAACTTTATGCTCACCAAGAAAAGTAGAAATTTCAATAATTGCATCTCTGTATTGTTCATTTTGATGCAATGATATTCCTTGCTTTAATCTTGCTTCCGCGAGAATGCTCTCTCTATTCTCTAGTTCTCTTTTCGACATTGAAAGCACCATTCTTTCGGCAGATGCATATTCTCTGGCTGATTTTCCGAATTGCTCTTGATCATGATATACACTTCCGAGCAATAAATGAAGTTTTACAGACAATGACTTTTCTTGAGTCTCACGCAATGCTCTTTCAAATGTCTTTCGTGCCGTTTCCATTTCATTGTCTTCATAGACCAATTGACCATATTCCAGCAATGCATGTCCCAAAAATTGATATCCGGTCTGCATTGTCAAAGCGGCAAACTCTTTCTTCGCTCTATCTCTTTCGCCTTTCGCTTTTGCAATCAACGCATAATATAATTTTGCTCCGGCTTTGAGAATTGCATATTCCTCTTTTGTAGAATCAATCACATATCGATACAATGCTTCAGCTTCATTATACTTCCCAAGATGAAAGGCGGCATAACCTGCAGACATTTTTGCATGCGGCATAATTGGCGACTGTGGATATGCATTGATGAATGTAAGAAATGCGTCATAGGCTTGACTGCTTTGTTTTGCCAAAACCAATGCCTGTGCTCGCATGAATGACAAATCTTCGATTGCATGATCAGAAAAAGATTGTACTTCAGGCTTGATGATAGTTGTGTCCTGCGATTGGAATCTATCCACCAATGCTTGGGCTTGATCCATATATGCTATCGCTGCATTCGGCTCTCGCATTCCTAGCTTGATATTGGAAGCACGAATGGAGGAACTCAATGCAGTATTTCTCTGCGGATATGTTCGTAATAATTCTCCATATAATGCAATGGCTTCTTGCTCAGCACCGGATCTTTCTCGCAATTGAGCTCGCATATACAATGCATCATCGGCCAAACCATGCATTGGATACAAGGATTGTATTTCTTTAAGTGTGATTAATGCATCATCCGGATTTCCACCTCTTGCTTGGGAAGCACCTTTCCAATACAATGACATCGCGCAATAATGAGCATGCAATGAATCGGTTTGGGCCTTCTCTCGTGATATATCCACAACTTTACCAAAATACTCTATCGCTTTTGGCATATCCGTTTGATAATAAGCTATGGAACCCCTTTCGATCAATGCAATTGGAAGGAATGGTGAATTTGGCCTTTGCTGAATGAATCTATCCAGTGCTTTATCCGCATATTGAAAATCACCGGATTGTCTCATCATGAGAGATTTCAAGATTGAAGCTTCATCTGCATGAGACCCATGTTCAGCGATAACTAGAGATTGACGGAATTGCTTTCCCGCTTCAGCCAGCATGCCGTCATCTATAAGTATTGAAATACCTCGGAGATCCTTTATGCCATAGAGGACTCCCGGTTCTAACAATTGGCCATGCATGATATTAATTGAAATCACGCATAAAGCCATGGATAACCAATGCTTCATAATATTTTGGAGGATGGAAAGATGCTGCACTTCAAAAATACGAATATCCTGCAATTAGAAAGTGCATGAATTACATTTTTACATGCTATTGATTGAAATGATTGTATTGATTGTCTTCTATGCTTAAAGCAAACCCAAAAAAGCAATATTTCTACCCATATTCCCCTCTCTTCGAAAGGAATGAAATCGATCATCTGTAATTGTACAAATAGTTGATAATTCAATGTGTTGCGACTGAACCCCGGCTTCCGTCAATGTAGAAGCAATATATGATCGTAAATCAAAATGGTATTTCAGGTTCACTTGATCAACAAATCCCGGAAACAAATCCATGAACTCGGGTCCCACTTCATACCTATCTTTCCCTGCACATGGAGTCAGCCAAATCAATGCATCTGAAGGATTAGTACCAAATTGTTCCTTCATGATTGCCATACCCTTTGGTCCTATATCCAGTTTTGCTCCTCGCCAACCGGCATGCAATGCCATTATGGCCATATTAGTTGGGTCATATATCATGATGCCACAACAGTCGGCTATTGCAATTCCCAATATAAGATCAGGGTTATTGGTAAATATCCCATCTCCATCAGGTAGCATGCTCAGTCCTGCTTCATGTAATTGATCTCCATGAACTTGATTCAAAGAGACAATCTTCTTTCCTATTCCACTTCCGATGGAATTTTCCATTGATTCTACATGAACTTTGAATTGCTCATCTGTAAGCGATGCTTTTCGGAATGAAAATCCTGAAGGTTGATACTCACTGATTTCACCTTTCATCGACATCCCACAGAGAATTGGATATTGCTTGAATATATTTGGTTCTAAGAATTCCAATTTACTCTTCCTCATTACTCTGCAATGCATTGACATTTCTTTGCAAACCGGCTAGTTTGGTTCTTTTCACAGGACTTTTCCGAAATCTATCCGAAAAATCCTCTTGCTTCATTTCCAAAATGGAGTGAAATGTCAAACCTGTTTCATTTTTCCTTGGTTGAAATTCTTGGACAGAGGATTCTGATGAGAATCTATTCCAAGGACATATATCCTGGCAAATATCGCATCCATATACCCATTGCTCCATATTACTTGCAATTTCGGTCGGAATTTCAATATGTGGTTTCGCTTCTATCGTCCAATAAGAAATACATTTGTTTGCATCCACTTTATAAGGTTCTATGATTGCATTTGTAGGACAAGCATCCAAGCAAGCAGTGCAGGTTCCACAATAATCTTCCATAGGTGAATCATAATGCAATGGAATGGTGGTTATAATGATTCCCAAGAAAAACCAAGACCCAATCTCTCGTGAAATGATATTGGAATTCTTACCTTGCCATCCAATCCCAGCTTTGCGTGCCCATTGTTTTTCAGGAATCGGACCCGTATCTACATACACTTTTGATTGAGATTCAGGATCTATGGATTGTAATGTAGATACTATTTCCTGCATTTTCATTGGTAGTATCTCATGATAATCGGTACCCCAAGCATAGCGCGAGATTTTTCCTTCTTCTTTGGAATCGTGATGTGCATGAGGCGTATAATAGGATAATCCAACAACAATCACGGATTCAGCCCCCGGAAGTATTTCCCTTATATCTTTCCTTTTCTCAAGATTCTTTTCCAAATACTGCATTGTGGCATGATAACCCGAAGCAAGCCATTCTTGATATCGATCAAACTCCTCGGGTAATGCTTCCGCTTTGGCAATGCCCACCAATTCAAATCCCGCTTTCTTTGCAGTTTGCTTTATGAGCTCTGAATAATAAGATTTGGAATATTCCATCTTGATCAAAAATTCCGAAGCCAAAGTGGAGTTAATTTCTCAGGTTTCTCAAGCCAGATGCTTCCATCTAATTCGAATACATGATATGTCTTGAGTCGCGCATTGCTACCCAATGCCTTACCGGAATCCAAAGAATAAATCCAACCATGAAGCGGACAAGTAACAGTACCTTCTTCAATCAGTCCATCACAAATCACGGCGGCATATTGATGAGGACAGATATTCGAAACAGCATAGTATTCACTGCCATCACGAATGATTGCTATTTGCACATCCTCATCGAAAAAGATATTCTTGCCTTTCTTCTGAAAGACTTCGTTTGAAGAACAAATGCGAAGATATTCTCTGCCTTCATGTGTCATGCATTCAAAAGAAGCAATTGCTTTGTCAAATGCAGATGATTCCGAATCCGACATCAGATATTCACCATTTCATTGTATGTGAAACCCTTCTCGGTTTTCTTGACTGTGCAAGCAATGGAAAAAGCATCATGTTCGAAACAAAGTATCCAATTCTGCTCCGCTGCTCTTGTCAGTAATTGTTCTTTTTCTTTCATGCTGGTCAATGGAAAGTTATCATACCCCATCACATAAGGAACAGGAATATGGGCTCTTGTAGGAATAAGGTCAGCAGGAAACACAATATGATTATCATCATCTAAGAGATGAATCATCTGCAGAGCTTGAGTATGACCATATACTCTTTCGACATGTATTCCGGTAAAAAGTTCACCATCTCCTTGAATGATATTTAGCATACCATTTGCGATCAGCGGATCCCAATTCTCAGGCATGAAAGATGCTCTATCTTTTTCCGTGGGTGCTTTGGCCCATTGCAATTGTTCTTCTTGAACATGATATGTTGCATTGGGAAAGACGGGAACGATTTCACCTGTTGCGACTCTTTTCGTTGCACCTCCCACATGATCGAAATGAAGATGGGTAAGAATGATATCCGTTATATCTTCCGAAGTGATGTCGTACATCTGTAAAGAATGCTCGACAGATGCTCTGGAATAATCCACTCGATATATGGACTCCAATTTTTCAGACATCTTATGACCGCATCCGGTATCAATGAGAATATTCTTCCCATTCCCTCGAATGAGCAAACTTCTGGATGTCATGTCAATCCGATTGAGTTCATCTCCGGGATGATATGCTTTTGTCCACAAAGTCTTTGGAACTACGCCGAACATGGCTCCACCATCGAGGGCAAAATCACCGGTATCAAAAATGTCTATTGTATATGGGCCTAGTTTCATGTTTTGTCCGTCACTTTTTCCATTTGATAGAACAACCGATTGCTTTTGTGGTTTCGGGTGAGGGAGATTTTTGTACAATCAAGGATTCAATTGCATTTGACAGATATGTTTCCTTCACTGAGCTTGCATCACTGTGATTATCATCGATTGCACCGATATATGCAATCTTGAATGTATTGTCGGAATGTTTTTTCAGAAGATAGACATGCGGAGTGCGAGTTGCTCCATATTGCTTTGCAATAGATTGCGTTTCATCAATCACATAGCGGAATGGAAAACCCTTCTCTTTGGCTCGCTCAATCATTTTGTCGAAAGAGTCTTCAGGAACAGAAACGGGATCATTCGGATTGATTGCCAAAACGGGGTAACCTTTGCCGGCATATTTTTTATGTAAATCAATGATGCGATCTTCATATGCCTTTGAGAATGGACAATGATTGCATGTGAAAATGACGACAAGTCCATTGTCACCAGAATAATTTGCCAATGAGATCATAGAACCATCAATGTTCTTGAGGGAAAATTCCTTTGCATCATCACCGATTTTCAAACCTTCGGCAGAGAATGCATTCACTGCACCAAAAAAAAGCAGGGCTAGAATAAATGATTTCATGTGTTTACTCCATCATGGATTGTATAGTTGTAAATAGTTCTTCTTTTTCCAATTGTTTCTCAAGAAACACTCTTTTCTTGATCCGATTTCGCAGAATGATTGTAGCAGGTAGAGAACCTGTCCATTCTGTTTCAATTTTATCTATCCATTCATTTGGATTTTGCTCGTCAAGCAACAGAATCTCTGATTTTAAATCTTTCTTTTTCACAAAAGGAAGAAGTACTCTGTCAAGTTCCAAAGGAGAATCTAAACTTACAAGGATGACGCGCACATTTTTTTGTGAAAAAGCTGAAGTAGCCTCTTCAAAGTAAGGTAATTCTTCAATGCAGGGTTTGCACCATGTAGCCCAGAAATTGATCACATAAACAGAATCAGCATCATTATTTAGAAGAGAAGTCAATGCATCCAATTTCACTGTCTTGACTTGAGAAAAAGCCGTTACTGTAGAAAACAATAACAGTATGATAATGTTTCTCATCGCATGATTCCCTGTATTTTCTGCAATCGATCGAAATATTGGCGAATCATGATTTCATAATCTTTTGTATATCCTTTTCCAAGAGATCTGAGTACATCCTGCATGGCTCTTTGTCGACTTTCAGGTGTCGAAAGATCAAGTGGTGGCGGACTTTTTCCAACAATATCTTGTCCGCTCCTTGCTTCTCTTTTCATTTCATAATCTCTTTCATTGATGGATCGCGTTGCATCAAGCAGACGAGAAAGTATTTTATCTTGTCTTCTCTTTGTTTCTGGTGTGATCATTCCATTCTGCATTGCACTCACAACTTCCTGCATTTCATCGGCAATTTGCTGTAAATCTCCCAATGCCTTCTTTTTCCCGGTTGGATCTTGTTGCTGTTTTGCCAATTCTTGCATTGCCTGTTGAGCTTTGCCTTGCTGAGCGGCGAGTCTGGCCAATTGTTGCTGTTGTTGTGGTGACAAACTTCCGTCTGATCCCGGCTGAGGCATACCTTGATTGATTTGTTGTTGCATGCCTGCCATATTCTGCAATTGTTGCATGAATCCACCGCTTCCAGGCTTTGGCTCCCCATTTCCTCCCGGATTATCACAAGATCCATCTCCTTCACCTTGAAGTTTGTTCAAAGCATCTTGCATCTTAATAGATGCCTTATTGAGTGAATTCATTGCTTGTGCTTGAGATTGAGATGCCATTTGAGGATTTCTTTGCGATAATTGCTCAGATGCTTTTTGCATGCCTTGCATTGCATTGGACATTTCTTTCACCATTTCCGGCGTGACGGATTGTGACTTTTGTGCCAACTGCATAAGTTCAGCAGCCATTTTCGACATCTGTTCTTGCAATTTGGATTGCTCTTGCGCGGATTGAGGCATTTGTGTGGAATTGAAATCCAATGTTTGATTACGAGATTTTTGTGCTTCTTGTTGCTTGGAAAGAGACAAGGTTTCTTGAACTGATTTCTGCAATTGTTTGATTGCTTCTTTATTCATGTTCTTTTTCATCTCTTGCTTCATTTGCTTCATTTGCTTTGCAAACTTTTTCATGGATTGCGAAGCCTTTTTCTGTTTTTGTGCAGAGGAATTCATCTGACCTTGTTGCATGTCATTTTGAGCTTCTTGCATGTCTTTAGATGTTTCTTGCTCGGATAATTCCTGCTTTGCTTTTTCAAGCTCATCCATCGGCATGTTTTGCTTGAGCTCTTTCATCAGATCTTCCAATTCTTTGAGTTCGGAAGCCATGTCTTTCATGTCTTTTTGCAAAGATTCCTGATTCTTGCTCAATTCATCTCTTTCTTTTGCATCCATCGAATTTGTGTTCTCGGTTCTTTGAGTAAGCTCATCTTGCTTTTGGGCGAGTTCCTCTGCGCGACGAATCAATGCATCAGTCTTTTGTTCTGCTTGCATTCTTTTGAGGAGATTCATGGTTCTTTCAATTCCCTTTTTGAATTCTTCCTCATTGAATTTCATATTTTTCATGGCTTGTCGCATTTGCTCGGGATCAACTTGCTGCATGGCCTTTTGCATTGCTTCCATTGCTTTGCGAAGTTCAGGTGAATTGATCTCTTTCATCAATTGCTGTAGTTTTTGATATTCTTGCATGGTCTCGGGAGACAATGCATTTTTTTCTTGAAGATCATTGGTCATTTCTTGCAATTGATCTCCTATTTCAGACAATTGCTTTTGGAGATCTGCTTGCTTCTTGAGAATATTCTCGATATTCTTCACATCTTTCCATTCCATGGATTGATCTTGCTTGAGCAATTCTCTCTGCAATTCTTCCAATTCCTTTCCAATCTTTTCTGCTTCTTTGGCAGTCTTTTCAAGCGTTTCCAATGCTTTGTCTTGAACGGAATCTGCCTGAGACAACACTTCATCGAGTGATGGAAGCCTTACCGAAATAACACCGGTGCGAGCTTTTCCCGGTCCTGTCACGGAATTATTATCAGCAATCTCAATATAGAATTCATATTTGTCGCTTGGTGCTATTCCAATGAGATTCAAATCCCAAGTATAGCCGATATCGGCACTGAGTCCTGCTCCTGAAGGAATCGGTATCGACAATGAAGCGTATTTTTCCATTGGTGGAACATATTTTGAATCAATCAATCGATAATACAATTTGAGCGAAGAAAACCCATAATCATCGCTTACATGAACTGCAATTGGAAGTCTTGCTGATTCTGTCAATACACCATCGCCTTGCGGTTCAATGAGTGAGATGGTTGGACTATTGTCGGAAATTGCGGTCACGGAATAATGAATTGGGTCAGCATTTGAACGACCATCTTTATCAATGATGGTGATGCAATATTCACCATCACGATTAATGGTAAATGAACCACTTGCCTTCATTGCATGTACATTCATTGCAATCTTAACGGTGTCATATGACTTTATATCAGAAGTTTTCTCCTCTCCTGATATCTTGGGATTCAGAAATAAGATGAATGCTTTGGATAATTCTTTGTTTGCATCCACTTCTAGCTTCACTGATGTTCCTTGCAATGCAAGAATATCAGCTGATTGCTCATCAATTGTTCTGCCCGATTGTTTGCTATATCCCGGAGGCGATACGGTTCCGGTCAAAGAACGAATCTCGGGTCGATCAATAACTTGAATATTTCCCTTTGGTGACAATACCTGCTCTGCGAGCCATTCTGCATGTGCATAGAATGAAAGTGATGCCTTTGCGGATTGAATCTCATATCGATATATATGCGCAGTATCTGTTATGATTGCAATGGTGTCATAAGTATCCTGCATTTCTTCTTTGATATGCAAGATGATCTTCGGAGGGAGAGTCCCTTTGACACTGATAAGAATTTCTTCCTTGCTACCGCGTAGAACTGTTTTGTTGATGGGAGAAATATCCAAACTATATGGCGCAGGCGGTATGAATGATTGCTGATATTGAATCAATCTATTCAAAGATTCCCTGAGAGGACTGATACCTATAAACATGATGAGCGAAATGCCGAGGGCTGACATAAACAGTATTAGAGCGCGCTTGCGTTCTTGTTCATCAATGACTTTATAAAAATCCTTTTCTCTACTTTTCTTCTCAACTTCATCGAATGCAGCATTGATGAAAGGCATTGCAGAGAGTGGATATTGTTCTTTTTTCGACATCATTTGCAATGCATTATGCAAAGTGTCTCGAATATCTTCAAAAATAGTACCAACCCGATCTGCAATTGCGAAGTGTGTTTCTTCTTTTGAAGATCTCATCAATTGTCTGATTGGAAAGATGCTCAATATACCAAGAGATCCAATTGAAATGAATAACCAAGCATAAAACAAGAATGTTCTGAATGCTATATTTCCATTTGCAAAGACTTCTATACCTGAAAAAATGAGCGAAGTCATGATTGATATCAACAAAGCATGAAAAAGAGCAGTATTCAATTTGATGAATTGCTCTTTTTTATGAACCGAGCGAAGTCTGTCAATGACTTGTTCGGAGGAATTGCTATGTGTTATATCATGCATATTATCTGCTCAATGCATAGACAATGATATTTGTTCCGATCTTTAAAGATGCTTCTCTTTTTTCGGGTGGATCATGATGAACATCAGGATCGGCCCAACCATCGCTTGGATTGGTTTCATATGTATAATACACACATAATTTACCTTCATGGAATAGTCCCAAACCTTGAGGTGACTTCGCATCATGTTCATGGATTTTGGGAAGTCCATTTGGAAATGTATAATGAGCAGAATACAAAGGATGATCGAATGGTAACTCGATGAATTTCTGATTTGGAAAAACCTTGCTCATCTCTTTTCTAATCGAAGCATCCATTCCATAATCATCATCTATGTATAGGAATCCACCATTCTCCAAATATGCTCTGAGCCTTCTTGCTTCAGCATCTGTGAGATTCATGGTTCCATGTCCTGTCAAGAACAATAATGGATAAAGGAAGATATTGTCTGTAGCCAAATCCACGAATTCATATGTTGGTTCAGTCTGTATGGTTGTGTGCTCATTTACATATTTCAATAAATTTACTTCTGAAGATTGATCATTATACCAATCTCCGCCACCTGAATATTTCACCCTGGCAAGTTTGATCTTACTCGTGGTCTGCATTTGAGCTTCAAGTGTGAAGCTCATGAGGAAGATAAAGAAGAAATATGTGATTGTATTTTTCATCAATCTTGAAATTGCATCATGAGTGATTGAACATGGTATTGTACTGCATTCTCTTCCACACATTCAATGATATATCGCATAATCGGCTCTGTATTTGACATTCTAACATGCATCCATCCATCTGAGAATTGCATCCATATGCCATCATCTTTACGAATCTCAATGATAGCACCTGCAAAATGTCGTTCTATTCTCTGAAATATTTCATCCGCCGAGCCGGACCAGGGCATTTTTCCTTTGATCATATATGTTTTTGGAAGCATATCAGCCAATGTACTGAGAGATTTGCCTGTTTTCTTCATCAATGCAATGATGAGTGATATGCCAACTAGGGAATCGCGTCCATAATGACATGCCGGAAGAATGACTCCGCCACTTCCTTCCCCACCGATGATGCAATCATATTTTTTCATCGCTTGCACCACATTGATTTCACCAACAGGAGTTCTATGTACCTTCCAACCATTATTCTTAGCCAAAATCTCGCTCATGCTTGAAGTGGACATATTGATGGCTATTGAATGTGAATCTTGTTTCAAGTCAGCGCATTCAAGAATCGCCAAGGTGCATAAGGCTATTGTTTTTTCCTCACCAATGGCATTTCCTTTTTCATCGATCAATACCAAACGATCTGCATCGGGATCCACTGCAATACCGAGTTGAGCTGAATATTGACATACTGCTGACATCAGATCTATCAAATGCTCGGTCAATGGCTCAGGAGTATGTGGAAATTCACCCGTATTGTCACAATACAGAGGAATACACTCGCAGTCGAGAGATTCAAGCAATGCAGGAACGAATATGCTTCCTGAAGCATTCACTGCATCGACCACTGCAAGAATAGGCTGTTTCACATGTGGTAACTCAATACCCAATCCTAGTAGAGCTGCATGAATTTTTGCAATATGTTGTTCTGAAGGATGTTCAACTATAGTGCAATTTCCCGGATTGCTGTTTTCTTCAATATCATTTTCATCCAGATAATTCCAGAAATCACGATTTTCTTCTGCATTGAGAAATACACCACCTGCATTGAGGAATTTCATTCCATTCCATTCACTAGGATTATGAGACGCAGTGATGGAAATCCCACCAATTGCATTGGAATGTTCGGTTTCAAGTTGTACTGTAGGCGTTGGAGCAATACCCAATGAAATCACATCTCTGCCAAATGCAGTCAATGTGGCAATGATCACTTCTTCCATCCAGACTCCTGAAGGACGGCCATCTCTTCCGATGACTATGGGTCCGGGTGGAAGATAAGCGGCAAAAGCCCTGGAATATGAAGCAATCAACTCTTGAGTTAATTCATCATTTGTAACTCTAAGCCCTGATATCGAGCGAATACATGCCATGATAATCTAGAATAAAATGCTGCAGAAAGGTCTTGCAAATATACCGTGTTCCACGATTATGCAGTCATAAAAAAAGGCCATCCGAAAGTTCGAATGGCCTTTGATCGTACTACTTGAGGATTATTCCTCTTCGATTGGGGTCTGAATATTGATTCGTACAGTTCTGTTGTACAGTCTGCCTTCCGGCAATTCATTCACGAAGAATGGTAATTCTTCACCAACACCTTTTGATTCCAAAACTTGGAATTGACCTTTCGTGGCATTGCGAATTGCAGTTTCTACTGTCTTCGCACGATTGGTCGACAATTTCGCATTTGATTCGAACATACCGATAACATCAGTATGACCTTCAACCGCGATCTCGGACTTTGGCATTGTGCGAGTGAACACAAATTCTTTCATGATGCGCTCATTGAATGGACCTGCATCATAACGATTGAATGGGAAGAGTACAAGTTTATAACTTTCGCGTGTCTTTGCACCGGCCTTCTCAACTTTTACGCCCGGCTTATTCTTCACGATCATGACTTTGATCATGATTGGTTCTGAAGCACATTCAGAGCCATTAATGCTCTTTACGATAAGTCTTGCTGTAAATGCACCTTCATCATTGATGGATTCTTCCAATTTAGCTCCGGCAGCATTTTTCCAATCCCATGTATATGTTTTTTCAGTCTTGCCAACTTTGGTAAGCGTAATCCACTCACCATTACCGCGCTTGACTTCGATTCTGCGTGATTCGACCAATCCTTCATCAATACCATTATCCAATTGGAAGTCCATGGTCAAAGGTGTTGGGAAGATTGTCGGCTCACGGTCGATCAGAGGTTTGCGAACTTGCCAAAGATCTTCTTCGGAACTACTTGCAAATGTGAGTTCGGTTCTACGATTTTCGACATTACTGTACAATTTGCTCTGAGGATCTTTATCACTTGTTTTTGAAGCAACTAATGCATCAGGAAGATTGCGTTTTTCAAGTTTCATTCTGCTTTCTTCAATACCCCAAACATTCTTGAGATAATCATAAACGATTTGCGCTCTTTTTTGAGAAAGATCCAGATCCTTCTCACCGGGTGAAGTTTCATCATTGCAACCTGTTACGGTTACAGAAACACTTGGATACTTCTTCAGGCGATATCCATAAATATTCAAAATGTCATAATACTTTTCAGGAGTATTAGCATTCTTGTCACCTACAACTCTTTCATCGGAGAAACCTGCTGTTTGTGCAGATGATGAGAACAATCGATAGCGTGATGACATTGTTGAAGAAGTAGAATCAAAGAATACATAAGGAAGCAATGGGAACAAATCAATAGTTGCAACTTCTTCCAATACCAAGCCCTTCCAAGATGCAAGATTTGGATTTTTCTTGGTTACGCGCTTGATATAATCTGCGTATTCCATCTCAGCAGAAATTTGTGGTTTTCTTCCGAGAGTAATTCGAACAGGTGGTTCTTCTTTTGATTGCTTTGCCTTTTCTTCATCATATGTAGTTTCAGGCTTGATGATGGTCACAGTTTGAGATTTAGTGCCATACTTGTCATTTTGAGCTACTATTTCAAATTCAATCTTCTCAGAAGCATTATCGCCTGTTCCATAATCAGCATTTTGAACGATGTATTGAAGTTCAGGTTTACCCACCTTCAATGAATCACGCTTTGATGTTCCGATATGCTTGTTCTTGATTGTTACAAGTGCAGGAATTCCTTCACCTGTACATTCATCAATTACAATCACTCTGAGAATGACTGCTCGTGAAAATGGTGGAACAAATGCCATGAACACATCTTGACCACCTTGTGAACGCTCAAAAGATCTGTCTGAAGAGAAATAAATAACATCGCCTGAAGCAGGAAATGAAATAAATTCTTCATCATCTTTTGAATTGATTCCGGGATATGGAATTGGTTCGGGCTTTGACCAGATATTCTTTTCAGCATCTTTCAATGTTGTGAAATAGAAGTCCTTTGCACCAAGATTTGGAACATGACCTGTCGAAGCAAAATACAGAGTAACACCGTCTTTTGCGATGAAGGGTCCGAGTTCTTCTCCTGCAGTATTTACCGGTGCACCAAGATTCTTTGCCGGCTTCCAATTACCTGATTCTTCATCAAAATCTGAATACCAAATATCATAATTGGTATTACCGGGATCTGTGTCTGCGTTATTTGGTCCCAAACGGTTTGAAGCAAAATAAATACGATTTCCATCTGGAGAAAGGGATGGTTGTGAATCCCAGAAATTTGAATTCACTTCTTTTCCAAGATTGGATGGTCTGCCCCATTTCACACCGTCGATTTCTGTTAAATACAAATCGCATGAGCCAAATCCATCCGGACGATCGCATGCAGTAAAAATAAGTCTTTGACCATCGGATGAAATCGATGCAGCACCTTCATTATAAATGGTGTTAACCGTGTTCTTACTATTCTTTGGCTCCGGCTCAATATTGAATAGTGAGTCAGCTTGGAATTCATCCAATCTACCCTCTTTCTTTGATGCCCAAAAGTCATCCGATGCCGGACCACGATACTCTACATCATCACTTGCCTTGCTACCCTTTCTATTCGATACGAAAAACAATGTTTTCCCATCGGCGGTAACTGTTGGTGCATATTCATCAGCTCCTGTATTGATTGCAGGACCAAGATTGATGATTTTGATATTCTTACTTTTCAATGCATTAGCCGCATTGTCATCATCATCTGCTTCTATTGTTGCAGAATAGAGATACAAAGGTTCATTGGGAGCGGATTCCCCCGCCTTTGTAATAGCATTGAGTAATTTTCCTTCCAATCTTCCTGCAATTGCTGACTGTGTAACAGTACTTGCAATAAGCATGAAGCTGAAGAGAAAGAGTAGTCGTTTTTTCATGGCATAACCTTGAAGTGAAAAACGTAATGTATCTAATTGTAATTTTATTCTATCGGACCGATTGTGCAAAGGACAAAACCTTTCTCAATCGCAGAACCTGCTTCGGCATGTATTTCTTTGATAATACCATTCATTGGTGATTTCAAAGCATTCTCCATTTTCATGGCTTCGAGTACAAATATGACTTCACCCTTCTTTACGGTTTGGCCAATTGTAACATTGATTGCCTTCAATAATCCCGGCATGGGAGCATTCACCTTCACAATGGAAATCAAGGTATCCGCTCCGGACTTGATGATTGAGCCATATTCATACTGCTGAGCATCACTCACTTTTGAGGAATAGGTATATCCATTCAGTGAAATGTCAATTCCTTGATGCGTCTTTGTTGCTATCACAATATGTCTCTCGCCTGAAGACTGATTGATCAATTCATAACAAGAAGGATATTCAAGTAGTGAATTAACAATGAAGGCATCTTTACCAACAATGATGGATGAACCTTCCACAAAGATCGGAATACCTTTGTTTTCAGAGGAAAATTCTGCTTCGGCATGATAAGAAATTGCCATGACAGGATAGAGTAAGTGCGAACAGGAACTATTTCAACGCGGAAATTTAGACAAATTTTTCATTTTAGGCACCCATATTGCTTGTAAAGTTGTCCACATCATGAAAAATCCACATTCAATCAAAGAAACAGCCATGAATCAGAATACCGACTTTTACAATCGAGTATATGACATAGTTCGCAGCATACCTCGTGGAAAAGTAACGACTTATGGTATCATTGCTGATTTTTTGGGTGCAAAAAGCTCCTCAAGACTCGTTGGCTGGGCTTTAAATGCGGTCATGGACCGAGTGGATATTCCATGTCATAGAGTGGTTAATCGACTGGGCGAATTATCAGGAAAAATGCATTTTGATCATCCAACTCAAATGAAAGACAGACTTCTTGCAGAAGAAGTCACTTTTATCGAAGAAGCCGTAGATTTGTCTAAACATCTTTGGAAGCCACAAGATGCACTCGATGATTTACTGTAATTTCAATAGGAATGAATAATCATGAAAACAAACCGCAGAACCTTCATTGGTTCCGGAATTGCACTCGCAGGGATGGCTGCAACCACCGGATTGACATCTGCTCAAGATATCGATGCCAAAGCAGGTGCTTTAACCAAACATGTATTGCCAAATTTACCTTATGGGTATTCTGAACTGGAACCATTTATAGATGCAATGACAATGGAATTGCATCACTCCAAACATCATAAAGCATATGTTGATGGACTAAATAAAGCGGAAGCGGAACTTGCAAAAGCCAGAACATCGGGAGATTTCTCACTCATTCAACATTGGTCAAAGCAATGTGCTTTTCATGGTGGAGGACATGCCCTTCATTCTTTGTTTTGGCAATGCATGGCACCTCAATCGAAAGGCGGTGGCACCATGGATGCTTACCCAATCATGAATGCCATAATTACATCATTCGGTTCTTTTGAACAATTCAAAAAACAATTCACGGCAGCGGCAATTGCCGTCGAAGGAAGTGGTTGGGCATTATTACACTATCGCAAGGATGATGGAGCACTCATAATCTTGCAAGCTGAGAATCAGCATAAATTATCAAGCTGGAATACAGTACCCATTCTTGGAATCGATGTTTGGGAGCATGCCTATTATCTGAAATATCAGAATAAAAGAGCTGACTATGTGAATGCTTGGTGGAATATCGTCAACTGGAAAGCAGTAAACGCTTTTTATGAGCAAGCGAAATCATAATTACACTGATTTCTTATCGATGATTCTCCAATAAAGTAATACAGCCATGCAAATACCCAAACAATCCGCGATGATATCACCAATTTCGCTTGTTCTTCCGGGCACAAATGACTGATGAAACTCATCTGAGAAAGCATATAAGCATCCTATGGTCAAAATCCATGGGATGTTTTTTTTTGCTTTCTTTTGATCATGGAAATAAAGTGCCAAAGCCAATGTGGCCCCATAAAAGAGATAAGCAAAGAAGTGAAATATTTTGTCCTGCCACTGAAATGTGGTCATGACAAATGGTGCTTGTGGCAAAGAAGAAAAGTAAAAAATCCCCATCGAACAAAATAATGCGGGAATCTTGGCTAGATGCTTTAATGTGGATTGCGACATCAACGAATGATGCCTTTTCGGGATGATCGAATGAAATCAATGCAGGATGAAACTTCGGGCAACATATTTGGATGCAATCGTTGATATTCATCAAGTCCATCAGTAGTATTCATTCCGGAGAAAAAAACAGCCGAATACAATTCTTGTATTGCATCAATGGCTTCATTTGAGAATCCCCTTCTTCTCAATCCAATTTTATTGACTCCTTCTACCTTTGCAGGTTCTCTACCGATAAGTGCATATGGAGCAACATCTTTTGTGATTTTACAATCAGCTCCAATCATTGCATGATTACCGACAGTACAGAATTGAATTACCTTTGCCAAACCACCGAGAATGACCCAATCACCTATTGAAACATGACCCGCCAATTGGGACACATTACTCATGATCACATGATCACCTACCGTACAATCATGTGCAACATGACAATAAGCCATGATCAAACAATCCTTCCCAATGATTGCTCTACCGGTCGCTTCAGTTCCACGATTAACCGTGGCGCATTCACGAATGACGGTTCTATCACCAATAATGGCAAGTGTATTTTCACCTTTGAATTTCAAATCCTGTGGAACAGCACCAATGACCGCTCCTGGAAATACAGAACATTCAGATCCTATGCGAGAACCATTCATAAGAGTTGCATGTGCTGAAATGATTGATCCATCACCAATTTCAACATCTGATTCAATTACGGCAAATGGACCGATCGTGACATTGTTTCCAATTCGTGCTTCAGGTGCTACGCTAGCCAAAGGATGTATGAGTACAGACATATATTCTAAATCGTGAATTAAGCAGGTAATGTATCTACAATTGCGGCTGAAAGTTCGGCTTCGGCAACAAGGGTATCGCCGACATAACCCTTGGCACTCATTGCAAATGTATTGAATCTCTTTCCGGTCATGGTCACTTCCATCACCAATTGATCACCTGGAATGACCGGTTTTCTGAATTTTGCATTATTGATAGCCATGAAAAATACCAATTTTCCTTCTTGATATGTATCAGAATTCAAAAGATATAATCCACCGACTTGTGCCATGGCTTCAATGATCAATACTCCGGGCATGATTGGTCTTTCTGGGAAATGGCCCGGGAAAAACGGCTCATTAATCGTGACATTCTTATAACCGATAATTTTCTTGTTTTCAGTATCAACTTCCGTGATTCTATCAACCAGCAGAAATGGATATCGATGAGGCATCACTTTTAAAATCTGATTGATGTCCAATACAGGTATTGAATTCTTGATCACGGACTTTTTCTTGTTCTTTTGCTCTTTGTGTAATGCTCTGATCTTCTTTGCAAATTCTATATTAACTGCATGACCGGGTCTGGCAGCGAGGATTTGACCTTTGATTGGAGCTCCAATCAATGCTAGATCACCAAGCATATCTAAGAGTTTATGTCTTGCAGGTTCATTTTTGAATCGCAAAAGGCGATTATTGAGTATACCATTATGACCCAATACCGCATTCTGTTCCATATCAAATTTTGTGAGCATGGAGCGCAATTCTTCATCCGGCATTTCTTTGTCCACAATCACAATCGCATTATCCAAAGAGCCGCCTCGAATTAAACCCTGTTCATGTAATGACTCTACCTCAGTGAGAAAACAGAATGTTCTCGCAGGGGCAAAATCTCTCAGAAATTCAGATTGTAAGTCAAAAAGTCCGGAATGTTGACTCGCCAATGCTGAATTCTGATAATCAATCATGACAGTAATTCGGAAATCATCATTGGGCAATGCAACGATTTCTGTTTGCTTGGATTCATTGACATAACGAAGCATTTGATCGATTTCCACAAATTCTCGTGGAGCTTTCTGATCTTCAAAGCCTGCTTGGAGCAAAACCTCGGCATAAGGAAGAGCACTTCCATCACCAATCGGAGGTTCATTCGCAGTCAATTCCATGCGACAATTGTCAATCTCAAGTCCAACAAGGGCCGCAAGTACATGCTCAACGGTATGCACACTTGCTCCATTACAAGTGATTGTCGTACCACGAGCGATATCTGTCACATAATCCACGAGTGCTGGGATTTCCAGATTCCCTTCAAGATCGGTTCGAATAAATCGGAAACCATAATTCTCGGGTGCAGGATGGAATGTGATTGTAGAGGGATTACCTGTATGAAGACCAATGCCACTCAGTGACACGGGTTTCTTGATGGTTCTTTGATGGGCATTCATGCTTTGGCTCAGTGTAATTTAGGGCAAATTACGAGGTTTTTTGATTATCTAAAGCCTGTTCCAATTCTTTGATGCGCTGTTCCAAAGATGAAACCATGCGCAAGATTTCAGGCAATTGCTGAGATGCAAATATTCTTCTCATCTCTTTACTTCTCTCAATTGCAGGACTACCGAAGTAAATTCCTGATTGTTCTATGCTTTGGGCAATACCTGATTGACCAAATACTATCACTCCGTCTGCTGTTGACAAATGTCCAACAGTTCCTACTTGACCGGCAAATCGATTTCTGGCTCCAATCTTTGCGCTTCCGGCTATTCCAACTTGAGCGGCAAATGCAGTATATTCACCAATGCTGACATTATGAGCTATATGAACCAAGTTGTCTATTTTCACACCTCGAGAAATCAAAGTGGAGTTTACAACCGAGCGATCAATCGTGGTATTTGCTCCTATTTCAACATCATCTTCAAGTATCACATTTCCCACATGCTTGATCTTTTCATAGGATCCATCTGCATGTTCGATATATCCGAATCCATCAGAACCAATCACTGCTCCTGAATGAATGATCACTCTATTTCCAATCTTTGTATTGGAATAGCATACCACATGAGGATAGAGTAAACAATCTTCACCTATGACAACATTATCACCTAAAACCACATGAGGATGAATGATGCTTCCTTTGCCAATGCTACAACCTTCACCAATAATGGCACCATCCATTATTGTAGCTCCCATTGCTATCTGAGCACTTGGATGAATCGTGGCATTTGAGGAAATGAATGGATCTTTCTTTTGATCAGGAAAGAAATATGAAATGAGTGATGCAAATGCGGAATGAGGATTTTTTACACGGATGAAAGCTTGATGAGCTTTTGGTTGTAGTGGAGCAGAATGAGACAGAAGGATGCAATTGTGCGTGCAAGATTCTACAAAAGGAAAGAATTGTTTTCCTGAAACAAAGAGTATTTCACCGGGATTTGGTTCTTCGATTCTTCCAATTCCATTCAAAACAATGGCCGAATCACCTTCAAGTTCTGCTTGAAGAAATTCGGCTATGTCTTGAACAGTATAATTTGCGGAAAGCATCATGTATTATGGCCTTTTTCCACCGGTTGTGTCGGCAGGTATCGGTTGAACCGGTTGCTCGGCAGGAGCTGTTGGTGGTTGATTCGGACTAGTTCCACTACCGGCTGAATCCAAAGTTGGAATTTTGATCATATCCTGCAGACCATCCATTACCGAATCTTTCAACTTGTCAAAAAGTCCTTTCTCTTCTTTCTTTTCTTCAGGAACTTCTGCAGGCTTGCGAGATCTGGTTCTTTTCGTACCTGAATTAGAGCTGGCAGGAGTTGATTTTTTGCTATTTCTTGGATCTTTGTCGATGGCTTCCTGCTGTTGTTTTTCCATGTCATCGACATTTATGCCAAGTTTTTTCAGGACTTTGACAGTCAAATCATACTTTGGGTTTATAAAGGCCAAGGGCTGAGTTGATTTATCCCATACGATGTCATAATTATCATCAAAGGATATTTCCTGAATTGCAGCATAAATTTTCTCTTCAACACCTCGAAAAACTAGTGCAATTGCGGCATCATACTCACCATTTGGACCTAATTTTCTGGTGGCATATTCCTCACGCTCTTTTTTCTTCTTCTCAAGGTTTGCAATCTTCTCTGTTTTTTCTACTTCAGTCCAAACAAGTCGATTTTTCTTGATTTCCAAATCAAGTTCATTAATAACTTTTTGTTGATCCTCAAGCTCTCTTTTCCAATTATCAACCATTGTCTGGAGGCGCTGTTCTGCTTGTTTTGCTTCCGGAAATTTCTCGCGAATTGTTTGTGACGACACATAACCTACTTTCTGTGCATGCACAGAACCGATGCTAAAAAGCATTGCAATGAATGCTAGAGAAAAATTCCGAATGGTCAACATGATTTGCCCCCTGGACTTTGATTATTTACTATTTCTACGAATTTTGTCCAACACTTTGAATGTCAAATCAAATTTATCATCTGCATAAAGCAATGCAGGATTTACTTTGTCGAGAATAAAATTGAATTTCTCATCTTTGGACACTTCTTTGATTGTCAAGAGAATGCGATCACGAATCGGAGTGAGAAAACTTTCTTGCAATCGACGAATCTCGCCTGTATTGCCGAATTTCTCCTCTTGATATTGCATCATGCTCTGCTGAATTGCTTTCAATTGATCTTCTTCTTTCTTTTTTGCATCAGGAGTCATCATTGATTCTTGCTTTTTGTATTGCTCAAGCTTTCCTGTGAGATCCTTTTGCATAGCCACCAAAGTATCTTGGAATTTTGTTGCTATGTCTTTCAATTTTTTGTCAGCTTCTTGTGCTTCAGGCAATTGCTTTAAAATAACTTCGGTATCGACATATCCGATTTTTTGTGTTTGTGCATTCATTGAATTGTTTGTGGCAATAAATGCAGCAATGAAACAAGTGAGAATAACAAATGAGTATTTCATAAATACAACCTATGATGAAATTGAATAAAGTTTATCTTCCAAATTGAAAATGAAATTGCCAACCGGATCTTGGTCCTGTTGTTCCTTGAGGATCAAATCCATAACCATAATCAAAACCTAATAGTCCTATAGGATTGAGCAAAACCCGAACGCCAAGTCCTGCTGATCTCTTTAAATCGAATGGATCGGCACTTCGCAAATTCTCCCAAACATTCCCTGCTTCAGCGAATGCAAGTAAATAAATTGGCATTGGATTAAGTGAAAGTGCAAAACGGGTTTCGATCACATGTCTTGTCATCACACGACCTCCACCGCTTGGGCCAATCGATCTATCTACATATCCTCTGAGTGGTGTGATGGCAAAACCACCAAGACCATTTCCACCCATGAAGAACAATTCATTACCCAGAATATTTGTGTCACTTCTTATGCCGGCAACATATCCCATATCAGTACTCATATATAGTACCAATCGTGGATTTCCATCTACACTCGCTAATGGATGGAACATCTCGAGATTGAATGTATTCTTGAGATAATCAACCTTACCGATCCCAATTCCACCTGCAGCAAATGTTGATGAATATGTGAATCTCGAACCTGAAGTCGGGAAGATCGCATTATCCAAACTAATTCTTGATACAGATCCTGTCATGCTGAGTTCACCGCCATTGAATGCACGAAATACACCTTGTGATGCAGTTTGTTCATTGTATTGAGCACGAACGACTCCATCTACTCTGAAATAATCATCAGGCCAACGCAATCTGCGACCAATATTGACGGATGCACCATAGCGCGTTAGATTGAACACAAAATTTTGTCTTATCGAATACAAATTCACTCCCAATGTTGTGGGAGTATTATTGAGCCAAGGTTCCGTGAATCCAAGTTGAATGGTTTGATATCTACTTTGCTGACCAAATTCCGCATTTATGTTGAGAATTTGTCCACCACCGCCGCGTAATGGCTCTGAGAATGAGAAATTATTCAATGTAATACCGATAGAACCGGTCAATCCGAATGTACCTGCATATCCCATTGAGGCATTGAATGTATCTGTGGAGCGTTCTTCTACTCTGTACAGCACATCAACTTTGGTATTGTCAACAGGTTTGATATCCGGCTTTAAAGCCTCAGGGTTAAAATAATTCAAAACGCCAAGACCACGCACGCTTCTGATGATTGCGGAACGATTAAAAAATTCTCCAGGCCTTGTGAAGAGCTCTCTTCGAATGACTTTGTCTTTGGTTTTTGTATTGCCGACAATCTCAACTTTTCGAATGATATAGCGATCTCGTTCAAATACTTTGACAACTATGTCGAGTGAATCCCCTTCACTTTTTCTTTCTTCTTTGATCAAATTCGCTCCCAAATATCCATTGTCCAGATACATCGATGCCACATCCGATTGATCCTCATTTCCGGATAAATTCTTGTCAAAACGCTCAGCATCATAGGGTTCATTGAGAGGAATATTCAGACGGCGGAACAGAATCTCTTGAGGATAGACTGTATTCCCCTCAAATGTAACAGATCGCAAATAATATCTCTTGCCTTCAAAAATGTCCAAATGAACACTGACTTTTTGAATATCTGGATAATAGATTATGCTATCCTTTACGATATCTGCATCTATGAAACCTTTGGATCTAAAAAATTGAAGCAATTTCTTTTTATCGTCTTCATATTTCAATTTATCAAACTTGGATGAAGACCAAAATTTCCACCAAGTTTTTGTTTTGGTATCTTCAAGCGCACCAACCAAATCGGATGAAGCAAGTAATTGATTACCCGAAAAAATGATGCTATCCACATAAAAATCCGCACCTTCTTCTATGGTCATTTCCAAACGAGCATATAATCCAGTATCGGTTGGAATCAAATTTGGAGTGATTTTGGCATACATCAAACCTTCTTTCTCATAAAGAGCCTTCACTGCATCCTTGGCCAAATCAACTTCATATGCGGAAAGGATATCGCCTTTTACTTTCGCTATCGCTTTTTCGATGTCTTTTGAACTGACTTTATCATTACCCTTGATTTCAAGCCAACTAAAGCGTTTGAATTCACTGACCTTGATGGTGAGAAAAACACCACTTGCCGTGATTTTGTCAATCACGATATCTATGGATTCAAACTGATTTCTCTGCCATAAATTCCTGATTGCCTCCTGTTGCTTCGGCCCGGGAATCTTCATTTCCTCGCCAACTTTCAATCCGGAAATAGTAATAATTGTCTGCGCATCGGCATAGGTATTACCTTCTACTGAAACACCAGCAATGAGATAAGACTTTGCTTGACCTTGTGCAAATATGGAATTATGAGAAGGTATGATCCATGTCGAGAACATGAATAATAATGCAAAACACCATCTATTTCGTAAAATGTGCATGCCCCTGATCACCTGGAAGAAAATGATGATATAATTCTTCGAAGGGAGCCTTGTTGATTCTCCTTCTCATCCGATTCACGCAATTGTTGACCGGTTTTTCCAAAACGACGCTCTCTATTGAGAAAATCTTTCAAAGCACAGTATAAATCATCTCTTCTGAAATCAGGCCAGAGTTGTTTTGTGATATACATTTCAGAATAAGCAGATTCCCACAATAAGAAATTACTCAAACGCATTTCACCAGAAGTTCTGATCATAAGATCCGGGTCAGGCATTGAATCGGTCAATAAATATTTCGAAAATTGCTCATCGGTGATGTCTTCCGGAGACAAAGTCCCTCGGCGAATATCCAGTGCAATCATTTGTACGGCACGAACAATATCCCATCTTCCCGAATAACTTAAGGCCAAAGTGAGTGTTAATCCGGTATTCTTGGAAGTGCGCTCGATTGCTTCATTGAGTATTGTTTGCACATTCTTGGGTAGGGCATTTATTTTTCCGATTGCATGAAGCCGAACATTATTGGCATCAAGCTCATCAATCTCTTGCAAAAGATATGTTTTTAGGAGTGACATCAGTATTTGGACTTCCATTCTTGGTCTTTTCCAATTTTCCATTGAAAAAGCATAGACAGTGAGGAAACCGATATTCAACTGCGAACATGCTTTGACGATATCACGAACACTCTCTATTCCCTGCTGATGTCCCGCAGCTCTTGGGAGATTTCTGTCCATTGCCCAGCGACCATTTCCATCCATGATGATGGCAATATGGCGTGGCAAAGCACCGGCCTCAAGTAAAGAGGCTTGAAATTGTTTGTCCTCAGGGGATTGACTATCTAACCATTGATTGATCATGCTATGCTCAATGTCATTCTTCGACAAAAACAAATGATTGACACCCACTCGGTGTGCAAATTGATTTCCAACATTTGGGGATCAAAGAAACATAGGCAGTGAACTGATAGTCGCTTAGTGCGGAAAAAATCTTGGCAAAAATACTGTTATATGCTGAAAAAACAATAGTACAAGACGAATTTTAATCAATATCGCCATAGTTTTTTCTCAATTGATGCGCAAAAGGAGTAATGTCTTATCATCAACCACATAATTTGACTGTTCATCAAATTCTACGATTCCGAATTTACTCATTAATTCATGTGCTGAAAGTTCATCACTCCGGGAAATTTGAGACAAATGCTCTTTCAAGAGATCTGTTTCATGCAGAGAAGAGTCATGTACTCCATCTGTGTAGAGACATAATAAATCCCCACTTTCAATGGTGAACATTTCGGATTCTAGATGATGTAATTCTTTCAATACACCAAGCACCATGCATCCTTTTTCCAAACCGATGATTGAGCCATTCGACTTTTTCAGCAATGGTGCTTCATGACCGGCATTGATTGATATGAATGAAGTTCTATCTGCATTCAACTTTATGAAAATGCATGTCACGAAAATATCAGATGCAGTATGTTCATAAATCAATGCATTGATTTCTCGGATGATATCCTCGGGAGTTTTTTCTTGTTTGACGAGTAAAGTACATGCTGACTTTACCATGGACATTATCATTGCAGAACCTATTCCCTTCCCGGAGACATCTGCCATGATCAAAGCAAGCGATCCATCCGAATATGGAATCACATCCATGTAATCACCACCTATTTCCAAACTTGGAATATGTATTCCCGATAATTCACAATGTGAGTATTGTTTATCGAATGAAGGGAAAAGATTGTTTTGAACAATACCAGCAATTTCCATCTCTTTTTGCAATTGGGTCAATTTCTGTTCCTCAGCATGCAATCGGGCTCTTTCCAGTGATACCGCAGTCACCATGCCCAGCATTGACACAAAGTACATATCATCATCTGAGTATGATCGCATATTGGACTGAGGACCCAATATGAGTGCCCCATGAGAATGTCCTCCATGTATCATTCCAATGCAGGTGAATTCATCGATTGTGGAATATTCAAGGTCCGGATCGATTTGAGAAAGTATAAGGAGTTTTTTTTCATCGGTTATTCCATTTGAAGAAATGAAATCACTTGTTCCATCATTCCTTTTCACCAATACTCCATAGGTACTTACCATGAGTTGTCCCATCAGGAATTGTCCACCAATATCTGCTATGCCCTTTGGAGTTGATTGTAAAATGATATCCGAGAGCATCTCCATTATTGTTGTCATCAGCAAAGAAGTACGACCTAAATTTCGCGAACTATTCGAGGCCATATTTCTATTTTTCATTGTACTCAACATGAGCGAAGTAATAGCGTTCATGATTGAAAGCAATTGAATTTGTTCCGGGTTCAAACCTAATGTTGAATAATGAATCTCGCCATGCAGAATACCTCCATGATTCAGATACATGACATCATATTCTCCACCAAATGAATGTCCTTTTTGAATAATGGAATGTAGTCCGAAATCCGAATCTCTCAATAGAACTTCAAATGCAAGAGTGGGATCGGCAGAACAGATTGTATCTGCGAAAATGACGCATGCTTCATATTCATCATTGGCTTTTGACAATTCATGAAGAAAATCAGGAAGAATTGACCGAAGGGAATTCATGTTCTTGTATGAATGAATGCACGGAAACTTTGTCAAATGTACAGTTTTCAGAGGAGATTGGAGACTGTAGCTTGAGATGCTGACTGAAGATCTTTTGGTTGAATGAGTATTTGCATGCCCCTTTGACCAGGACTGATGCTGATTTTTTCAAATAGAAATGCGGTTTCTTCCAAAAATGTGGGAAAGTGCTTTTTCATTCCTATTGGGGAGCAACCACCGCGAATATATCCAGTGAGTGGATACAATTCACTGATGGGTAGAAGAGAACATGCAGTGTTTCCGGTGGATTTCGCTACTTTTTTTAGGGAGACTTCAGCATTACCCGGTACTACAATCACAAAAACGGCTAATTCATCACCTTTCAAAACCAAGGTCTTGAATACTTGCTCATGAGGCATGCGTATTTTATCCGCTACACTTATTGCATCAAGTGCATCTTCCGACCAATCATAGGTTAGTAATTCATATGATATATTCAATGAATCGAGTATTCTACAGCAATTGGTCTTTTTGGGTATGCTCATGATTCAATGGAAGACAAAAATCCATCTATTGTTTCTGAAGCTTGAAGTCCGGCTTTTCTTCGGATATTCAAGCGATGTGTTTCAACGGTTCTTGTGGAAATATCCAAAAATGTTGCAATCTGATATGTAGAGAATCCACATCGAATCAGCATGCTCACTTCGGATTCTTTCATGGTGATTTCAGGAATCAATGTTTCCAACTTCGTCTGAAATCCAGAATATGTTTGATGGAATTCACTAAAAAACAATTCTCTTTCTATGTCAGTACCAGACAAAGGCATGAGCAAAGTACTGATTTCTTTCAAAACCTTAGTTTTGGTACCATTCTGTTCCAATATCTCAAGTACTTTGGAACGCACTTCGCCATAGCGATTCAGCTCTTTCATGATGGAAGAAGTTCTTTCCAATAATTGATTACGCAAGTCTTTGGTTTCTCTACCCAATTCATGATTTTGTTTTTTTAGCAATTCATTTTCTTTTTGATGCAAAGAAGAGACATACTGTATTTCAAGATCTTTGATATTCCTTTGCGCCTCTTTTCCAAGTATTGCATGTTGCACTTGATACGATTCATGCAGCATGGAAAAAGCTCTTTCCCATTGTTTTCTTTGTCTCAGCCAAAATCCCCAATGTCTTAAGACCCAAACCCGCAATTGAAGAAAATCATACTTTTGAGTCATCAAATGTGCTTGTTGAAAATGATGCTCTATTTTGCCATTCTTCGAAGATGCAGGCTGCATATCCATGAAGAGTCTGGCTAATTTATAATGTAATGTTGCTTCATGAAGAGGAAAGGGATACTTTTTATAAAGTTTTCCTGCCTCATTAAATGACTCCAATGCTTGTTTGTGTGATCCAATTTTGGAGAATGCCGATCCTGTCATGACATGCATTCTTGACAAGTCATGATATGCTTTTCTTTTCTTTGCGATGCAAATGCAATCTTTTAAGATTTCCAATGCTTTCTCAGGACTTTTCTTTGTTTTCATCAATGAAATGGATGCGATGTTTGACAAAGCTATAAGCTCTGTTCGCCAATTCTTCTCCATCCGCGAATTATTGATTGCTTCTTGAAGATATTCTTCGGCTTTTTCAAAATCCTGCATAGCAATATTAAAATTACCCATACCTAACTTTATTTGAGAATCTAGGAATGGTTCACCCGGTAATTCCAATTGAATTTCTTTTGCTTTTTGAAGGTAATTCAAGCAATGATCATATTTATCGATTTTCTGAGCATGTTGTGCCAATGTCATTGCACATCTAAATGCATGAAGCAATTCTCCATGAATCATGAATGTCTCTAGAGATTCACGCAAGACCCTTTCATCATCAGGTATTATCTCAATATCAGATCGAAGTCTGTAATGCTCTCTGGCTAAATGAGCATGCTGTATGGAATGATCTGTTTTTGCAACAATACCCGCCATTTTATCAAGCAAATCAAAAGCCTTTTCTCTTTGCATCATTCCATGAAGAATATTGCACCTGATTCTCAATAAATCAAATATGTATTGTGAGAATCTATTCTCGCTGATCAATTCGCGAGAATGCATATCCTCGTATTTGTGCTCAAGAGCAGTGAGGGATTTCATCACGGATGACATAGAATCCGTATATAATCGCCGCTCAACCCTGAGTATTTCTTCCCTTCCGGATAGTACTCTGTTCATATACAACCAATATTTTACATCCCGAAACGATAGCTGGAAGCCTTATGGCAATTGAACTTCCCTTTTTGGACAATTTACTTTTTTTTTAGAGACCATCATCGTAATAAGATTGGGGAATTTATGGAATCTCATGTATGTTTGCCAACCACATATCCACCATTTTCCGGAGTTTACACATGGATTTCCTCACAATATTGCATGGTCACAATCGCTGGCTCATGATCATATTCGCCTTATTTGCCATTTTTTCCATAATCAGTAATATGAGAGATTCCGGGGAATACAAGAAATTCACCAAATTAGCCGGCTCCATTTATGCCTATGCACTTGCACTTCAATTCGTGATCGGACTCATTCTCTTCTTCCCAAAAGGAAATGCTCTGGATTGGGACATGTCAGCACTCAGAATACAGTTCGAACATGCCACAACGATGATTCTTGCCATTGCCATCGCACATTCTCCTGCAGCTTGGAAAAAATTGGAAACGAGTAAAAGACTTCGCAATACATTGATTGCTTATGTAGTTTCCATGCTACTGATTTTTCTTGGCGTCATTCGAATTGGCGGTATGTCACTCTGGCTTGGATCATAAATGATCGGCCAAACCTGAAATATATGTGGCAATCATCAAACCTGCCAATCTCGATGTTCTATCATCGATGTCATATATTGGATTGACCTCGACAATATCTATCATTCGGCATCCTTCAGCACCTGCCCAATAGGCCATTTCGATGATTTCATCCGAAGTGAAACCAATTGAGGCGGGAGCGCTGACACCTGGAGCAAATGCCGAACAAACTGAATCCATGTCGAAACTGACATAAGAACTCAAGCCGGCATCATGCATGGTCCTGATCATTTCACGCAATTGCTGACCCGGATTGCCGATTGCTCTGATATGTTCATATGATATGATTCTTCCTCCGTGCAATTCCACAAAATCGCGATGATGTAAAGCAGCAGCGAATTTTTGCGTGCCAAATTCCACGAATTCAGATGGTTTTGCATACTCCAACATTTCTCGAAATGGCGTTCCCGAATGCGATAATCCATCTATCTTCACTCTTACATCCAGATGGGGATCGATATTGATAATACTTGCTTTTTCATTCATGTCGAGAAATGCTTTGCAATTCGGAAAGGCAATGTCATGTCCACCACCGAGTATGATTGCCCTAGCACCCCTTTGTAGAATACGATGAAGAATTTGATAATGATCATTTCTGATATCTTCTAAATCTCTACCCTCGCAATCTATATTTCCGGCATCATAAATTGAACCCGGCAAATGTTGAACACCAAAAACAGACAATTTTCCCAAAAATTCACGAATCTTGAATGGTGCTGTTGAAGCTCCGGGCCGCCCACCATTTCTAACAATTCCTATATCCTGAGGAATACCAATCAACACAATATCATGTTCTTTCAATGTCTCAAATGACTCCAAAACCTTAATCTTAGAGGCAAATCGCTTGTCCTCAGCCTCGATGGGTGCTTTCATGGTTGACCATTCATCATAGGGTATGATTTTTTCTATCATAGGTTCCTCTCTTAGGGGTTCATCGCCAAGCGATTTTTTGTATTTTTGTCATCACCAAACAAATAAAGCGGAGCTTATACAATGATCTTGACTGACAAAGAAATTCTTGCAAATATAGCGAGCGAAAGAATCGTTATCACCCCTTTTCGAAGAGAATGCCTCGGATCCAACAGCTATGATGTTCATTTGGGCAAACTTCTTGCCACTTATGATGAAGACATTCTTGATGCGAAACTTCATAATACCATCACTACTTTTGAAATTCCTGAAGAAGGTTGCGTATTGATGCCTGATGTATTCTATCTCGGAGTTACAGAAGAATATACCGAAACACATGATCATGTTCCCTTTCTCGAAGGTAAGTCAAGTATCGGAAGATTAGGCATTGATATTCACGCCACTGCAGGAAAAGGCGATGTAGGATTTTGCAATTATTGGACCTTGGAAATCTCAGTGAAACAACCGGTACGAGTGTATCCGGGCATGCCAATTGGACAACTCATCTATTTTGAAGTAAAAGGTGAAATTGAAACACCGTATAATGTGAAAGGTTCTGCAAAATACAATGCCAAAACCCATGAACCTGTTGAATCCATGATGTGGAAGAATTTCTGATGAATGGCTTAAAAGACATGACAACTTTCACAAAGACTTTATTCTTTATTGGACTTGTGTTTGTCTTTTCCTCCTGTACTTTCGAGGAGGACAATTCGCTCATTTATGATGAATCCACAATCATTGAAAGAAGAAAAGAACTTGATGATTTTTTCAAGAATGATCCTTCTTCTCCTTTAAAAGAAATTCAAAAAGAAGGATTCGTCGGCATGCAGTATTTTCCTCCTTCCGAAGATTTTGCTTTCTATGCGGAATTCAAATTGATTTCCAAACCGGATACTGTACAGTTATTAACCTCAAAAGGCTCAGAGAAAAGAGCAATGTTGCGATATGGGACATTCACTTTTCATGAACAGGATGGTCCCACTTATTCTTTGACGGGTTTCAAATCTTTGAATCAGGAAGATGATGTAATTTTCATTCCATTCAAAGACAAAACAAATGGCTTTGATACTTATGAAGCCGGTCGATATTTGGAAGTGGAAGAGTCTTCGGATAATGGTGAATATCTCCTTGATTTCAATAAAGCATATAATCCATATTGTGCCTACAATAAAGAATATGTATGTCCATTGGTTCCAAAGGATAACATATTAACTGTATCAATCAAAGCCGGTGAAATGAGGCCGATATTCCAATGAAACAGATCACATTCATTAGGCATGCAAAATCAAATCATATCATGGGTCTTCGAGATCATGACAGACCTCTCAATGATCGTGGATTAGACGA
>Ga0315906_10000494_pt1 | contig 62990 bp, 72 predicted proteins | sample LakEriMetagenome_4_FD_203526 | JGI IMG/M metagenome (GOLD analysis project Ga0315906, IMG submission 203526) | Freshwater fungal communities from buoy surface, Lake Erie, Ohio, United States - Buoy 2 MA122 | ecosystem: Environmental > Aquatic > Freshwater > Lake > Lake biofilm | place: USA... | reverse complement strand
CGTGATAGTCATCATATTCGAACCAGTGCTGTCTCGATGTCTGATATTCAGCGCATCTATGTAATTACCCTGGCTTACTACTTGTAAGTCAGAATCTGTGTCAAGTACGCCGTTCTGTAAAAGTCTTACCGATTGTGCCATAGTTAGAAGTTAGCAGCCCTCTGCAGCTGAAATTCGCGACGATAACTTTCCATAACTGAACCGTATCGGTCGAAGTGCCTACGGCTGTATTTCCAACCAATGTATGCCACTAACATTCTTTCCCATTCGGGTTTCAGATGCACTCTTCCTTCATTGTCGATAGGGAAGCCCTTGTATTCTACTTCGAATCTGGCTCCATCTGCAATGTTCAGTATGCTTTTGAAAATAATGTATTCGTTCTGAATTGCGAAATCGATGTCTTCGCAGTAGTATCCACCATCACAAAGTTTTACTCTCTTTACGCTCATTACACCTTCCGGTAGTTTAAGGCGTGAGTCCTCAGCTTCTAAAACCACATTGTAAAATCGTTGTACGCTCGCTGCTCTGAATGTCTTGAGAGCCTGATTGATGAGAACCTTGAACCACAGTGCATTTTCGCCGTAGTTCACTTGGAGTTCCTCTGAGGCCGCAGCTATTACATCTTCAATCTTCATTTATTACTGTGGTTTATTGGGAATTGTGTCTTGCGAATCAGAAATGTTATCAGGTACTCTGACCATTTTCCGCATTAAATCTGTACTGATTGCTTCAACGATGTCATTTTCCATGGCCGCGTCAATCGGATACTGATCGACATCTATCCGGTAGTTTGGTACTTTGGTAGGATCGTTAAATATTGCTCGTACCAAAAGATTTCTCAGTTTGGTATTTTTGTAAATGTTAATGTAACTGCTTCCGTCGTAATCTGCAATGTAATCCCAAACAATATCTTTCTCTTGCTGGAAAATCGAATGCATTGAAAGCGCACTGAAGTTAGTACGCAAACGAATGAAAGGCTTTTGTTGATTTATGTGGCCTACATAGATAAACCCGTCGTGTCTGTCATCCAATCGGATAACCGAAGGGCATGGGAAGCGAACCACATCGCAATCCACTTGTACATCGTCATCCATAAGTTCAACATTAAAAGCTTGCACACAAGCCTCGTTTATTCTGTCGGACATGGGTTGTTTCGAAGACAACGAAATGATCGATGCTCTGGCAGTATGTATTTTGCTTTCGATGTACGCATCATCATAGCGCACTTCATCAGTAGTGATACCGCCGTTTACATTTGAAATTATTCGCTGAGTTATTTCACGAAGAGTACTCATTAGGGATTCAATACAATATCTTGAGCGGAACTCGAACGCAATTCAGCGTCACGCACTTGGCCGGCATATGTAAACACACACTCGTCTACCAAACGATACAAGAACTTTTCAGTGTATGCTGTTATCTGTGTTCCTCCCGTAGCGGTAAAGATTTGCCCGTTGGCTACTGTTGGCTCTGCCATATAATCAACTTTGATTGATTGGGGTATCGGAAACAAAAATAGAGCCTTCGTATTTGCTGCACCTAGAACTCTGTTTTGAATTTGATACTTGGGGCTGTAGATTGTAGGAGTATGATATGTGTCAATTTTGCGATCCGATACATATGGTTTTGCTTCTCTTTCGATTACAATACGAACCGGTTCGCCGGTGTTAAATGCCAAGTTACTTGAAACAGTGAATGTGGTGCGTGTAACTTTTGTACAGGTACCCGTTGTTCCGGTAAAGTCTGAAATCGTATCTCCCTTTCTCACTGTGTGTCCTGGCGCAACGAATACATATACGAACGGGCCGGTTCCAGTAAATGTAACAGATGTAAATGACTGCAACTTGTGGAATGTCATTGCCAGCCTAAACAAATGCATGTAAGTTCTATTCAACCCCACTAAATCGTAGTACGGATTGCTTACTGGCTTTACTTCTTCCTTAATGATTAAGCTCCAAAGTTCATCGTAATCTTTTTGAATATCCAGATCACGATATACTTTTTCACAAAGCCTAAAGATCGTTTCTTCAATGATTCGATTGGCTTTGCCCGGATCGATATACGCGCTATATGCTTTATCGATTTTCTGCTGAAGAAGTGTATAAAACTGAGCCCCTGTCATTTAGTACAAATATACAAAATAACTACCAATAGCCGTTAATCCCAGATATTTTTACTTAGTCGCAACGATTTTACTGCTTCTTCTGTTCGCTCAATCAATTCGACAAGTTCATCTGCTGTGAACTTTTTTACCTGACGCGACAAAAAAACGATTTCGTCAGCTGTGCCTGGGCCATAGTTTTTATCTATGCGTTTGCCGTATTCGTACTGCATTCCGCTCATTCCGACATTGCATGCGTAGCACTGAGGAGCACAATTAGCCAAATGAAATCTTGTTGACATGAAACGCCGGCTTTGAAAGTGCCCATTTTGTATTTTTCTCCATGGCTCTACTCGATCGCAAGTAAAACAACGAACCATGCCGCGATTATCACAATGCAACAGTCTTACATACACCGAAAAAACAGTGTCTAACTTTTTAGTCAAAGTGGAAATACTGTATTTCTTTTTCTCTCGAACTTTGGCCTTTTGATCTTTTTTCTTTTGAATCTGTTGCTTTTTTAAACAAGTTATACACAACTTCTTAGTTTTGTTTGCATAAGGTCGTTTTTTATCGCAAGACGAGCAAATTGTTTCCTTAATAGGCAACTTTTCTTTTGGTGCTGTGAATCTTCTTCTTATTGTCATAGTACAAATTAAAAAACCCCTCCGAATCTCTCCGGAGGGGCAAACCATGAATTATCAACCAATCACTTGATCGACCAGTTCTTTTTTCCTTGCACGCTTTTCGGTCACGCTTCTCAGCTTGTCTTTTACCGTAGTGGTAATGTCTTTTGAACCGAAATCGTTAAGTTCCTTTGCCGGATCGCTGATGTGCTTGTCAGTTTCCGGTACAATGAAGCCATAGAAGAATTCTTTGTCGCTGTTGCACATGTCCACGACATCTCTTTCTTGAGAGCCGAGTGTGCGACCGCCGACACGGTAGTAGCCGTTTTCCAATGTGATGATTCCAAGCGAAATGGCTTTGTTTACATACACTTTCACTTTGCGATCGCTGTCAATCGCATTGTAGTAATGCTCAAATACATTTTTACGAGAAACAGCATCACCTGTCAGATTGGGGCCAATCAAACGACTCACGAGTTCTTTGTGAGTCATTCCTCTTGCGTCGATACCGAGTGCGAAAGCAAGGTCATGCTTTTCTTCGAATGAAAGACTCAGGCACTTCAAAGCCACATCCAAATTCTCATTCATCAGTTCGATTTCGTTTTCGACTACTTGATGTTGCAGAACCATTGTAAACAATGGGTTGATTGAGTTGGGGTTTTTATGGCCGGCACAAAATACAAGAGGGTGATTTGCGTAGAAGTCAACTACTGCCAACTCGTGTTTGTTTTCATCATCGTATTCCAAGGTGAATGTAGCACCATCAGAAAACAAAATGTCAAATTGACGCTGGCCGTCGAGTTCATCGAAATCGCTGATAACACGCTTACCATTTTCTACTATGTGGAGCTGTTTTCTGCTCACTTTATCATAGTAACCACCCTGGAGCGTGTAAGTTCCTTTGGGGGATTTTGCGGATAACAAGATTTTACGAATCATATTTTATTTGGCGAATATAGGTTGCATTGTTTGAATAAAAAAGGGGAGAGACGAATCTCTCCCCTTTAAGAACCAGATTACAGATTGTAAGCAGCTGGCGAAGTGAACGGAGCAGCGATGAATGCGTCAATTGCGCTAATCAAAGCAGTCTGAGTTGTGTTAACCCAAACGGTTTGCTCGAACAGATTCGAACCAGCACCAGCGAAACCTGAGTTTGCGCTTTGCTTTACTTTGAATACATACTGAGTGTACAAGTTTCCAGCGATAGCTGAAGTGTAACCCAGAGCAGTCAGGTAAGAAGCCAAACCGTAAGGTTTGGTGAATGCTACAGTCTGAGCAATAGCCACAGTTCCAGCACCGCTGTTTACGATGTTGATGTTCTGAGGAATTGCAGTGTTTGAAGTCACAGTTACCAAGGTAGTTCCATCGGTCGCAACTACACCAAAGGCAGCTCCAATAGCGTTAATTGATGCGGTCAGACCGGCAGTAATCTCAGCTACAGTAGCAGTTCCATCTGATGTGAAAGATGCGGTGAAGGTTACCAGCTGAGGGCCGAAGTAGCCCCAATCAGACTCCTTGAACACGCTAATTGTTACACTGTAAACAGTGTTGTTAGCGGCAGTAGGAGTGATGGTCATGCTACGACTTGCACCAGCGGCACCGGCCTGCTTGGTTACAGTGTAAATAGCAGGAATTTCCATAGGTACATACCTAAGCGCGTCGATTGCGGTGATATCTACACCAACTTTGGTGAAGAACAGTTTACCCTGGTCAACAGCGAGGGTAGAAGCACCATTAAATACAGCAGTGTTTTGCATTGTTTGAATCTCCTTTTAAATTAAGCGATAAGTTCGATCAAGCCCATACGCTCAGAAGCGCAGTACAGACCGCAGTCAGACAAGATGTGGAAATCCACGCCGTCAACATCACTTGATGCAAGTGAACCGCTGAGACCATTTGCTAAAGCTTGCTTCACGCTTGAAGGATTGCTGTCCTGCAGACCGATAAGGCCGGGGACATAAGCAGCCAACAATTCGTCGCTGTTGAAGTGATACTTCTGCAAGGGAGAAAGGTTTCCGCTACCGTCAGCAGCAGGGATTGCAGTCAAATCAACAACATAGATAGAGTGAGACATGCGAGGCTTACCGGTTACGCTTGAAAGATCGCCTTTGAAAGCGTCGTCGTCCAACAGAGCCCAACGAACGAAATCGATCTTCATACCAGCATAGCTGTAAGTCATAACATTCAAACCTTCTACGCTAACGCCGCCCAAGGTGTTCTGGCTACCTCCGTACTGGATGTAAGGAGAAAGCAGAGTCTGCAGACGAGCCATAGCAGCAGTACCCATCAAGGCTACCAGGTTACGGCCATTTTCAGCACTCTTGCGAACCAGAGTTTCCAGGAAGTCGTTGAACTGAGCTTGAGTGAATTCGGTAGTCATGGGGAGGTAAGTACCACCATTGTTGATGATAGACCAACGCAGACCGCCGGTAGTGTAAGCTTCGCCTTGAGGACCAGCTACAACAGCACGCTCAGAGAAAGCGTATTTGAATTCCAGGCTCTTAGAGAACTTGCGGAGAGCCAGATCATCATAACTGCGGTACCAGAAGTCACCCTGCCACTTCACGAATGAAGCGTTACGGTCACGACGGGCTTGGCTTGAGCTTTCACGAGTGATTGCAGTGTAGGTGTAGTCAGTCTGAGGAACGATGCTCAGAGGACTTTTGCCGTTGCTGTAACGGTTGGCAGAAGAGTCAAACAGAACCTTTGCAATGCTTCCACTCAAGAAGTGAGTAGCAGTGCTCAAGGTAGTGCTTACACGCTTGATAACTACCAACTGTCCACCACCTGAAGGTTTGTCAACAACGATACCCTGTACCAAGTTAGCATCAGCAATGATGTCACCGATACGGAAGTTGCTGGCATCATCAAGAGTCAACAACAGGGCTTCGCCAGTAGCATAACCGGTAGGAACGGTAGGAGCAGCAGCAATACGAGAATATACGCTGAAGTTTCCAAGAGCACTGATTTCAATCTTAGGCTGATTGCTTGAGATTGAAGGAGCGAGCTTGGAAGTCAACTGCGTCAAAACATTGTACCCATAATCCTGGGCATAAACCATGGCCATTTTGTTTGGCAGGCTCAACCCCCGAAGGAGGAGCGATTGGCTTAAATCGAGATTGGTAATTGGACTTGCCATTTCTTATTTCATTATCGTTTTTTGGCGTTGAGGTAGTTCGAGAACGCATCACCAACATTCACACCATTCATTCCGGTGCTTATATTAGAAGGTCCTCGTCCATCAGACGGATTGGTTGTCGCCTCCAACACTTCTCTCCGTCCGCTATTTTTGGCCTTTGTCACATTTGTTCGGACTATATCTTTGCCATACAGTCTCCACAAAGCAAAATCGGCCAAGAGTTCGGCATCGATGGATCCGTCTTTTCGATTCAAGTTGATTTCCTTTGTCAAGAAGTTTTTGATTTTGGAGGACATTTCGTCCGTTACCGTAATACCATACATTTCTTTACCGGTCAACTCTTTCGACAGCGTTTCCACTTCTGTCTGGAACCTCGTCAGAGTTTGTTTCGCCTGGTCATTTGCCACTGCACTCTGCGTCGTCAGTCGTTTCAACTTGTCTTCGTTTTGTGCAATGAGCTGAGTGCGATACTCTGCGATGAGTTTTCTTTTTTGGAATATGCTCATGTTGTTGAACTCTTCAACGGCGTTGTTGTATTCGTCGCCATCAAATCCTTCAAGTTGTTTGAGCCCTATTTCTACAATTGCAGCATCGTCCAAAGCGGCATAATCTGGAACATCCAGATCCTTAACGAAATCTTTCAGCGACTTTCCAGACTTTTTGTATTCTCTGAGAAGTTTGATGTCTTCGTCTTCCTCTTCGGGCGCAACTGCTTTTGTTTCTTCTGGTTTTTGTTCTGCTGCCGGTGCATCGTCCATTTCATACCATGCTTTCGGCTCGTTTGGATTTAGATTTTCTTCATTTGATTTGTTTTCTTGAGTTTGAACTTCGGGTTTGTTTTCTGTTGGTGTTTCAACTTTGGGTGTTTCTTCTGTCGTAACGACTTTAGTTTCAGCCGGGGTTTCAACAACCGGTTGTGCTGATGCCGCAGGCTTATTTTCTTCAGTCTGCTTTTTCAGCTGTTCTTCGATTTGTTCGTACATATTTTGCAAAGTTAATGTTTTTATTCGATATTATACTGGGGCTTCAGCTCCGGCCATTGGTACCATGGTTCCTTCTTCTCCGGTTGGAGGTGCTGGCTGGTTCAATGCTTCTCCTTCTGGAGAGGGAGGAGCCGGCGCGGCTTCTGCCGCTCCGGGAGAAGATTTCACTACATCAGATGCTGTTTTCAGTTCTTGTCTGTAGTTGTTTCCTTCTTGTGCAATTTGTGCCTGTTGGATTTGTGCTTGCATCATTGCCTCTTGCTGAGCAGCCTGCATGATCTGCTGTCTTCTCATTTCTTCCTGACGCTGCATATCTTTCTTATCCATAGCGTACTCCAACTCATTGAGCAATTCGGTGTATGTTTTACTCGTTTCAATTTTGATGTAGTCGCGCATGTCGATAAGCTGATTCTGCATAGCGGCTTGGGCAATAGCAAGAAGTCTCTCTTTGGCCTGTTCGTCCAAGAAGTCTTTTACTTTGATGTAAACGCCAAAATCCTCAAACTTCACATCTTCAGTGATTTTTAGGAACTCGTATCCATTATCATCAAGCAAACCAACCTCTTCGTCTTTCAGAGCCAAAAGGGATATCTTATACTGATTGAGTGCGTATTGTAAATCCTTTTCAATGAACCGAATAAAGCCCTGATACAAATACGCTGTGCCAAGGTTTGACTGTGCAATTGAGCCGGCTTGAGTTTTGGCTCCGAGATAACCTTGCTGCTGCCCCATGGCGATTTTAGGAACATTGACAATCTCTTCCATGATACGCTCTTCCTCGTTTTTGAGATTTATAAGTTCGCGTACATTCGGATCCAAAGTCATATCTACTACCTCAACGATTCGGTTGGAATCATTGGGTTGGTAATCTTCACCAGTAGCATTTCCGTCGGTGATGTGTATTCCTATTCTTTCAAAATCATTTAATACTTCTTGTGAAGTTGCACTTCCAAGTTTGTGCTTGTTGAGAATGAATACTTTTCCTTTTGCTCTGTCAGTTGCTTTGGTGATTTCGTAATTCAGATAGTCGATTCTATCCTGGTGCTTGTGAAGCCTGGAAGCAATCGATCTGGTTTCCCCCATAACCATGTTTGGAAGGAACACAGTAATTGGCAACTCGACTTCGTTTTTATCGTCAAAATTCCGTACAATGTTATTGGTCTCACCCCAGTCTACAATGTACTTGTTGGCAATCAATGTTCCTTTGTAAACGGTTTTTGTCCAGTATGGCTGATTCTTTTTCTTTTTGCTTTTCGCAAAATGCTCATTTCCATACTGGTCCTTTGTTCTATCGTAAGGCAGTTCTTTGTAGCCAATCCAATAACCGGTTACGCATGCCATCTTGGGCACACCGTTGAAGTTGTACCACCAGCGCAATTGGTTTGATGAGATGTACTCTTCACCAAGCATTTTATCAATTGTCTGAGTATTAACGGTTTGTATCTCTTGGATTTCTTCTTCGGAAAGATATTGTATGAAATCTGGGTTTGAAAGAATTTCGCCGGGGGTTAACCAGTCTACTTTTCCAACGAATTGTGCGCGACTGTTGTAATCATCATCTACTGTATTGTCCCAAATCAAATTGTAGGGCAAAATGATTTCTTTGATCTGTCGGCCCTTTTTGATGTAGTTTTCGATTCCGATTACACCACCTAACAGGAGATACAAGAAAGCCTGTTTATATTTTTCGATGAACTTATTTCTGTAGAGAATATCCTGAGCTAGTCGTTGTGCAATTTCTTCCGAGTATTCCCGGTAATCGTATTGCATCCATCTTTGCAAATCTTCTTTTGATTCGAGTTGTTCGGTACCAGTTGGTGTGAATTCAACTCCTTTTTCGGACATGAGATCAGATACTTCCTTAAAGATAATTTTGGCCATAGCCAATTGATACATTTTGTTCTTCTTGGAAATCAAGGCTCTGGACATACCACGAACAGAAGGCTCAATGTTTTCAATCATTTTGATTGCACTACCAAGCATGAAGTCAACCATTGAGGTCAACTTTTGGCCATTGATCCATACATGGGGAAGTTTGCAGTTGTCTGCATCCTGAGTTACATAGTAGTAATCTCTGTTTTCTTGCTTACCAAGATAGTAGGTAAACATCCGGATCATTTCGTCAACTGGTTTATCTAGTTGTTGGGGTGTCCGATACCCCAGCTGATTCTGTTGTGTATTATATTTTTCCGCGATATACTGAATGTTCTCTTTGAACCACTGAGCATTTTTGGCACTCTCCGGTACAAACTGTTTCGGTTGGTCTTTAAGCGATATCATTTCAGCCAGATAGTAATTTGATACAAAGATATGAAATTGTTTCTATAATCCACAACCCCTCATCTGCACTCTTCAATTTTAGCCTTCAATTGAGTTTTGCTTATTTTGGTCATGTAGCATTCGCCCGAAGAGTAAAGAAGAGTAATTGGTTTTCCTGGGCGACTTCTGTAGTCTGGAAAGATGTGGTCAATCACATAAAAATCAGCCATGAAAGTAGGGCAATCGTAAATGTCGGTCAACCCTAAGTCTTCTAAAAATTCTTGATCTGCCTCACTTCTTTCTGGAGGGAGGGCAAAAACTTCTAAACTCAATGGTTTTCTCAACATTAATAAAAAAAAAGTTACTTCTTAGTAACTTACTATTTAGTTAGTTACTCGTTAGCTAATTACTCGTTAGCTAATCTTTCGATAATATCTGTTTGATGGGTATCCGGCATATGGTGCACTATCCCAGTTTTCACTGAGGTAGTCACCAAATGTCTAATGGAGGGAGGGTTCTGTTTGTCTGGGCCCCACCGACATATATCAATGCGTCGTGCTTGACCATTGACCGGGAATCCACTGTACGGAATATTGCACTTCCGCTTCAGTCCTACGGCTCATTCCTTTGTGCCACCGTTGCGCTTTGCTGAAATCCCGTGGTAACGCATTACATCGGAACGCCACCGTTATTTTTCCGTCCATTCCGACTCTGCAAATCTACAGCAAGAATTCAAAAATCAAAACGGAGACAACAAATTTTTTTTCTCCAGGTAGTCAATTTTGTAAAGTAAAATGTCTAAGTAGTTGATATTGAATGTAAAACCGAGCAGCATAGCATAACGAAAAATATTTCTGTCGCCATAATCTTCCGGGTTTTGGAATTTGAACTGAGCCAGTTGATAATCGAAGACACCGGTTTTTTCGTAAATAGCATTGGTCAGTGTCGCATTGTTCAATTTGTGTTTACGAACTAGGTACTCGTAATTGTAATGGACATTTTCCGCCAGTTTCAAAAGTCTCTTGTTCTGGCAAGTTTTGAAGTAGGCTTTCTTTAACCGATTGATTTTGATGTTCTCGGCACCGGAAAATGTCTCAGTGGCCTTGATCTCAGCAACCATTTTATCAATTTCTTCTTCGGAAATTTGTTTGTTTAACATTTTTGCTTTTATATTTGCAGTCTACTTGCAAAGGTAAGGATACTCAAAAAACTAACCACTAAAAATCAATATAAATGGCACTCGGTAACAATTCGTCCGCTCTCTATGTGGACATTCGTAACGGAAAAATCTTCCGTTATTCGAAAACAGAAGAAAAAGGAACAACTCCAGTTCTCAACACAAAAGGTGAAAAGAAGTTTTACTACATCTATGACTACATTGAAGGTCATGTGATTAACTTTAGTACTAGGGAAGAAGAAATCCAAAACACAAAGAAGATGATTTTCCAGATTCATATGCAAGATGGAAATGATAACTATGTGGTAAAGATGGGCTTGGATACTACTTACTTCAGAATGTTCTGCAGTGTAATACCAAACATCGATTGGACAAAGAAAGTTCGTCTGATTCCCCGTATCAAGGAAGAAAACGGCGTAAAGAAATCCAGCCTGATTGTTGTAAACAACGGTATTCCAATGAAGTTTGCTTTCACTAGAGAGAATCTCAATGGAAAACCCGACATCACAATCACCAAAAACAAAAAAGGTGAAGTGATTGATGTTGATCGCGAAGAGGAAACGCAGTTCTTTCTTGACTTGGTTGGCAAGACACTTCCCAAATTGGTACACCCTGCACTGGCCGGCTCGTATGAAAAGCCAGAAGTAGTGAAAGAAACTCATGTTGAGTACGATAATCCCGATACCCCCGAATCAGACTTGCCCTTTTAATCAACAACTTATTAACAATTATGGCAAAAAGCATTGCTAACCCGGCTTTGGCTTCAGAAATAGCGGATACCATTCGCAATAAAGCGGAAGAAGTGATCGCAAAGAAGAAGCAAGTGGCTCAGACCGTGGTGTATGAACACATGCAGCACCAATATGACAAAGAAGAAAAGATCATTCGTCAGAGTTGTATGAAGGCCGCGGCCTCAGCGTACAATTCACCCGTTGGGGAAAAACCGGAAGTAACTGCTTCTAATGTAATTAAGATTTCAAAATTGTTGATGAAATGGGTGAGTTCAAAGTAATATCAATCGACAAAGAATCAGACTACCAAAACTGGTTAAACTTTCGTTTAAATGGAATCGGGGCTTCAGAGGTGGGAACACTTCTGGGCCTCAATCCCTACAAATCGAAAATAGAACTCTTCTATCAGAAGCTTGGAGTAATACCGCTGATGACCGAAGAGAATGTGGTTATGTTTTATGGGAACCGACTTGAGGACTTTGTAGCCTCTATGTGGGAGTACTACGAGAACACACCAGAGTCAATTGTACAGAATTACAACGCTGGTCGGAAAATCCGACACGCCAAATCTGTCAATGGCTACATATTAAACAGCGATTATCCAAATTTGTTTTTCTCGCCGGATCGGTTAATCGTAGAAAGCGAAACAGATCGAGTTGTCCATAAAGGCAACATTGTTCGCAAGAATGTAAAGGGCGTACTGGAAATCAAAACCATTTCCGGTTTTGCATCAAAGCAGTGGGACGGCGGCATCCCTCCAAGCTATGTAGTCCAGGTCATGACATATTTGATTGGCATGGAACAGGAATATGCAGAAATCGCATTGTTCGAAGATGGCCGGAAGTTCAATGTTCTGCCGATATTCAGAAACGATGCACTGATTACTAAGATTCTGACCGAAGTCGATGACTTCTCGGATAGAGTCAAAGTAGCCAAAGGAGATATGGAGAACATTCACCTGTACGAGCCGGAACCGGATGGTACCCAGGCATTCGAGCAGTTCTTGAATAAGAAGTACGCCAACTCCGAGCAAAAGACGATTATGGGAACCAAGGAAGTATTGGAGATTGCTGTTCGCCATAAGATCGCGGCTGAAGAATTGAAAGAAAAAGAAACTGAACTCCGGGAATACACGAACCAAATCAAGAACTACATGCAGGAATTTGAAGCCATTGATTTCGGGGATAGTGGTAAAATCATATGGAAAACTGATTCCAGGGGTATCAGATCACTGAGAAATAACATATCTTTGACACCAAAACAAAAATAAACACATGATAACCAAACAACTAAAAGGCTTTCTGTACGAAACAGAATCAGGATGGCACATCGAACACATGGTATCCAATGAAACCCCAGAAGGAAATGAAATGTCTTGGAAGCAACATCGCATTCTTCCTAGCCAACAGAGTATTCTTCCGATGTTTTTCAATCCCAACGGAGTAGCAGATGTTCTCTTTGAACTTGTTACACAGACTAACGGGAACACTTCAGTTCAATTTGCAGTGATTGACTCATTTGAGTTTACTGAAGCAATCGAATCCAGAATGGTTTCGTGGGATGATGTACACGACAGATGGAATAGACACAGCAGTTGGTTTGATGGCTTTTGGGAATACAAGAAGTGGATCAAACAAAATTACATTGCTCTTCGTCCATTCAGAAAATCAAAGTAATGAAACACATAAAGACTGAATCATATCATCTGTACAAGAAAGCCAACGACTACTTTTACAGAACACTCGGTGAGATTCCATTTGGCAATGACATCATGATTATACGCAACGCCACATCAGCAGACAGCACGATGGTTGACACAATTATACTTCCGGACATTTTCTCGGAAGACGATGCTAAGGTATTTGTCGGCCAGTGTGCGTCGTACCGCAGTGAAAACCATTGCTTGGTACCGGGCATGTACGATTACAGGTTGGCTAAAATGTACGGAGCAGTTTTCGGAATGCAAGTTGGGCCGGTATTTGTCCACGATGGTACTAAGGGCATGACTGACGGTGATCACTTCAGTCAGAAGTTGGCCGGCATGAATATTCTGTTCAATCCGATCCACCGATTTTTGAAGCCGGGGACTCCGATCAGCAAGTGCAGCCCAGGCTCTATAACAGTAGAAAGAAACATCTACCCCACGGTATTCCGCAACTGGGAGAACAATGCCTGTCGTTTCAGATTATTCATCGGCCACAGTCATGAGTTCTAATTCGAACAATTTACCAAAGGATAGCAATATGACAGCAGTACAGTGGGTACATGCACTATCTAAAGAAAGAGAACTGGATATGTTTGATTGGGCTGAGGCCGAAGCACTAGAAAGGCAACAACGGAAAAGAGCCCAGATTGACTTGTTCATCTTTATGAATGAACTTCCCAATAATCTGCCATACGAAGTCAAACGCGACACTGTAATGAAATTCATCAGAAAATATGAAGGACCGGCAAAAGAAACTAATCATTGAGATTATGAACGACGACGCAAAAGACGGATTGTATAAACAGCAAACAGCAGTTGAATGGCTTGAAAACAAACTTGCAGAAAACCTTGCAAAAATCATTATCGATAAAGACCATATTCTAATTGAGAAGTTATTTGAGCAAGCCAAAGAAATGGAAAAGGAGCAGATTATTGATGCACATAATGCAGGAAAAAATATTTTACCACCAAATGAATCAGGACAACAATACTACAACGAAACTTATGGAAGTAAGGAAAGTGATGGAAACTTTAAGCAGTTCAGTTTATATGAGCATAAAGAAACTATTGCTACAGCTGACACTCCTACATCTTTCCAAACAGAAATAACAGATAAGGAGTTGGAGCAAGAGATTCTTAATTTTTTGTATTGCTTTGAATATGAAGAAATTCCACATTCAGCATCTTACAAATTCGATTATGAGGCTTGTGCAAAAGCATTAACTCAAAGATTTAAAGAAATACTAAAAAACAAACAATGAGATCAACATCAGTTCAAATGCTAATTGACTACTTCGAAGAGAACTTTCATCTTACCGAAGAAGCACGAATGGAAATGAAGATGGCCCAGGCGGCAAACGAAGAAGAAATCAAAGAAGCATACGATGCCGGTTTGTTTGATGGATCCATGGAACTCACCCAGGACCGGTTGCATTCAAACGCGAATGATTACTTTAGACAAAACCACAAATGAAAATACAACGACAGAACAAAGCCAACAAGCGTAAGAACTGGGGCCTCAGAAAAGAAAACAAATTCACTTTTCTTTGGGCTCGTCTTGTCAACTCTCGTATCAACGAACTGTACATAGAGATAAAGAAGTTACAGTAACCAGTTAACTGTAAAGTAAACTCTTGCATTGACAAGTAACTCAGGCAAGTAAATACAAAAGTTGACATTCGTTCTTATATTTGCACCAACAGTACCATAGTGGGTACACGGGGAGATGGCGAAAGGGTAAACGCACTTTAACAGCAACAGGTTCGAGTCCTGTTCTCCTCACGCAAAAAACAAAGGCAGTGTTTCCTTACCTCGCAAGAGATGGGTTTTATAAGCCACTCATAGTTCGCCAAAACTATCCATAAGCATGGGTTTTGGCGGTTTTCATAGTGTTTAAAGGGGCCTAATCCGCCCCTTTTTTACATCCTGGGGGTTCCACTCTATTGCGCTTTCCCGTTTTATACCCTATTGCGTACAATTCTAGCCATTTCTCTCTATTTATACCCGATCGCATACACTCTTACACAAAATCCTCCAGTTTGTTTAACTTTTGTTGTCTCCGCCCGGTATATTTTGATACCCCCTCACTTAAATCTTACACAAAATATCTGTTTTGTTTAACTTTTTATCAATATCGCTACACGAAAATTACATAGATGCACCCTTTTTACCCTGCTCAAATTGCTTTATTTTTGTAGCCATGTATAATTCATCCTGCTGCCAGTCACTTTTACTCTTTATTGGCTATCTCCTACTGATGATACTCATTGGAATCTACCTCAAGGAACCCAAGGACAAGTAAATACCCCCCGGCTCATTGATCCCCCCACCCCCTGTAACCCAGAGGGCCGCTCCTTACGGGGTGGTTTCCTGGGAATAATATTCGTGCAGGGGATGGTGCTTAACGCTAGTAAAATTGAGAGCCGCGCGCGCGAAAAAATACCCCCGTGGGCATGCGAGGGGGTGCGCCTACAAAAGCCCTTTGGGCTTCACGCCTGTAAACGCCACACAAAAATAAATTCGGAATTGCCCTAAAGGGCAAACTAGCCTTTATGAGGGCTTCACCAACAAATGTTCGTGTAGTTGAGCCGCTTTTTACGAATTAAAATTCGTAACTTGCTGATTTTCAGCCACAAAATTCACCCCTTTGATGAAATCAAACTACTCCAAAACCCCTTTCAACTTTGTAGAATTTCGATGACATTTTGCACATTAATTCTAAAGAATTAATACTCAACAAGTTGACTTTCAACCCCGTTCGCCACGCGCTTAGGGGTGTGCACACACACGCACACATGCACGCACGCCCACACGCCTACGCACACATGCCTGCACACATATACGCATACACGGGTACACGCGCACGCACATAGGCGCACATGTACACGCACATACGCACGGGCGCGAACTGGCATATTTATTTTTATAAATACGAAGTATTTTAAAAAAAAATATGCCAAAATATTTTTCTTGACAAAATTTTTTTTTCGCTGTAATGTTGCATCATCGAAACGGCAAAACGCCACACGGCACAACCCCGTTTCACTCGTTCTAATCATACACCACGCTACAAAGGTCACGACAAGCTTGATGTGAATCATGCGACCGAATAACCCTTGTCAGGGTTACATTGTAAACGGCGGTGCGTTCTTTGGCATACCTTTCCTATCGGAACAAAGGAAAGTTGGGGCTCTCCCTCAAGGCTTGCGTAATCCATGCAGCATGGCAAAGTGTGGCGACGAATTACATTCGTTAGTCGGTCTACTATTTCATAGTAGTTGTAAGCAGTGAGGTGAACCAAACAAAGTTTGAAATCGAGTTTAGTCTGAAACCCCAGGCTATTCATAGCCTACGGTCGAGCCAATGGTGGCTGAGCGTGTTGTCTATCGCTTGAAATTCGGGACGGCTCCCGAAGGGAGAGGGTTCGATACCCTCCTCGACCGCAAACCATTAACTAAAGTTAAACCATGAAAAACCAAATTCAGTCCTACGAACAAATCCTTGCTTCTTTAGAAGCATCAGACATGACCAAAACAGCCCGTAAAACTTGGCTCACAAAGGCTCTAAAAGAGCACGAAAAGTATTGCAAGTCAATCGAAACGAAGTTTTACCGCTATGGCTGGACTCACTACTACGGCAATCCTCTTAACGAGGATATAATCGCTGCAGAATTCGACCAACTCGAAGAGTTGAAAATTGCAAGAGACATGCTGGATGAGCCGTGGAAAAAAGCCACAAAGTCTAGCAAAGCTAGTAAGCCCACAAAAGTTGAAAAGCCTTCGGCTTCAGATACCGCAATTGTCGAATTGACAAAGTCAATGGCTAACCTTACTTCACAACTCACTGAGTTGACAAAGGTTGTGGCTCAAAATAGCAAGGATATTGCTGTAATACAGCAAAGTGTCGCCAAGCTTAATGAGCCAGCTCCTAAGCGTGAGGCAAAGCCTAAGCGTGTGAAAACAACTGCAAAGGTTGTCGAAGACAAAGTCGCAGTCAAAAAGTCTTCGACTTCATTCCTTCGTGACTTGTTCGGCGGTACTTTTGTACCGGTCAAGGCTGAAACCTCAGCCAAAAGTAAAAAGTCTACTAAAGTAGACCGCAAAGAGTACAACCCACACGGAAACGGCTTCACAGCACGCAAAAAAGCGTACATGGAAGTGCGTTAATTCGGTAAAACCGAATGACCTAGGCAGGCTTGCATATGAGGGTTCGATTCCCTCACTAGGTTCTAAACACTAAACAAAGTTTAAACCATGCAAAATTTAGAATTCGCAATCACTTTCAGCGTAGCTTCATGCACATGTATGCTTGCGCTTTGCCTCGTCGCTTTTTTCCTTGAAAAACCAAACAAAAATCTAGACAAATAAAACCATGAAAACACTAACATTCGTTCTGGCACTTTTAAGTGCCGTAGGTATCGGCTTGTGCTTTGCACAAATCGAAAAAGATTCAAGCCGTGCAAATTTCTACATGGCGATGACTACCATGCTAAGCATGACCTTCGTTGCCTACACTTACGGCTTTTTCAAAGCACTCGGCGAAGATAAAAATCACAACTAAACAAAGTTTAAAATCAAAAATCATGTCATCTATTCAAATTAAAATCGTTAACCCTGAGCTATTTAGCTCAAAGCTCGAAGATGTAAATATCGACGAGGTTGTAACTTGTTACAAAGATTACAAATATGAAAACTCCACCAAAACATTCCTCGAAGTCAACGGTGAAATAGAATTTCACTATGTCGGCGGTGAATCTGAGACAATATCGACCGAAGAATGTGGTACTTTGTACCATGATTCGTTCCTCGAAGAATTCGGATTTATCATACAGGTAAAACCTGGCATCACAATAACCGAGCCGCGCGATATTCGTCGTTCGCTTTTCAATCCAATAAACGATTAATTAAAAATTAAACAATCAAAAATCATGATCAAAAAATTCGTATTCAGGCAGGGCGATACAATCACCTTGCTTACCTTCGGTAAAACTAGCAATGCAAAAATCGCTGAGCCACACGAACGCATTGTACAATCGTTTCACTTCAGCCGTGAGCAATTCGAAGTTGCCATTGGTAAAACCAATATGCGTGAATTCTTTTCACATGACGCAAAAGTATGTTTCGATTGTCCGTTTGCTGTAAGCAATGGGGCTAAATTGCAAGCTTGCTATACTCACAAAGTGATGCAATACACGGGGTTTCTATCGTCTCTCCGTTCTATCGGCAAAGCATATGCAGATTTTAATCTGATACCCCAGCTTAGCTTCGACATGTGCGACGATATTGCAGCCGCTTGTGAAGGGTTGTATGTACGATTCGGCAGCTATGGTGAGCCGACATTATTACCAATACAATTGGTAAGTCGTATCTGTGCCGTTGCCAAATCATGGACAGGCTATACCCACCAATGGGCAACACGCCCCGAATTCGCCCCGTATTACATGGCATCCGTACATACTGCAGGGCAAGAGCTTTTAGCTCGTCAACTCGGCTGGCGTTCGTTCGTCGCATCAGCCAATCTAATCGAAGGGCTTGTAAATTGTCCTGCATCTGAAGAGCAAGGCTATCGCAGTAACTGCAGCAAGTGCGGACTATGCAGCGGCACCGAAGGTAAGGGCAAAAAATCAGTAGTAATTCTCGAACACTAAGCAATCACAAAAATCACAATCAACTAAAAATCAAACAATTAAAAATCAGAATCATGACAAAAACAGAAGTATTAAAACACATTGACAGCGGCAAGTTTTTCTCTTGCGAATTTGTAAAACAAAATGGCGAGGTTAGATACCTTCGCGGCAGGGCTGGCGTTCGTAAGTTCGTCGGAACTGATGGCGAACTTCACGAAGTGAAGGGCGTAGGCATGAAGTACAAGCCCAAAGATATGGGCTACAGAGTAGTGCTCGACCTCGACAAAAAAGAATATCGTATGGTAAATACCATAACGATTGTTAAGTTCAACAACCAATCAGTAGGCGAATTCTTTATCGGACAAACAAAGTAATCAATCAAAAATCAAACAATCAAAAATCATGACAAAAATTAGTTTCGACACTTGGTGTCCATTGTTTCCAGGATTTTACGGGACATTCTTTGAATGCGACGAAGAAAATGAAATTTACAATCACAATTCAGAACACGGCACGGATTTATCGTATGACGATTTTGAATTCGATTATGACGATTATCATGACCGCGTTGCAAGCGCATTCTGTGATGGCTTTGAACGAGCATTCTCGGATATCTTACCCATTAGGGTAACGATGCAAAAAGTTTCAAGCCCGAAGTATTACAATTTTCACAACGACACAATCGATATCGAAGTCGAACTAGACTTCGACGAACTTATGCGAAAAGTCGTTGAGCAAAAGGATATACTTAAAAAGTATATTGCTGAGACTTACACTAGTCGTGATGGCTTCATTAGTCATCACAGCAATGATATCGAAGACTGGTGTACACCGGCGTACATTCTTGAAAAGTCGGCGCATCGCATCGGTGCATTACTCGAAGGACTTGCTTTCGCAAACATTGACGATGTAAAATCTGAAGTGTATGAATGGGCAGCAAATGAAACTTGCTGGGTTAATTACAAAGTAAAATCTGAAACCACAAACTAAAAACCAAACAAACAAAAATCATGGCTAATCATTGTTGGAACTGGGCTAGTATCGAGGGCTCAAAAGAAAATCTCGATAGGTTTGAAGCGGCTTTGATTTCTGCCAAGGGTGACACTGGTCACCTTTGGTATGAATCGTACTTTACTGCACTCTCATCTCCTTTGCCTAGCAAAGAAGGGGATGCTTATGCTGACTTTGGCACAAGGTGGTTTGATGCGGAATTCGAACGAGTATCTGAAACCTCAGCCAATCTTTGTGGCAGTAGTGCGTGGTCGCCACCGCTAGAATTCTTCCGCAGGGTATCAGAAGTGTACGACCTTTCGGTTACCGCTGAATACGAGGAATCTGGAGACGACTTCGGCGGATTCTATGAATGTACCAATGGCGAAGTACACCGAGACGATTGCTACACATATTGGCAGTATCGCTTCGTTGCCGATAGACACCATGCAGTTGATTCGCTTTGCGAAGATATCCGTAGTAATTGCTTCGAGTCTCTCGAAGATTTACAATCTACCATGGGCGATACATTCGATTCGCTAAGCAAAACAGAAATCGAGGAAATTAACGAAGCATTTGAATCAGTTACAAAGTAAAACAACCAAAAAATAAAACACATGAGCAACACTATCGAAGAAACAGAAATGGCACTCGCTAACTTACAAGCAGTTGCGTGGTATGAAAAACACGACATCGAAGCACGCATTGTAAATGGTGCAGTCTACATTGGAGTAGACGATTTTGAAATCGAAGTCAGCACTGGCGAAGTGCTGTATCGTAGTGAATTATTCAAAGAAGAAAACAATTAAAACCAAAAAACATGACAACCACACAATTCGATGTGCTGAGCCCTGATGGGTTCAGCATTCATCACTCCGACACTTATCCTACTAGGGATGCTGCAGTAGACGCACTCAAACAATGGGTTAAACGCTATGAATTCCAAGGTTACTATAGTAGCATGAATTATGGCAGAATTCCATTGGAAGATGTGCATGAGTATTGCAACATCATCGAAGTTAGTACCGTAAACGAAGACGAAGATTAATATGAAAATCAATTACACTCGCTGGGGCAAAGAAACATTCAAAACCCCTCACTTCTCAATTATTCGCAATGAAGACTACACACAAATTTCATTTGTGGTGTGGAACTTTCACTGGTGGATTATCCTCAATCGCAAAAACAAGTAAAACAAAAACCATGACTTACACAATCAAATCGAATCAGTACATCCCCCATAAGGGGGAAACATCACCGAACGGGGTTAGACTTGCAAAAACTTACTATTACATAGTAAATGACCAAGGCAAAACAATCAGCCACAAAACAGGCAAGCCGTATCGAGGTAAGGACTTAGCACACTATAAATTCGACACACACGAAGAAGCAAATGACTTTATGCGTAGACTTTACATGCAAAGCATGAACAGCCTAGAAGTATTGGCGGCAAGAGATGTGCTTGAAAAGCATGGCTACTTCACCGAGAATCTTTGGCATGTCAACGATGTACAAAGTCGATTTGACTGCAGTGCAGAAACTGCTCAGAATGTTCTTTCGGATGCATTGACGAACGAATACTCTATGCAAAGTATATTCGAATGTATTCAGATTTCAGCTACAGAAAATCACAACCTAGAATCACTAGACTATTAATCAAAAATCAAAAATCAAAAACCATGACAACAAGTTATTTTCTTTTCGGCAAACAAGCAACTGAATGTCTTCTTAACGAAGGCATCGACAGCCTTTGTAATCAACTCGATGACTTCGAGTATCAACTCTTCGTCTATGACGAGACAAAAACTCCGGCTGACTTGCTCTATGCATACGATGGCTGGAGCGGTTACTCGTACCTGACGAAAAAAGAGTATGACAAAATCATCGACACTGAAAATTCATTAACCCTATGAGCCAATTCAAAATCTATCGTAACCTTCACAAGAACTGCTTCAGCGTGCTGAAGTACAACCCTGCGAAGAAAGGCTATCGTCTGCATGCACATGTAGACGAAGCCATTCTCGTGGGTGTCAAAACAAAAGTCATGCAGAACGGAAGAAAGCGAGTGATCCAGGAACGCCAAAAGAATGTACATGCATTTATCATGGCGAAAGAAATCATTCCATTTCCGGCTGGCACTTTGCGTCTGACACCCCAAACCTATTCGGATGAACTTTACTACAACCCCTACCAAACGGAAGAATTTATCAACCGACGAACTAGGGAGTATGTGTTCTCTCATCCCCATGTCCTACTCAAGAACTGCAAAGCCTATCTGTTTGACAAACACCAAGGTATGCAGTACGAAATCGAACCAAACGAAAAATAAATTTGCACAAATCAAAACAATTCCATTACATTTGCAATTCACCAAACACAAACATCAACAAAAAATCAACACTCAAAAATCACTAAATCATGAAAAATCAGACACTTAACAACAACACATCAACAATGTCAACAGAACTGACCATCGAAAACTTCGAGCGCACAATGAATCTGCTCGAATCAACTGGCCTCAATTGGGAGGTTAAGAAAGAACAATTCGTTCACCCTTCGGGGCTCATCACTGACCACTACGGGGTATTCAAGTACAACCCAGGCGAGAACACGCCCGTGGGTTGCCTTGGCTCTGTCAAAGGTCGCTACACTCCGTTCCAAAATTGGGAACTTGCTGACACCGTAGTTCGTGCTACCGAGAGCATCGGCATTCAAACCAATCGCGGTGGACAATTTCACGGCGGTCGCAAGGTGTATCTGCAAGCGCAATTAGGTGACGAATTTGTAGGCAAGTCCGGTGTGAAACGCTGGGTTACTTGCGTGAATTCACACGATGGCTCGTCGTCGATTGCCTTTGGCTCGACCAACACGGTAATCGTATGTCAGAACACATTCTATCGGGCTTACAAGGAGACGCAGAGATTCCGCCACACGGCAACTGCCAAGGCTCGTATCGAACTAGCCATTGAGCAATTCCAAGAGACAATTCAAGCCGACAAGAATCTCTTCGATTCCTTCAAGCGCATGAGTGAGACTGCTCCAAAGGAGAACCTAGTGCAAGCCGTACTCAAGTCCATGTTCGAAGTAGATACTGCTAAGACAAGTGCGGATGACATCAGCACACGCAAAATGAATCAGATGCGCCAGTTTGCCCATGCCTACAACATCGAGCGTGACCTAGAAGGTGACACGGTTTGGGGGCTGTTCAACGCAGTTACAAGGTACACCAATCACATGGCTGCGCCAAGTAACGCTGAAAGCAAAAGCAACTACATCATGAATGGTGGCGGTTATGACATCAACAACGCTGCTTATGATGTAATCATGTCTTGGATTGATGAGAACACCGCATCTAAAATCTATTCGTTCGCTTAATACAAAGTCTAATCTGATGCCCCGGCCATGTGCTGGGGCATCATTCTAAAATCAAAAACATGAACAACACACTTACCGACACCATGACATTCAAACAAATGGATTGCCACGAGCGCAAAGTATTTCTCACTTATGTCTCAGAACACATTCTGCATGACGAAGATAAGTTCGAAGAACTCTCTGCTCTTGTTGACCGATGGAACATCGAGTCACCTCTCAAATCAGTAATCAACGACTACGACCACTTAAACCAAACCGAATCAACCGAACTATGAAAACACTTGTAATCCATCCAATGGATCCGACCACGGACTTCCTGACTGAAATCTATCAGGACAAAATCGAAGAGCCCAACACTGAATGGAAAGTCATTCGCTATGACTTGCCGGACTCAGAACTCAGAAAAGAAATAGACAAGCACGATAGAATCATCATGCTTGGTCACGGCTTTTCTGGTGGGCTGTACGGCCACAACAAAATCATCATCAACTCAAGCCACGCCAATACCCTTCGTCGCAAAAAACTCGTAGGCATTTGGTGTCATGCTGACCAGTTCTTCAATGTCCATGGTCTCAGCGGCATCTTCAGTGGCATGATGATAAGCGAACCGGCAGAAGCATACCTCTACGAAGTAGGCTGTCTTCCGGAACACATCGAGAAATCAAACAAGATTTATTCTAAGGCCGTGCGCCAGTCAATCTTCGATCCGTTTCCGGTAGATGTTTTCAAAAGTATCTACTACAATACTTCGAATCCGGTGATCGCTTACAACCGCGAAAGGTTTTACTATGTCTTCGAGTCAAACAAAATTGAAAGGGCAGCTGCATTATGAAACACGACTTAATTAAAACAGATGACTATCTACTTGTAGTAGATGAAAGCGAGATTAAAGAAGGTGATTGGCTTTTATCTAAAGAAGGGACTATTCACAATAATTTTGGATGGAATTTTGGAGATAAAAAAATCATCAGTCACTTACCACTTAACGACTCACCTATTCTTGAAGGTGTGGACTTGTTACCTCCGTTAGAAGAAGATGATGTTGAGAAGTTGGCTGATAAATATGCTAATCAGTTTATGGATGGTAGAGATGCTTATTATGGCTATAAAGAGGGCTACAACAAAGCCAAAGAGAAGTACAAGTACACAGAGGAAGATTTGAGAAATGCTTTGTTTTATGCTTTATACCATCCTAAAGAAGATGGTGTTATATCTATAACAAAAGATTTTATTGTTAGAAAATCTATCCAATCCCTATCACAACCAAAGATACCTATTGGGTTTCAATGTGAAATGGAAGATAAAATAGCATTAGATGGTCATACAATCATTGGAATAGAACCTATTACAACCACCACCCCCGAAGGACATACACAATGGGTAGGAACTTACATTTTTAATTAAACAGAATATGATAGCAGCACTCATAATAGCCGTTGTTCTAATTGTAGGGATAACACTTATTTACAAACTTGATGAAGAAAAAGATTTCGCCGTTGTAGTAATGCTTGGTTTAGTAGCTTTGGTTGTTATAGGGATGGTTATTGGTGAATATTTTCCAAAATCAAGCAAGAAGAAAATCACACCTAAAGTTAAAGTAGAGTGTGAAAACAACAAGTGTGACACAACTTACATTTACAATTAAACAAATCTATAAATAAAATCATGACACAACAACTTCAACTCGATCTGTTTGCAGGAATTGCGAACAAAGAATTCATTGAGTATCACAAGACAAACCCACATCTGTACGAAGCATTCAAGCGAATCAGTTTGCGTGCAATCGAACTAGGCTTCACTCATTATGGAGCCAAAGGAGTATTCGAAATCATCCGGTGGGAACGAGCCGAAAAGAGCAAGAGCGACGATTTCAAAATCAATAACAACTATGCTCCGTTGTTCACTAGGGTATTCGAAAATGAGTTTCCTCAGTATGCAGGATTCTTCCGAAAGCGCAAGAGTTTATTCGATTCAGTCAGTGAAACAAATAAGGCAATCGATACTTGGAAAGCAGAAGATTAATCGTATATTCGCCTTACCAATGATTGATTTCTACGATATAATCGAAGTCGAAACTGACCAGGGGATTAAATTCTTTGTGTTTCACGGAGAATTCGTTGTGGCTATCTGTAATTCATTGGCAGAAGCGGATGACAAAGTATTAAAACACCAACAAGAAAAACTCAAAATACAATTAAACTGATGATAGCAAGATTCATTATCGTTAACTGCGGAATCGTTTACCACGGCAACGCAACTCTTCCTCGTTCAATAACTTATGTTTATTGTTATGAATAGGATAACGAACGGAAACCCCGAACAAAAAAATTACAGATTCACACTTTTTATCGGCTCCATTTACCTCTGTGTGTGGGCACTGATAATGTGGATTGGCCACATCCTGAGAAATCTATGAACCCCAGGCCAAAGGAAAAAGTCAAACATCTATACATCAAGGTCAGCGGTCGTCAGAGAGAAGTTCTGAGGATCATGGCCGAGATGTATGGATATGGCTCGTACAACATTCTCATAGATGATTTGATTCACGCCCACCTCAACAAGAGCCGGCAGATGATGATTGATACCGTGAGAGAATTGGAAGAAGGGCACACCGAAGTTCCGGTACATATCGCAGAGAACAACTACAAAGCATTCATCAAGTACTGCAATGCTCTGCATATCAACCCAAATACTTTGTTGATTCTCCTTCTTCGTCAGGCATCCGGGAAACTTGAGAAAATTAAAAACATCGAAAAACAAAAACTGTAACATGTATCACCAACCAACCAAGATTAAACGGGCTGTGTATTACACCCGTGTATCACACGAAAACCAAGTCGACGATGGCTCATCGTTGGATAACCAACAAGACCGCATCGAAGCATTCTGTAAACTGAACAACTACGAAATCGCAAAATCATTTTCGGATCCTGGGGTATCAGGTCGCAAGTTCGAAAACCGACCTCAATTCATGGAGATGATGGAACTCGTCAAACGCCGCGAGGTAGATGTCGTAGTTGTTTACTCTCTCTCTCGTTTTGGTAGAAATACCAAAGACACCTTGAAGTGGATAGCGTTTCTCGAATCCCATGGCGTGGCCTTTTACACTCTGGATTTTCAATTCGACACCACTACTTCGCACGGAAAACTCATGCTCCAAATGATAGCGGCCTTTGCTGAATTCGAAAGCAACCAGCGTGGCGAAATGATTTCATCTGTGATGAAGTATCTCAAGAAAGAAAAGAAAGTGTACTGCGGCCCGGTTCCCTTGGGCTTCGATAAAGTCGATGGCCAACTGATAGAAAACCCACAAGAGATGAACCTAGTCCGCAAGATATTCCTTTGGAACAAAGAAGTCGGTCCATTCAAAGCAGCAATGTACGCTAATGAGAGTGGCTACCAAACAAAAAAGAATAAGAAATTTTGGACAACGACAATACAAAAAATTGTCAACAATGACCTTTACCAATCCTATCTTTGAAACCTTTAATAACAACATATGTCAAAACAAACTGAACAACCCGAAAGTCTCACAATTGAGCAAAAACTGGATTACATGGCAATGGCTTTGAGCCTTCTTGGAATCAAATTCGACTATCCCACACTGTATGCTATTCTTCGAATGTATGACGAAGCATGCACAACCGATGGCGATATAAGCTTCAAGAAAGTTCGTGCGATCTTAGATGAAGTCGCAGAAAAGTATCCTGCACAGCCACAACCCGAAGCAAACGCTGAGCAAGTCGCTCCACCCAAAAAGTTTGTACCAATGAAGCCAGTGAAAAAGAAAAAGTAAAATGGCCAATCACACCATTAGAATCTATACGCAATCTAATTACATCTTCGATATTTCACTTCGGTGGCTTGTAGCGAAGATGAAAGGTGTGGATGAATCAAAACTTCATCCTAACATCAACGGATTACAGCGTACAGAAGCTATCGAATATCTGAAGAGCCTATCGTGGTCAGAAGTTGAGCACAAACTCCAATTCGTTGGAATCATTGACAGCCCACACAATGACTTGTTATGCTCTTCAGTATTCGATGTGGTGGATCATCCCTTACTGGGCTACAAACAAAAACACCTAAGAGCAAAAAGAGCAATCACAAAACTGGACATTGATGATAATGAAACAAACCATGAACAAATTACTGATAACACTGACTGAAGCTGTGCTTCAACTAGAAGATTTACCCTTACTTACTAGGGACAAAATTCTCCAAGCATTGGAAGAACACAAAGAGTTTGAAAAGAATATCTTGAATCAACTCGAAGAATTCAAACAAGACAATCTGAAAAAACGATTCGTTGAACCGACTATCGAAGAAGTGACAGAAGAATTCAAAAAGCTTGATTGTCTGAACCCCCAAGACATTGCTGCAAGATTTGTGTCATTTTATGGCAGCAAGGGTTGGATGGTCGGCAAGAACAAAATGAAGTCTTGGAAACTAGCGGCTGCAAGGTGGGCCATGGATGCACCCAAAGTTGCAGCGCGAATGCCAATCGTATGAGTTTTCAAAGCGAGTTAGCGCGACTTGGTATTGATACCAAAGGGCATTTTACTGGATTGCATAAACTGAATTGCCCTAGATGTTCGCATTCAAGAAAGAAGAAAAACGATCCTTGTCTTTCTGTCAACATTGATACCGGCGAATACAAATGCCATCATTGTCAATGGAAAGGTAATGTGCGGAATGAGAAAAAGTACACTCGGCCCCAGCCGGCAGGACTCGACTTGGATGACAGCGTACTGGCTCATTTCGAAAGCCGGGGCATCAGAAGAGAGACCGTTCAACACTTCCGTGTAACACAGAGCATTGAAACAATGCCCCAGGATGGCAAGAAGCACAAAACAATCAACTTCAATTACTTCCGGGGCGGAGAACTTATCAATGTCAAATTCAAGACAAGAGAGAAGTTTTTCAAAATGGTTTCAGATGCCGAGAAAATTCCGTACAATTACAACGGAATCCTCACCGCTGACCAGATTATTATCTGTGAAGGCGAAGAGGAAACGATGTGTTGGTATCAGGCCGGCTACCCCTTCGCAGTTTCGTGCCCAAGCGGAGCCAGCACGGGGAACAATAATCTGGAATGGCTCGATAACTCCTATCATCTCTTCGAGAACAAAAAGATTTTCCTTGCAACGGACAATGACCAACCAGGAAAGAAACTCGCAGAAGATATCGCTAGGCGTTTTGAACCTGAGAATCTGTTTCGCATCAACTTCGGAGACGAAAAGGATGCCAACGATATCCTCAAGAAGTACGGCGAAGCAAAGCTTGTCGAATTATTCAATGAAGCTAAGCCGTTGCCTATTCCGGAAATATCGTCTGTTGACGATTTCGAAGACCAACTACTCGACATTTACAATAGCCAGTACCCAAAGGGCGATGTTGTCGGATACCCCGAACTGGACAATCTAATTTCATGGCGCAGAGGGCAGTTCGTTGTCGGCTCCGGAATACCCGGCCATGGCAAAACAACTTGGGTAGACCAAATATGTGTACGATTGGCCTTTCGTAAGAATTGGAAATTCGCCGTATTTTCTCCAGAAAACGACAATGTACTGAAATCAATTCGCATGGCTGAGCAAATCTCAGGCAGACCGGTACACGGAGCCAACAGAATGTCAATCGACCAGTACCGTAAGGCTTTGAGCATGCTGAACCATCACTTTAGCTTCTACGATACGGAGAGTCTAAACGACTATAAAATAGACAATCTTCTGCGAATAGGCAAAAGTCTAATTCGCCAAAAAGGTGTCGATTGTATCGTGTTGGATCCATTCAATTACATCGACATCGACAGTGAGTCTGATTCTGGGAATGACAGAATTGGCAAGATGCTGGTAAAACTGAAGAAGTTTGCCAAGGTCAACAATGTTCTTATCATTCTGATAGCACATCCCAGAAAGATGCAGCGAGACAAGAATACTGGCGAGTACGAGATACCAAGGTTATACGATATCAGCGGCAGTCATCACTTCGCCAATGTTGCTGACAACGGATTCGTTGTACATCGTGACTTTAAAACTGGACTAGTGGATATCTATGTGCAAAAGATTAAGCATTACTTCATGGGGAAAGTTGGTTTTGTGACTATGGAATTCGATCCCTTCACAGGTCGATACAAAGAACAAAACCAATTGTGGGAGAGCGAGTTGGAGCAGAGCCAAAGCCTAGACATATTCGACAACGCAAACGAAGTAGATTGGTCACAATTCAAACATTCATGAAAAGAGTAGTTTACGACATTGAAAACTTCCCGAACTTCATCAGTTACTATGATGTTGATATCGACACGGGCCAGGAAACTGAATTCGTTATCCATGAGTCACGCAATGACTTGGACGCATTCTACGAGTATATTTCTCAGCCGATGATAAGTATTGGCTTCAACAATGCTTACTATGACCGGGAAGTGAAGGACAAAATCCGAATGAATCACGGGATGTACAAGCGCATGGAACTCAATCAGTTTCTTGGGCTGTTCTACCGGGAAATGCAGGCATACTTGCAGGAAGAAGTTAGAAACTTTTACACCGGCGAAGATGAAATCGATTTGTACCTGATTAACCACTTCAACAACAAAGCACGCAGCACATCACTGAAAGCTTTGCAAGTGTCAATCTTCTGGGAGAATGTGCAAGACATGCCAATACCGCACGATTCTCAGATAACCGAGGACATGATACCGATGATTCTGGACTACAACCGAAACGATGTACTGAGCACAAAGGCTTTCTATGAATTGTGTATTCCGCAAATCGAATTCCGCAAAGAGCAAGGTAAGTTGTACAAGAAGAACCTCATCAACAAACCCGATACTGCAATCGGCGAGGAAATCTTCATGAATTACTTGTTCCAGGAAGCCGGCCTGACAAAAGCAAAGCTTCGCGATATGATTAAGGAAGACCACAACATCGAATTGATTAAGTGCGTGTTTCCTTATGTGAAGTTCCGGAGCCATGAATTCAACAAGTTGCTTGAGCAAATCCGGTGGACCGTGGTTACTCAGAACCAAAAACTGCTGTACACGGTCAATTACCGGGGCTTCAAATATGACTACGGCGTTGGCGGAATTCATGGTTGTGTAGTACCCGGCATCTACGATTCGAATAAGGAAAAAGTCATCATCGATTTCGATGTGAAAAGCTACTACCCAAACCTAGCTATTCAGAACGGGTTGCACCCGAAGCACATCCCAAAGGATACCTTCATCAAAACCTACAATCGAATCTACGAAGAGCGCGTTAAGGCTCAGGAAGAAAAAGACAAAGTGAAGGATGCCGGTTTGAAACTTGCACTCAATGGAGTTTTTGGGAAAACCGGAGAACAAACGAGTGCATTTTATGACCGATATTACTTCTATTCAATTACACTCAATGGCCAATTACTCTTGTCCATGCTCGGAGAAAGATACTCCGATGAAATAGAAGGCTTGGAGATTCTTCAAATCAATACCGATGGTATCACAGTCCGAGTCCCCAGGCGACAAGTTTCTAGAGTATTGGAAATCAATGACAGATGGATGAAACTAACTAAGTTAGTATTGGAATCTCAAGAGTACAAACGCATAGTAATTATGAATGTAAACAATTATTTAGCGGTTGGAGCCGATGGAAAACCAAAGAAAAAGGGTATCTTTGAAACCGAAAAGCAGTACCACAAAGACAATAGTTTTCTTGTCGTTTCAAAGGCTCTTGAGAACTATTATGTCCATGGTATTCCCGTCGAAAAAACTATTGCAGAAAACAAGAACATATATGATTTTTGTGGCAGATATAAAGCGTATAAAGGCTGGCATGCCCAGTTCAACTCTTCGAAAGATGGGCAAGTGTTTTATGAAAATCACGGGCGCATCCTACGCTTTTATCCGGTCACCCAAGGTGGCGGAATATCCCTCAAAATCAATCAAGACGGTCGGGTAAGAAATCTATTGGCAGGGCAAAAAACGGTGAACTTTAACAGATTCTTTGCTGTCGATGACTTTGAAGACTACAATATCAACTATGACTTCTTCGTTGAAGAATGTCGCAAAATTCAAGATTTAATCGAACCGAAACAACTTAAACTATTTTAATCAAAATGATCACACTCAAACAATACACAGAAAACATTCTCGAAAGTGTAAGCAAAACACTAAATTTAAACTCACTGCAACGAGAAGCAATCACAAAACAAGTAAGAAAATATAGTGGGTATCGAGAGTACCGAGATACCTATCTGGGCAACAAAAGATACAAAAAGCCACAGAGGACGAAACGCCAATCAAAACCAATCGATTTGTACAAGCTAGACGAATTGCAACGCCGTACCATTGAAATAGCACTTAAAGTCAATAGAATTGATGTGGTAAAGTTCTGCCAAAATACGAACAAGCGCGAGCATGTTGACTGTAGAAGACAGCTACTGTACATATTCAGATACTACCAGGATTATACCTTAGAGTTGGCAGCTAGCGTTTTCAATAAGGATCATTCGACAGTCATACATGCTCTGAGAAAGCATTACGACTTCATAGCTACTGACCGGTTTTACTCTCGGTCGTTCAATCAGTTGGTCGAAGAATTAAAATCAAACAATATCATAAAAGAATTGTTATGATTAGTATAGCTAACGTTTTGCGTATATGTGCAGTACGCAGGAACGAAACCTTAAATTAACAACAAATGCTTATTAGCGTATTGCACATATACGCTGTTAGGTGCTGTAAAAAATAATTATATGACAATATTTAAATTTAAAAACAAAACAAGAGAATTAAGGGTGTGTTTAAAAAGCCGAAAACACACTAACCATAATTGGTATAAAAGAACTGAAATTGGTGGCACTTTTGCACCTAAAACAATCGCACATTCTTTCGGCTTTTTGTGGTTAGGACGAATTATTTTTTATTGCACCTAACAGTCGTGTAGGCGCAGTTGATACGGTTGGATCTGTTTAAAATTGCGCCTACGCTTTGTTAGCGGTTTGGTAATTACATTGTGATTACTTCTCTAGCCTGACTTCTTTCCAAACTCGAACAGACTTTCCATCTATGAGTTCAATCATAGGTATTTTCTTGGTCACGAATTCTGCGGTATTCGTTTCTCGTTTGGATTTCTCAATGATCTGCCGGTGGTAAATCTCGCACGATACCATGGCATCCACGATGTCAGTGTTATCGGCCAGATAGTTCTTGGCCTCTTCGATTATTTCGATGAAGTAAACGCCTTCGTAAAACTTACGAAAGTAGTCAATGATATATGCGTTTGCTCTTTCGCCGGTATGGTCATTCTTGTACCAACCATACGATCGTTCCCCGGATATGAATGTTTTGCCTAGCAGTGTAGGCCGGGGTGCCAGCAAATCCAAACGGTTGTGATTCTTGTAACTATCGACAATCACACCGCCTCGGTTTACTTCTATCATTACTTTGGCATGGCCGTAGTAATCTTGAAGTAAGATATTGTTCCGCATGATGATATCTGGATCCAATGCTCTCTCTTTGTAAAAAGCCACATATCGGTTTGTGTCGATATTCTTTATAACGATACAGTTGTCCGAGCCGTCGTTCAGCTTTGAAGATACGAAGGGTATTGGATCCATTCCGGCAATGTATTTGTGCAATGGATTGTATCTCTCTAAGATAATAATCTTTCCTTTGTTGATTGGCACTACATCGACTCTCTCTTCGTGCATGTCTCTTACTAGTTCGCACTTTTCTATTGGAGGCGGATTCCCCAGGATAATTCTTTCCTGATGCTGCAGTTTGCTCATCACATCTGCCGGCATCGCCCCTTTGGCATTCGCTGCAAACACTTCCTGGATATCCAACGGATACTGTTTGATGAATGACTCTAGGTGCGACTTGTCATCCAGCTTGTCCAGGTTCTCCCTGGTTTTGTGAATCCACTCAGTAGCCAACTTCTCATCGCTATGGCCGTTGGGGCAGAAGTTCAATATCCTGCCGGTTTCCCTTCCCTTGTCGTCGAGTTCCGGGGCCGACATAATGCCCATCCACCCCGGCAAGAACACAGTCAGCATTTTGATGGTTTCTGCATTCTTCCAGAGTTCAGCACCTTTCTTCTGACCAATGACTGAAGATTCACCGGCACTTCCCCCCATTACGATAGGAGCCACTTTGGTAAAACCAGACTTTGTTGAAGCTTGGGCGGACCGGTGTACCACATCGGCTTTGGGGTGCAAGAAGAATTCGTCTAGAAAAATGTGCATTGCACGAAATGCTTCGAGCGAAAATGGAGAGTCCACAGTATCCCTGGTGATGATTTTTGAATCCAGTCCTGAGATTGCACCGGTTTTGTTGTCCAAGATACCCATGTGCAGATATCCACTTTGGCGTGTGGATATGATGGCCGGACGAATAAATTCATCTAGCCCGTCAAAGATTACACGAGTCTTGTCCTTGTACATTTCCTCTAACCTTGTTTTGTCGGCAGAGGTCAGTAGCGAAGTGGAGCCGGGGTTTGTCAGAGCAATCCATACCGGTATCACGCCGCCGAATGTCAATGACAAACCGGCTTCTCGTCGCTTTGTTACCATCAAGTCCCAGTATGTTTTCCGGGCGTTGTCGTAGGCTCCGTAAATCAAATCGTCCAAGTCACGCCAAACCGGCCTTATCCTGCGGCCAGTTGCTTCTTTGATTGTGGCCTGAGTCAGAAAGAAGTACTGAGCCCCCGTCAAACCAAACCTTCCATCTATCCAATACTCGTTCGTTTCCTTCCCCCACCAGAGTTCTTTTTCTTTTCTAGTGGCGTTTGGATTGAGCGCATGCTTTGCGGCCCATTTATCGTAAACGAATTTGGAAGATTGCGGTTTGATTATCATTTTCTTTTGCCGGCTTGCCTATCCATGAAACTTACATTCCCATCAGTCGTCTCCTCGTCGGGGTACGCTTCGAGCTTTGCGAGCTTCAATGATTTGTTGATTTTATCTCCAGCCTGGAGTATCTGAAACAGTGCTTTGTAGTACGGATCATCCAAATCAATTTCTTTGGATTTTACGCTGTCCATCAGTTGCTTAGAAGCAGAAACCAATGTGGCATAGAAATCTTTGGCCGGATCGAATTGCTGTACATCGAGTCGGTCAATCACTTCTTGCTCTGTCAGTTGGTTATCTGACAAATACTTTTTAAGCTTGTCCATTTTTCAGTTCTTTGATGAGCTTCTTTTGTTTCTCGATTTCTTTTTGAACTTTGTTGGCTTCGATGGGGTTGTCCGCATTCTTGTAGTGCTCGTGCCAACAGATAAGTTTTTCGAGTTTTACGAACTCTTCATCTAGTCTAGTTTTACTCATTGCTATTTAGTTTGATTTTCAGTAAGATCAGGTAGCCAATCAAATCCGTGATTGTGTCTTCGCTGTCATCGTCCTGCATGTTTTGCAGTCTGTTCAGTTTGTCGTCGATTCTCACTTTGATTTGTTCTACACCATCAGCATTGCTGAAGATGCGAATTGGGTTTAAGGCTGAGTCCCCGTACTTACGGTTTTTCTCAAGCAGAAGTTCTTTGATGCCATCGCAAGTGATTACGATTTTTTCTTGTGTGGTTAGCGTCGCTTTCCCAACAGTAGTCCGAGCAGCATGCCCAGGAGTAAAAGGATCCATATGTAATTCCAATTAGTTTTGTTTATGTAAACTACTTTTCCAGCAACCGGTACATTCAATCGCAGAGTATCTCTAACGATCAGTGTATCAGCTTTATAAGTGACTTTGAATTTATCTTTATACTTCGTAATTACAAATCTCTTTGTTTCAATCACAGTATCCGTTCGGATAATGAAAGAGTCTCTGTATTCTGGGACAATAATTTTTTTTTCGAGAAAGAATGTATCTCGGTACCACACCGTATCAGTTTCGATAAACTCAGGGTGTTTTTTGATGAATCGTTGAAATCTTTTTTCTGCACTACAGGAAAACAAAATTGTTCCTAGAAAAATCAGAAGAAAAAGAATAGTTCTTTTTGAAGGCATGGGCAAATATACTGCGAATTGATGAGAGTGAAAAGAGAATTTACTTTTTAGTTGACTTGCCATTCGAACCCTGACGAGCTCGGTTTTTCGATCTGCTTTCCAAAACCATTTTGCCGGTTTTGGTGTGCGACAAATCTTTGCCGGCACTGTGGCGTTTACCATAAATCTTGCGCTTGCGTGCTTCTTTGTTCAATTCTACGCGCCTAGCGATTTCATCTGGTTGGCTGTTAAACTCCTTTTGGTATGAATAGTCACGCCCTTTTGCTTTTGTTGAGCCTGGGCGTTTGTTTTTTCCGACTATTGTGTTTTTTGCCATTTGTAATCACAAAGATAACGCCGAAAATGTACAATATGATGAACATTCCGGCCAACTCATACTATTTTCTGAATTTTGCTACTTTCTGGGCAATCTTCTTTGGTTGCGCCACGAACTGTTTGCCTGCTTTATTGCCTGCTGCCTTGGCCTTATTTGTTGCAGCTTTTTCTGATGCACTCAGTGACTTCCACGCAGCGTCTGGAAGATATCGTTTTTTGCCTTTGCTTGGGGTATTGTCAGATGTCCTCCACTTTTCTTTTGTCCATTTGGACAATGATGTTTCAGACTTGGGGCCTTTGTATCCGCCACCTGATTTTTTGTATTTCTGAACCGCCAGTTGTGCCTTTCTCGCGGACCATTCGCCTGGATCGCCGCCTTTGCTGCTAGCTTTTACCTCAGCAACAATTCGTTTCCATTTTCCAGGATTGGTTTTGGCGGCAGATTTCATCGTCCCTGACCTCGATACGCTTTTTTGTAGTTCTTGCTGCTTTTCAAGCCGCTATTTTTCTTTTTAGAAACAACGCCGGGCCTTTTTACTTTGGCCTTTGGTTTCCACTTTTTAACCTCTTTGGTTGTTTTAGTCTTTGCCGCCATTGTGCTGTTTTATTTTCTTTGCGTAGTAAACTGTAGCCAGAGTACCAGATACAATCGCAATGCATGCGGCAAACATAGAGAATACCGGGAGCCACTTGGTCGCAAAATGTATTATTGCACTGGCTCCCGATATTACTGCTAAGTTGTTTGCAGCCGTGTCAGACTGGTGTATCATTTCTTTTTGGGAGAAGCTTTCTTCTTCTTGGTTAACGCAATCCACATCTGTTTAGCAGCAGTGGCTTTTCCAACTTGTTCTGCTTTCTTAGCAGACATGCCTTTCTTCTTGTAAGAAGCGGCCACTTTAGATGCAACAGTTTTAAACTCTTTGCCTTTACCTTGGAGATCGACTCCGGCACGAGCCTTTTTTACGATTGCACTGCGCTGTTTTTTGGTACCGTATGGCATTACTTGAACCGTTTAACTTCTTTGTACTTGCCGATAACGCTACCTTTCATGCCCTTACCTTTAACTACAGTTTTCTTGGTAAGACCACCCTTGGTTACAGTTTTGCCTTTCTCTTTGACCATTTGATCTTTTCCATCGACGGTGCGAGAATAGATACCTTTGTATTTTTCTACACTGCGAGTTGCTTTGGGCGGTTTAACGCTAGCTGTAGATTTCTTTGCTACATTGACAGTTTTACCGGCCAATGTTTTCATTGTCTCAGTAGGTTTTACCAATGTATTCTCTCGTCTTTTTTTCTCGCGCAAATATTGCGAATTTCCGCCCATAATACTTGACTTGAATGGCGGCTCGTTCTTTTTTCCAGTTGTCTTTTTCATACTCGAATATGGCATTACTTGTTTCTTTTTTTCGCATATCGATTCATAGCCGAAACCGCTGCTCCAGCAACCGCTGGGGCAGAAGAGAAAAATGCAGCCACCTTTGCAGCAGTCTTTCTATTTTCTCTTCTCTTCTCTAATTTCTCAGGAGTCATTGGGCCACCCATCTTTTTCTTGATTCTTGCAGACACTCTGGCCATTTTATTCGCAGTTTTTACTGCTGCTTTTTTGGTGAGTTTTTGTGATTTTTCAGTTGCCAGTTGGTTTTTTTCTTTAATCCGCCCTGCTGTACCTTGTCCTTCTAAAGTGCGGCGAGACGATAGAACACTTGCTTTGTATTCATTTCCTTGTGCCTTGGCTTTAGAGGCTTTATCGGCCAATTTCGCCATTTTGGTATCTGACATTGCTGCTATTTTGCCAATCTTTTTGGCAGTTCTGCCCTCTATCTTGGCAACTTTCTTTGCAGCTTTTTGATTCGGAGTTGGTTTCATCGATTTCATACTCGAATATACGATTATTTTTTCTTTTTCACAACCTTTTTCATGGCAGGCTTGGCTTTGGCGTACATGGATTTTTCTTTCTTTTCCATGGCTTTACCTTCCATCTTCTCATGCTTCATCATGGCCTTTTTGGAGCCATACACTTCCATACCGCCGTATTCAGACATCTTCTTACTACCGGCTTTTTTCATTGGCTTTTTCATATTTCAAATATAATTAATTTCAGCTACCTTTTTTCCACTTCTTACTGGGAGAAGCAGTCTTGCTAGGACTCCACTTTACTTTATCAGCCCAATAAGCAGCACTCAGTTTGCCCTTTGCGATGTTCTTCGCATGTCGGGATTCGAATGCTTTTCTCTGGCCTACTGTTTGGTTTGTCTTGACACCTTGTTGGCCGAAGCGAATGGTTTTTACCTGATCCCCTTGCTTTGCCACTACAATGTGACTTTTCTTGGGGTGTCCTGGGGTGGCCTTGGGTTTGTTGTAGCCGGATACCCCAGCCCGTGTTAATCTACTATCCTTTTTCGGAGCCATCTTCGTCAGTAAAGAAATTGGTTACAAACTTTCCAAGCGCACCGCACACGCCACAAACTAACATCAGTCTGGGGTGATCTAGATTCAAACCGGCAATAAACAAGGAAGCAGCAGCAATGCTGTCTCCCAGGACGCGAAATCTCTTAGGCGTTGGCGCAAAGTAGTTTTTCAGTTTCACTGTATTACCACAACTGTTCCGGGGCCGGTAGTTTCTTCGATAACTTTGATTGCTTCGTTGTGAAACAACATAGCTAGTTCTGGTCCGAAGAATTCTTGACTAGTCAACTCAACTTGGGCTAGATTAGGAAGACTCACATTTACTGTTGATTTTCCTTCTAAATAAGAAGCTTCGTCTTTGTAATAAGAAAGAATTGCTCTTGAGAAGCCATTGTAAAGTTGAATATCTAGAAACACAAAAGGGCGTACAGTAAAACCATCCGTGGTCTGTACATCTGCATTTATTTGAAGTGCCATATCTTTATTGATTAGTATTGTATTTGAGTTCCTCTGAATGTAGCGAGTACACGAATAACAGTCGTAGCATCAGCAGTTGTCGGGGGAGTATACTGTATTCTCAAACTTTCGTTCGTGTCATCGTTGTCGATAGTAAATACTCCTGTTGCCATCGAAGCATCTGCATTTGTTGTACCTATTTCTTGTACTGTTCCAACAAGAACGGTATTGGTACCAATTCTTTTTATTGTTACCTTGTACGAAGTCGCTTCAACTTCTCCAACAACAGTGCTGCCTCCTCCTGCATTTGTACAAATTGCAGAAATGTCAACAATACCTTGCCAAATAGAATTGGTTCCGGGAAGAATTGCTCTTACCGATGCACCATCGAGGAAAAGTTCTGTCTGAACACTGCCTGTAATTTCTCTGCGCCAAATAAGTTCGTGCGCTTGAGCATCTCCAAAAACGCCTACGCCACCAAATCTCCCTGCGGCAAAAACCTGTTGACCATAAAGCGAAGCACTTGCTAAAACACCTCCTTTTACAGTTGAATATTGAGCAGTGGCTCTACTTGCCCAACCTCCTGATATAGTGCTATATGTCCCACTTGCGATGTGGTCTCCTCCTCCGGGAATAACTGAGTTTTGACCTGAAGCAGTATTCCTGTCTCCTCCTCCAATAGCAGAGTTAACAGCAGTTGCTAAGTTTTGAAATCCTCCAACGGATACAGCATAGTTTGCTGTGGCTTGGTTCTGAGTCCCTCCGACAACAATAGCCCATTGGCCACTCACCAAATTCGATTGACCTCCACCTAAAAACCCATACGACCCACTTGAGGTATTAGTATACCCTCCTCCTAAAACACCCCCGGACCCCCCAAGATTGTTTCCATTGCCTCCACCCAAAACACAAGCAGTACCGCCAACTCCATTGTTTCTGCCGCCAACTAAAACAGAGTCTTGAACAAAACTAAAAATAGTATTTAAAATACCACCGCCCAAGAAGTGCGGCCCATTTCCTGATAGTATACTATTGGCAAGTCCACCTACAATTACATCATTTCCCCCGGTAGGGTTTGCTGTAATAGTATGTTGGCCTCCACCGCCAATAAATGCTCCGGGAGATGCGTTCCTACTTTGATATGCGTTAAATATTCCACTAGCATTCGCACTTGCGACTTGATTGGCATTTGTCCTACTCCTTTGAAAATCAACAGCAAATTGACCTCTTGCATCCCCTCCAACAGTTGTGCCATCAGGAATTTGTGCAACAATAGAACCGTTCCCTTTGGGGGTAATAGCAGCATTTACATTTGCAGCAGCATTATTTGGAGTCCATTGACTTGTTGCCTGAGTAGCAGAGGAGAATGTCTCTGACCAATTGACTGCTCCGGCAGCTACTGTCCAACTGCGATCAGCAGATAAATCATATGATACTCCGTTGATTGTCAGTGTTCTGGTTGTCGGAACTCCTCCGCCACCGCCTGCGAGCGAAACCTTTAAAGCACGGCCACCGGCAGGATCGCTGATGGTCATGTAGTTTTCTGGATCATCAACACCGCCAGTTGTAGATACTTTCAGTAATCTACCGCCGGCAGGATCGCTCACTGTGTATATGGCAAGAAATTCCTGGAGTGTCATAGTTCAAATATACAACAAAAATTAATATGAAACATTTTTATTTTTACTGCAAATCAGACCAAAGTCGCTGTTACTATGACAGATGGAGATGCTGGTATTGTTCCAATTCCCGGCGTAATTGCTTCCAATTGAATGCTTGCTAAATCTGCAGTCCATTTCAATTCGATATTATCTCCAGGAGCCAGTACATCTACAAATAAATTCATGGCAAATATGTAATGTCCATTGTTCCCACCATGAGTACTAGGTATTGTTGCGATTGATGCAGAATCCGCAATTGCAACCCCGTTGTAAGCAAACCACAGATAAAACAATTGGGCTTGGTTGTAGGTATTTGTGACTTGCAGTGAAACTTGAATGTTGTACATTCCGACCGTTGCAAAGTACAACCGATTCATTGCCAGTGTCACATCATTCGAATAGGCTGTCGTGTTGATTGCGACTGTTTTCTCTTCGAATGGAGCAGCTATTGTCTGTATGGTGTTGTCATAAAACGAGCCGTACTTTATAGAAGTTGCGGTTAGGTATGTATTGGAATCCACACTGCCGTCGGCTTTTAGAAATTGGCTCGATGTACCGCCGGTTTTGATAAACGCATTGGCTTCAATGGAATTCGTAGTAACGGAACCTTCGTCGGTAACTTCTTGTAAATCTGGCACCCCAGTCACTGCCTGAGCAGAAAACTGAGTAAAACTCACAGCTAACCTACGCAAATAAACTTCCCTCTGTTTGTATATCATTTCCTTGGTATTGGCGTACAACTTTCCGTTGTCAATGGCCAAATCCAAAAGAGCAGCAACGATATTTTCAGTAGGGGATGCCATTACCACTTGAACCGCTTGACAATCATGGCGTAGAATGCTTTCATGCGATTCAGCCAACCTTGCCTAAACATCGGATATGCTTTGGTGCCGAGAACATCGAGGAAGTTGTAACGGATTTTGTACAAGTCCTCGAATACTTTTTTTTCGCCAATCTTCATGATTTCGTTATTCAGCGAAGCCAATGTGATCGGGCCAAAGTTTGTCGTTACTCTGGGGAATTCGTAGCCTTTGGAAATCAGGTATCTCTGTACATGTGGTACTGACACCCCAGGCCCACTTCCCCAGGTCCAGTCCACAATCAGTTCGGCCACTGACTGCGACACGATTTTGTCGGCTTGAACCACATCCCAAAATGTAACTTTGAAAATCTTAGTCCATGTCTCGTCTGACATTTCGTAAAATACTTCGGGAGTTGCTGGGTAGCCGGCTTTGGGTGCGGTCGAGACAAATGTCTGCCAGGTCACGCCTTTGTTGGTGTGATATCCGGAGCCATCGGGTACAGGGTAAGCTGATGCTGCGTCTCTTTTGTCTTTTGATAATCCGCCTTCCCATTGCTTTACATAAGCGATGAAGGCCGGTGCGTCATAGATATTTGCCATATGTTATTGATTACTGAATTGGTCGCAAAAATACTCATAAATTTGGTTGACTTGTGCTTGTGCTTCCTCTCCCATTTCTTCGTGTTTCCATTTCGATCTGAGAAAGTTACGAAAACTGTCAACTTTGTAAGCCGTATCGACTGCCTTTGAATAGATTTCAAAGTCTTCTTGATCGTCAGGCAAATTGAATTCAAATGTTACTTTTGTCATGTCGTTCTGTGTGTATATGCTGTTATTTTTGCTACCTCTTTTTCTTGTCCATTTACTATTTTTGTCGCTCTCGTGCATTCGAGTTCTAACCACCTACCGCCTAATGGCTTTGGTGACGCTCCTCTTTCTACATGCCAGCCTTCGGCACCATTGTTGTATTCCTCTTTGTATGTAGATGTTCTAACCATCAGTATATCAGCAAGTTGCACTCTATTTGCATTGTTCAATCTTTCGATGGTGTACACTACTTCGTTGTCTTCATGCACATGGCCCATCCAAATCATGTCTGCTCCTTCCACAAAGGTAGCCATTCTGTTGAATTGTATCACGCCTTTTGTCACGGGGCCTCCGCCGCCACTGCCATGAAAATACTTGATTTTGAACGATCGAACTGTTTTAATCAAATCGCCGGCATTGCGTACAAATGAATATATCACCCAACCGCCGTACCCTCCGGCTTGAATGTTGGTGCCGCATTCTCGATTCAAACCAAACACAAATCTCTCGATTAAATCTGTTTCCTGGTATTTTAGAATGGCTGTTTCATGGTTTCCGTAGCCTACCACTTTGATGTGGGCTGCGTAGGGTTTGAACCAGTCTATTGCTGTGTTTACAATGGTATCAAAATAGTTTTCTCTCTGATGCTCCGGCCTAATGTTTGATTTCGAACTACGGCGATCTGCCTTTCCATTCATCACACAAAACAAATCACCGTTTATCAGAATATCAGCATTTCTTTCAACTGCTTGATCCAAATGTTTCTTGAGTAATTCTCTGTCGCAATGTGGATTATCCCAGTGGAGGTCACTTAAAAGCAACACTGTTTTTTTCCCAATTGGGACATCGATTGCACATACATTATTTTTCATATCTAATTGTTATACAACAACTTCGACGATATCCGGTATACCGTCTCCATCAGCATCTACTAAGAATTTCTGACCGGCTTCACTGTATATGAATGCCAATCGCTCCACCTCAGTTACGACATAATTTGTACCACAAACCGTAGCAGCTTTTCCGAGCAGTTCGTTTACCTGGTCCGAAGATAAATAGCCAACATTCTGTATGGCGAAAAGATATTGTATAGCAAGTTTCTGATTCCCCAGCTTTCCCTCACAAGGAACATCGTATTTCGACGCAGTGGTAATTTCATTTCCGCTCACTGACAAAAATCTGCGTAACGCAATGTAATTGTCAATAAGTTTGGTTAACTGAAATGTAGTCAGTGCCATTAGCAGCCGCAACCTCCACTCAAACCGGTGGGACCGCAGCCGTTTACAAGATTGTTGAAGTCGGTGAGTAACTCTTGTGCTAGAGTGTAGTTCTCTGCTTCCTCTGCGTACACCATTTTGTCAAAAATGAACTTGGCTTCTTCGAACAATCCGCTGTTTTGAAGAGCCAACCCGGTCAAGGTTTTCTTTGCGTTCTCGTATCTCAGGAAGTAGAATGTGTCAACGAACTGACCGCCTCCTGGGTTGAATGTCATGACAACTGTGTACAGCCCATCTATTACAGAAGGGAGCTGTGTGAAGATGTCAACTTGGCGGTAAGCAGCGGTCCAAAAGGTAGATGTGTACAAACCGGTAATGTTATCTGCTACCGTTTGTGACGGTCTCAGCACTGTGCAGTTTATAGCTGTTACGGACGCTCTTGTTGTGTTCGGAGCACCCCAGCCTTCGGGGTTCGTTGTCGCGTTGTAGTCCCCAGTGAAATCAGACAGTAGCATCTGAAACTGATTATTTACAACATCCAACTTGAGTACGAGTGCCATAGTTCAAAGATAATTAATTTTTTTGGTTTGGCAAATAGAAATTATTTACTCGAATTGTAAGCCCTTCAATACATCACCTTTTTGTTCTACCTTTTTTTCTGTTGGCTTTGCAGTCGGCTTTGCTTGAACTTGCGGTGTAGTTTGCGTTTGCTTGCCGCCTTCGAATTCCAAGTTAGAGATAGAACTTTCGAGATTTTGTTTATTGGTTGTAGCATCCCCACCAACAGTTTTGGTACTTACATTTCCATTGTATTGTTTTAAGTCTTCAATTACTCCAGTAGCAAAGTTTTTAAAGTACAAAGGATCGCTGAAAACTTTAGATGTCAATGATCTGTCGGCTGCGTAAGGCTGCATTTTTTCTATTTCTGTTGGCTTGTACACGATCGTTTCGGTATCGAGCGTTTGACCGCCATATGTTTTCCCTGGCAAACTGGCCAGCAGACTTTTGCGTTCTGTTTCGATTAGTTGATCGTATTTTCGACGGTCAGTTTGGTACAATTTCATGCGCTCATCGTCAATCATTGTCCATTCGGCTAACATTGTCATGCTGTCGGCTGCTCGGTAAAGGTCGTTAAGTATATTTCCAAGCACTTCATATCCTAACAGTGTGCCAGGTTTTTTGCCGTACTTTGGCCCGTTTGTATCAAAATCGTAATTATATTTTGACTCCAAATCTATTAATTCTTTGTACAGACCATTATTGATGAGGTTTTCTTGTATCAGTTTTCTTCTAGTATTGGCGTTGAATACCAACAAGTTATTATATTGTTCATTGCTCAACTTATACTTATTCCCCATATTATCCATGAGTTGTTTGGGCATTTGCGAAGGAATTGCACCCCAAACATCTCCTTTTTTACAAGCCAAATATACAAGCGATTCCCAGTCTGGGGTTTCATATCCTGCTACACCTCTTGTTGCCTTTGTAACATCAAATGTGTTGTACAGAATGTGTCCGAGCGATGCGCCTTCTGGTGTCTGAAGCACCGGCTTACCAAATGCATCTACTTTTACCGGCATGTTAGTCAACTCAGACTCAATGAAAGGCAAATCGACTAGTTTATCTGTTGCTCCAATTGGCCAGCGTTCTGACATCTTAATAGCCAACTTTGTGAAGAAAGTTGTGAGGAACGGATCTTCTACTTTTATTCCGAATGCTTTGAATGCTGGAGCATCTTTGGCATCGTAATCCACCAGATATTTGCGATTCATTTTGTCAATCCAAGCAGTAGAGTTTGGTACCAACGCCGCAGATAATGTCAATACAACATCTCCCAGACCATTGGCAAGCTTGTTGTCATCTTCGCTGTCTGCAATTGTTTTTGCAACATTGCTTACACCTCTCAAGAATGTTTGATCGGCGATGTAACTGCCGGCAGCACTGTAGTTGCCAAACATAGAAGAGAAGAAATCTTCCGATGCAGCTTCAACAATTCCACGGTTTGCAAATTTGGCTTTTTCTGGCTCTCTTCCTTTACCTTCTTTGAATTGTGTATAGATTGCAGCACCAAATATACCAAAGCCACGGTAATCGATAATCAAGTCATTCTTCATGTCCCACAAGCCGGATGCTCTAGACTTGTCGCCTCTCAGTGCGGCCCGAAGCAATGTAACATTTATGCTATACGGTCTTTCTAAAGAATAGGTATAGGTCATAGACTTTTGCTTGTCTTCCTCGTTTTCGTCCTGGGGAGAACCAGATACTGCTCCTGATTCGAAGAATAACCTTGCTATGTACTGAACCCCCATCCCAACGAGAGCCCTAGCTAATATCCTATCCACATCTCTTGCGTCGCTGATTTCCTTTTCGTGCGAAACTTCTCCCTGTTTGGTTTTCTTTTTGATTTTTCTATAGCCAACCCGACCTATTTTCAGAAGGGCATATTCCGGAATCAAAAACTCAATAAGTTCGATAGCGTAGTTCGTTGGAATTTTTGTAAATGGAATAACGCCCACACCAACGAGACGAGCAACCTTGGATATAAATTTACCATTGACTTCCTCAGATGTGTATTGCCTTCTTGTTTTGTCTATCAACTCAGTTATTTTGTTCTCATTTGAATACACAAATCGCAATGCTTCGGCGTTTGCTGGAGCATTCCCGTAGTCAGAGTTGATGACAATGTAGGCTTCTCTCATTTTATTGAGTTGCTCTTGCAAATCCTTTTTCTTAGAGCCAGAAGCGGTTTTAATCTCCGCGGTGAGCTTCTTATATGTTTCTGAAAACTTGAATTGCTCTGAAACTGCATAATAGTATGCGAAATCACGGAAAATAGCGTCACCGGCACCCAGTGTTCTAAACATAATATCCGCCGTTATACCAAATGTTCCCTGCAGTGCAGTAATTAACTGTTGTTTTTTACTGATTTTTCCAACTTCGTTGAGACGAAATCCAAATTTCGATGCAATTTCTTCGTTAGTCAAATCGTTTTTACCTATTGCTCTAGCAGCAAGTGTAGTCCACAGTTTAACAGTTTTGCCTAGGGATTTGAAAGAACTCCAGCCCAAGATGAATGCCGTGGGGTTGTCGTACGATTGTACCACGGTTCCATTCTTAATGATTCTCCATGCTTTTCCAACGCCTTTTGGCATGCCATATGAAACTCCGGACCACCAATCTTTCAGTGATTTTTTAGTTGTGGCCTCAGTTTTAACGCCAGTAACGATACCTTTGACTTTTGCCGGTATTGCACTTATAATCGAACTGAGCGGATCCACGGCGAGACCAGTTATGAATTTCACGAAGTTTGATACGATGTTTACCGAAGTCGACATCGGTGTCATCAAATTGCCTTTTACCAAACTAGCAAATGTGTCAGTAACCGATGTGGGATCTTCATATTTTGCACGAAAATTCACTAGGTTTTCGATAGCCTTCTGATAATCGTTGTACATCTTTTGGTTGTACTCCAAATTGGTCATATTCTTATCGAACTTAGAAATACCATACGGATCAGCCTCTGCGGCCTGTTTGCTTGTTTTGTACTGATCTTTCAGTTTATCCACTTCGATAGCCAGCGTTTCAATCTTTTTCTTAGCATCGTCTGGAAGTGTCAGTCCCTTTTTCTCCATTCGTCTGAACATTGCTCTGGCGTTGGTCAAGAAACTGTCTTTGGTCAACATTCTGAAAAGCTGTAACATATTGCCCACAACACTGCCCATTTTCAATATTCGAGCGTATGCTTCTCGAATTGCCTCCGGATCAGCGTTTGTTTGTTTTGCTTTTATTAAGTCTTGGATTTCTTTGTACAAAATAACATCGCCGCTTGCCATTGTATCTTCTAATGTCTGAAGCATTACAGGATAGTCCATGGGATCGATATTATCCAGCTCGTCAATCAGTGCCTTTTGGTCACGAATTGTCCTCATTGCTTCAACTTCGTTTTCAAATACATCAGCCTCTTCTTTGAACAAACCGCCGGCTTGTTGTTTTTCGATATTGGCTCTTTGGCGAAGTGCGAAGTAATCTTGCAAATCAACCGGATCAAAACCATTTTTGAGAAGTGCTGCGTAAAGTTCTTCGTCAGTTATTCCTTTGAACTCAGGATTGTTTTTGATTCCATCGATAAATCCTGCAATGTCCATCATAATATCCTGACCTGGTGCAACGCCTGATTTCGGTTGTGCTGTAGTTTTAGCTTCGCCCAACATCGCGTCGTAAATGCGGCGCATGGGTTCGCTCAGAGTGACATCAATTTCGCTTCCTGCGATTGAGCCGTAAATGTAAAGCATCCATTTTTTGAAGTCGTTGAAAATCTTTTGGAGTTTGGAACTCGGTGCCATGCCGGTAGCTAGGTATTTTTCAAAGCCGCGAGCAAAGTGCTCCGATGTCTGTCTAGTCCAAACATCATGACCAACTGCATCCAGGAACGCTTGCCTTTCGTCGGCAGTTAAAAACTTTTCGCGTACATGCGCCAATTCATGCATAGCTGTTGAAATGTTCGGGTTGGACAAAGCAAACATGATTGTTTTACCGGTGTCCATATTTACTGTGGCCCCAGCTGCTCCTGCTGCATCTCTTTGGAACATGGCCATACCTTCGGCAACTTTATTCTTTGCCTCTGTGTTCAGAGCAATAGTCAGAAAATCTGGGTTCGGCACGAAGAATTTCAATCTTTCCTTTGCGTAAAAGGCATCTTTTATTTTGTCAAATTCTGCTTCTACTTCCTTAACAGATTTTCCTGTAACATCTACATTGGCTTCTTTTTTTATGGCGTTTACTATTGTATCCAATCCAACAGCAGAAACATAATCATTAAAATCACCAAGTTGATTCATGTAATTGAAAAGAGGCTGAATCTCCGGATTCAGCTGATCAACTGTGGGCACATAGCGTGCTAATCTAGTCCTGGTAACTTCAAATCCAAGTTGTTTTTGCAATGCTCCGATTTGCTTAGGAACAATGACATTGTAATAATTATTGATACCAGACACTTTTCCAGAGAACGCAGTATCTAGTTCAGAATCAGTCGGAGTCATCTGCAATACAGACGGGCCGATTAACGCAGGATCAGTGAGTACGATTTTAGATACACCTTTGTCTGACGCAACACTCATTAACTGCTTCAATACAGTATTGGTAAATGCGTCAGTAGAAGGAACGGGAGTAGTCTTTCTACTTTCTGCCATGACCTTATCTACAACTGCTTTATAATCAGCCTTGATTTGATCGGGTAGAGTCGGAAATAACTTCTTTTCGAAATGGTTAATCACCTCTTCAATCATATTATCAGGATCATTTGCTAAATCATTATAATAATCCTGTAGTGCATCTATTTCATTCTGTGAAGCTCCGCTATCAATCCGCGCCTGGATTTCTTCATCTGCTATTTTGTCAAATATTTCACCAATCGTTCTGAATTTACCATATGGTTGCTCTTTGAGAATGAATTCATATTTTGCCTTTCCGCCTCTGTTTCTTAAATCTTGCGTTTGATCTGATTGTATTTCATGTACATACAATACTGTATCTCCAAATTCGTCAATAGCAATTTCTGTTCTCGCGTGAGCCAATATGTAATTTGGATTGTGAGTCCAGTGCTTTCTATTGAAATTCTCTTGAATAAAGCTGTTTCTTTGATCTACTAAATCAGATAATTTCGCTTCAATGCTATTGGGATCCATCACTCCATATTCCGTGCGTTGTGGATCGGTAGTTTCGGCTAATTTTTGCAGAAGTTCGTTAATTTTTCCATTAATGTCTTTGATATAAGGATGACTGGAAATTGGGATTGTTAATAAATGTTCTTCATATGTATCTGGCAATGCCGCGCCCTGAAGATTGCCGCGGTATTGACCATAATCTTCAGCTTCATCTTTTCTATCTAGTTCGCCTTTCATTTCGACATATATCTTGACGAAATCTTTGAGAGACGATTTTTGCTCAGCACTCAGTGGAACAAACCCTTTATCTTTTCCGACGATTTGCTGAATGTCGCCGATTGTCTTTTTCAGTGCGGCAAATTCTTTGGTACCTATGTACTTTTCATAAATTGCCAGTTCGGTTTCATCCACAGTAGCCAAGTCTACGAATTCGAAATTGCCATCTGTAAAGCTTACATAGATTCCGCCGATTTCGGGCAAAGGTTTGCCGGTCAAATCCATAGTTCTCAAATCCTGCCACCAAGCAGCTTGAACTCCCGATGCCGGTTTCCTTGTTGGGCTGATGTTGTTTACAATGTAAACATTTTCTACGATTCGAGCTTGTCTTTCTGAAAAAGCATCGTATGAAATCAATCTCGGTCGACTTGTAGCCCAGTCCATCAATTGTTGTCTGGTAACTTCTTCTCCTTCAATGCTGTTCAAAAATTCATCAATGCCCATGAATTCCAGTTCAGCCTTACGCGCTTCAAATCTGTCTTTTGCTAATTTTTGTTTGACATCCGATTTCTTTTCTTTTGGTTCTAACTGCGCGATGGCTACAGTAACATTGTTGTAAAATGCTGTTCCGATATTTCTGTGGTAAGCATTTCGCAACTCCATCATTTTCATTTGCTTTAGTTTGTCGTCAGCTATTTCCTTTGTACCTTTACCTTTTGTCCCTACTGTTGGATCCGCAAAAACTGAGGCCGCAGAACCTTTGAATAGTTCCGGAGCTTCTTGATACTTTTGGTACTTGAAATTAAATTCTCCCTCTGTCATCAAGCCACTATCCACAAGGTTTTTGCGGAGTTGTTCTTTGGTGAATTCGGAAACAGGCTTGTACGCATCGAAAATACCGTCCATGTAAGCATCGATGCCGGGGAACATTTGATAGTACATCTGCCTATTTGTAGTATCATCTGCAACGACATCCTCTTCGATTATCTCTCCTACTTTTCTACTGTCTAGTTCTCGGATAGTATCAACTTCATTGGCTATCCAATCCAACAATTGTCCTGCAGATTCTGCGTCGAAAGTCAAAGTTTCTGGGTTGCGACGAAGCGAGTAGAACTGACCATCTTCTGTAAAACCCTCATCTGTGCCATAATTCAATGCATCTTCAATAGATTCAATTATCCTGTTTATTTTCGAAAATTCTGAAATGAAACTAGTATAATTGAATGTACCACCATAGTATCTGCCTGCCTCAATAGTTGATTTCAATTCTTGTAAGCTTTCAACAACTTCCTTTGCCATCTTTTTCTCTTTCGCTGTAAAGTTGTTGTCTTGCTGATATGCTTCAAGTGCAGCAATGGCTGCATCAAAACTATTCATTATGTCTGTTTGATTGTCTTTGACATAATCTGTTGCCTCTGTAATTTGAGCCGGACCGGCAAATGCGCGAGCTACATTTGGATCAAACTCATACGCAAATTGTTCATCCATAATTTGCGAATCAGTAAGTTCTGCCAACCTTAAAGCAACATTCAAAAACGCATTCATGTCTTCGCCACTTTCCCTCATTTTCGTAAGGTGGTCAGACACTTTGTTTTTGAATTCTACTACTTCCTGATTCGAAAGACCATATGCAATAGCCAATCTATCAATCGCTGTGCTCTTGGTCAGATTTGTCACATTGCTGTGATACAGAATTTTTGCAATGTCTGAAAACAAACTACGGTACTGAGAGAATTGGAAAATTGCCTTGTCTGTATAGAAATCCAAAATGTCAGTAACCATGTTGGCCTGGGCAGCTGTCAATTTGTTATTGGCCTGTAATTCTTTGGCTGCAGTTCTGATTGCTGTGGGCGATACAAAGCGACTCGAAGGCGGAGGAGTGTACTCGTTTTCGAGGAACTGTGCACCTTTACGCATTGCGCGAGTAATACCGGCTTGCAGCTCGTTGGGGTTCTTCATTGTAGCCAAATTGATAACTACATCGCCTGGACGCTTTCCTTCCTTGCCCGGTTGTGTTGACGAATAAGCGTAGTTGGGAACAAATCTGAAAGCTGGGGTTCCAGGTTCATCCACAAATCTTACAGTGGCCAACTGCATATCAGGATAGGTCCTGTAGAAATCTTCATCCTGCATCAACTCTGACAAACTGAATATCAATTTCTCAGTCTTGAATTCTTCGGAACGAGGGGTTCTACCGAGTATGCGAGAATAGACACGCTTGACTTTCTGATTGAAAGTCATTTCTGTTTCTCTGCGAGACTTAACCGCTTCGTATACAGCTTCAATGATATCTGTAAATTTCTGTGTGTACTCGTCTCCCTTACCCATGACGCTTCCGGTGTAAACCGGATTACCATCGACATCGAAAGAAACGCCAGTCATAAGCTGAATGCGTGCAGGATCCATGTTCTTGTCACGCAGTTCCATTGCTTTGTTGACATCAGCTGCGATTTGTTCTGGAGACAAGTTGTTCTGGAAGAACGGTACCAAACCTGGGTTCGTGTTGAGCCACTTGTTGAACTCTTCTTGAGTCATCTTCTTGACTTCAATCATGTTCTTCATGTACTCGTCCAGAGTCATTCCAATTCGCTGTGCGTTTGACTCGAACATTCTTACCGCTAAATCGGCGTATGCTTTGCGCTGAGTTTTGAGCCAGCGTTGTTTAAATGGGTTTTTGGTTTTGAGGCCCCAGATGTTTGACGCTTGTCTGTTCAGTTCCTTCTTCCACTTTGTCCTTACTGCATCATTGAGTTTTCTTCTTTCAACTGCTTCGTTGAATTTGGGTGCATCCACAGAAGATTCAGCCTTTTGTTTGGCTTCGTTTTGAATCTGGTCTGGAGTTTTGTTTTCAGTATCAATTCCTAAATTCTTCAGATAATCTTCAGCAGTGATTTCATTTCCGAGAAAACGGATTCCATCCACTTGCTCTACATCTACACCTTGTCCTGTATCCGCCAGCAGTCCAGCAATTTCGTTTCTTCTCGTTTGCTCTTTTGCTACATCAGCAGCCTGCTTGTCCATGTCGGTTTTTCTCATCTTGGTTGTGATGGTAGCCATCGGAGTAACAAGAGAGAATTTTTCAGTTTGGTTAAATGATGAGGCCCCAGTATATTTTACAGCAACAAAATTGTTGAAATCTTTTCTTAAATCTTGGAAAGATTGTATCGCTTGTGTGTCATTTCCAAACAATTCCTTGATTTTGCTTGTTTTATTCAACAAAAGGTTAGCCACTAGGTTATCTACAGCATCCTCTTGCGTCAATGTTCCATCGTCCACAAACTTCTTGTATGTATCCGCGAACAAGCGCGAACGACTCACCGCTGCTCTGAATTTGTCCAAGTTATTGGGCTTTCTTTGCATAATGTCGGTGCCGGTATTCGGATCAACACCGGTTTTTGTGAACAGTGTGCTATCGAAATCGTACAACAAAGGCGCGATGTAGTCGGCTACCTTGGCATACTTCTTACGCACATTGTTGGTTATCATTGCTTTGCCGCCAGAAATGAATGACGACAAGTTGACTTTTATTTTGGAACCAATTCCCTTGGATAGCGCAGTGATTACTTTTTTGGCCGGCGCGGAACCTTCGTCCACATTGTCTGCTTTGCCGGTAAACAATGCGATTGTCTGCTTTGCGTTTTGTGCAAACTTGCTTTGATATTCTGTGCTTGCAGAAGCCGATGCTTTGTCAGTTCGCTCCTTCTTTCTGCGTCCACTCTCATTCTGCGTTGTTTGATAAAGAACTTTTCCTTCTGCGTCGTTTTTCTTTTCTTGGACTTCGCTGATGCCTAAGTTTTTACGGGCTATGGTCTCAGCCTTGTCTCTTGCTACTATGCCGTTCTCTTGAGATTTGGTCTCTACAAAGTCTCTGGTTTTGTCGTTTAGAACTACGAATTCGTCGGTCGTAGATGTGAGGCCCCGTGCTTCAAGTTTGCCGGTTTCCGCGTTGTATCGGTAAACTACTTTGTTGTCTACAACTCCATCTTTTCCAGCCACATAAAACTCTTCCCCGATATTTCCGGTACGCTTCTCAACAACGACTTCATTGTTACCAACAGAACCACTCGCACCATCGGTGGTACTCGCACGAAGGTTGTTCGGTACATCCGGTTCTGTCATGTTCACAGTATAATCAACCGGAATAGTGTTCGGTGAAGTAGTCTGATTGATGTTAATGGGAGCAGCTGCTGCAGTTATACCTGATGGCATATTTTCATCCCAATTGCTGTTCTTGATGGTTCTGTCGAGCAAATCCAGAATTTCCTGGTCGGTCTCAGATGGTTCGCCGCCATAAACATTGTCTATGTGCTGCTGGAATGCCTGTCTAGTACCAAATACAATTTTTAAGTTTTCAAGGTTTGCAGCGGAAAATGTAAAACACATGATAGCCGTTGCTCTCAGGTTAAGTAGCCTTTCGTCTTCGGTAGTTCCAAATGCATTCTTGGCCGCATCAACAAAATCAAATCCGTTTTGCTTTGCGTACTGCCAGGTGTTAGAAAATGCTTCTTCTGTGAACGCTGCTGCTCCACCGGAAACAATTCTTCCTGCGGTGTAAAACAACTGCGCTATTTTGCTAGTGCCAATTATTTTTCCAACTGGCAAAATTCCTGTAGTTTTATCGTATAGACCAGATCCAATAGCTTCGGCAACACCCATTCCCCCTTCTTGTCCTGCTACTTCGTATGAAAAAAATGGTACACCTACTTTGGTGACTGCTTTTTCAACGGCATTAAATACACCGATTCCAGTTTTACCATAACGATCACCCATGTACGAACGGATGAGCATTGCATTTTGACCTGTGAAAATGTCTTTTGCTGCCTTTGTTACTCCTTTGGTAGATAGTGCAATCAGTGCCGCGGCTTTTAGTGACTCCAATATCCCTTCTCCGATCATTGCGCTTTCTTGTGCCTGTTCTACTCTATCTCTCACGCTTTGTGGAACATACATACCATTGTTAGTAAAGAAGTTAACTGCAGATTGCAATTCCTCGTGGGGAGTCAAAAATGTTTCTTCTGATATGGCACTCTTAATTTGTTTTGCAGCAGCAGAAGTAAAATTGCCAAATATTCCTTGAGTGTCGTTTTTGAAAGTATCTACATTCAAGTAGATTATTTTATTAATTGCTTTAAGTTGTGCTTCGGTTTCAGCAATCATTTTATTTCTTTGAATTTCTCGGTACAATTGTGCCTTAGAAACAATCTTTCCGTCTCGTATTTCATCTTCAATTGAAATGGCAAACATTCGCGCTGCTTTGTTCAAAAATGACCTGTTCGCTTCAATTTCTGAATCAACTTGTTCCTCAGACAAATTCAACGGAACTTTAGAATCTACTGGCATTTTCTTATACCAATCTAAAAGTGCATACAATGTATTACGCTTGTCTTTCAATGTACCTAAGTCAGTCTTTTTCTCCTTTGCTAAAGTTTTATCGTAAGTGGTTTTGGCCAATGTTTGAGCTTCGCCGTCGAGTCTACTTCCTGTTTCGCTGAAAAACTCTACAGGTTGCAAATCCAAACGCTTTTTTATTTCTGCAATTTGCAACTGCAACTTTTGTACTTTCTGGAGTTGGTCTGGCTTCAGTCTCGGTAAAGGAGCTTTGAAGTCTCTATCTGCTGTTGCGTAAATTTCACGAACTTGGTCGTACAAATCAGCGATTGTTCTTTCATCCGGTGTCAAATCGCTTAATGCACGATTTTCCATTTCAACATCGTAGTTGAAAATTGTCTTGCCGGTTTCCGGATCCACATAGGAACCTTTGTTTAACTTGTCGCCTTGGTATTGCTTTTGGACTATTGAGTTGATATACTTCTTCTTGTAGTAATCAAGTCTCTCGTCAAGCATACCTCTATCGCCCAACCCTGTAGCAGCCAGTCGCTTTTCGAGTTCGGTGTAGTTCAAATCAAGTTTGCTCCCTGCAAAATCGGGATCATTTATCGTGTAGCTGAAAGCATTTCCTAATTCGTTTTCGTACACAATTCTGCCCAAGTCTTCCTCGGTAAGTCCTGCGACTGTTGTTTTGCTTCCGTCATTTACTGTGGCGTTCTGGCCGAGGAAGTTTTTGGCCACGGTGTCATCGGCTTTTGCTTCGACTAGTCGCTTGTTTTCTTCTAGGTTTGCAACTACTGCGCCGAACTGAGCGAAGTCGCTCACAAATACATTACTACCTTCTAGTATTTTTTGTGCGCTCTCGAAGCCGCCATTCTTGATTTGTGCTTTGTACTTGATACCATACGCATCGCGGTTAATTGGATCCATAAGGTATTTGTAGTAGTCTTCGTAATTGTCAATTGTGTCTCCGTTAGCAGTTTTGTTCAGTCCCTTTTCTACAACTAGGTCGAACTGCTGTTTGGCCTGGTACTGTCTCTGCAGTATGTTGTTTTGAACTGCAGCGTCGCTTGGGAGCATTGGATTAAACTCAGGGCGGTAGCCAAGTTCTCCAGGGGCTATGGGTTTCCTTCCGAATAGCGGATCGAAAATAGTTCCTACCCCTAGACCAGTGAATGCACTATACGATGTTTTGAATTTCTCTTTGTCGGAAGATGAGAGGCCCCCGGCCAAAACATTTCTGAAATCATCTTCGGTTCGAATCGACTTGCCAAAATATTGGTCGATTTGAGAGCCAAAAGTCATGTAAAAATTGTGTATGTTGTTTTTATCTGACAGGTATGTATCAAGTTCTTCAGCAGACTTGATTGTACTACCCATGCCCAAATCAATTACATTGTTTTTGTTCTTCAGCGTTGTGAACAAATTTTCAATGTTCATGTAGGGATTCGACTTAGCTATTTCATCGAGTTCTTTTTTTCTGTCTTCTATCGCTTTGTCTTCTGCCTCCTGTTCTTTTGTCGCTTTTGCTAAACCAGCTTTGAGTTCGGTTTCTAAGGTTTTGAATTTCTCTTGAACTTTTTTTACTGTTGCCTCGTCAAATTTTGCTCCTGTTTCGGGTGCTTTTTTTATGAAGGTTTCTCCTTCTTTAAATTTTATTGTTGGCGCAATTCCAGTTTGAACTTTAGCTGCTTCTGTCCAATCGACTCCCCCAGTTGTAGGTGTTACTTTTGGTTTCACAGGACCACCATTGCCGGTAGGCGTTTCGTATGATTTTTTTAACTGTGCAACGACACCCCAATCTTCGTTTTCTTTTGCTTTTCCTAAGAAACCTGTATTGATTTTAGCCTCTTCCTTTTTAGGCTGGGAACTCAGTTTTTTATCTTCTGGCATAGTACAAATATACTACGCAAAAAGATAAATTCATAAATCGGGTTTTACTTCTTAATGTCGTTTGAATCCACCACTCGCTTCATCAAATTCTGATAGGTTTGCGTCCAACTTGCTTTTTCAGTTGGATCTAATTTTTGATTTAAGAATAAAGCATTCAAAATATTAGAACCTTCTAGATTATTTCCTTGTCTTTGTTGTGGGGTGATTATCATTCTAGTTTTTCCATCCACAACTGTTGGGTTGAATACCGGTATCCAGTAAGATTCTTGCCCAACAGATGCATATCCTGCCATTGCTACATCTGGGTAAGCACTTGCCGATGCCCATGGTAAATACATTGGCTTGTTACCAGCAGCGATGGCTGCATCTAATTGTGTTTTATTCAGTGGTCTATACGCACCAATATCTGTATCGTAACCACTCGGCAAAACATACAATCGTGACACTTTCAATTTCAATGCTCCAGATTGAGTAGGACCGAAGGCTCCTTTCAAGTTGTTTTGTCTTATTACGCCGATGTTTTTGCTATAATCTATGTCTGTTCCATCGGGATCTTTAGACAATACTGCGGATGCCTTTGCTACATTTGATGTACCTCCGTAGTTAATAGGTTCGTTTTGTGCAATCTGAAACTTAGTCGGCGCAACCTGGGCTCCTCCGCCAACATACACTGATGTTCTCAAACCAACATAGGTTTGTTTTGATTCGTCATAATTGGGGATATTAGGAACAACATAATCTTTGTAAAACCCATCATACAATTGCTGTGGTGATTGGTTCATTACTGTGTCATCGCCTTGATCAAATTTCAATGCACGATACTGTTTCTGTGCAGTAGGGTTATTGCTAAAATACTTCCAACCCAAATCATAGGCCGTTTCGATTTCGCCTGGATCCGAGCCGACAAGTTGGCGCATCGTTCCTTTCATTTTGGCCAGTTCCGCTTTATCCGCCGGTATAGTGTACCGCTTGTATTCTCTAGCGATATTTCCTTCTGTTGTTTTTTCCAGATTCAAAACATTCGCTTTGTCTTTAGTCAAAATCGTTTTTTGCATCACTTGGTCAAAGGGTATTGCATCTTCTTGAAATGCTGTAATCATACCCGTTGTTGGATCGGCGGTAACATAGCCCGTCAAGAATATATCTTTGTTTTCTTGGATTTTATTTAGAAGATCCTCTTCATTTTTAGCTTGATTTATCAGATTTCTTGCCTTTATTACTGAGTTAGGTACGAATTTACCAACAGTTCTTCCCAAATCGGCGTAGTTTTCTAAGGCTTTAAGTGACTCACTCCTAGCAACATACTTGTTTGTTTCAGCGTCCCAATTCGCATATCTCTCAAACGCACTATTCATCGCACCAGGATCTCTACTCAAAATATCTCTCGATGCGTTGTTGTAAAAATCAATGGTCATGTCTTTCACTGGATCTTCGTAAATCCTGTGATACTTCTTTTTATCGACTGATACTCTGTTGCGAAGATTGCGAAGTTCTTCTTGAGCCTCTTTGGCATACTCGTCCTTTTGTGGTGTTGGAGCGGTATACCTTGGAAATCTGCCTGTTGCTCCTATTGCTGCGCCTAATGAAAATTCTGCCATGTTATGCTACTTGTTGTGCTCCGCCAAAGAGCAATGCACCTCTGGCGATGTTTTCTGTTCCTGTCTTTATCGCCTGACCAGCAGCTTGTTCTGCTAACATGCGATACTCACGCTCTGATGCTATTTGTCTGAGGCCCAAGGCACTGAGTGCTGAGTTTACTCTTTCCATGCCGGCTAGCGCACCTTGACGAGCCTGGATATCAGCCTGTGTAATTCCTTGCTCTGCTTGTATATTACTCAAACTCGCAACTCGTCCGGCGAATTGCGATGCCTGGGGCGAACCCTGAGAAATATTTCTCATGGCCGATGCCTGCTGTGCTGCCAAGTTACTGCGATAGATATTTTCTCTTTCGGTACCTAGTCCTCTTTCATACATCTGTTGGTACAGATTCCTAGACTCCACCAACGGTGCTGCAGCTTGTCTAAAACTTGGAAACGGTAATCTCTTTGCCTTTCGTGCTTGATTTAATCCGACGGCCAATTGTACCAGTCCCATTCCTGCTGCCGTAACTCCGCCAACAGTAGCCAGCGGATCCATAGAATCTTTAGGGGTATCATAATAAATCGGCTGAAACTGAGGACCGGTAAGAGTCATGCCTTGTAACGGCGGCTGCATGCTAGTGATTGGTTTAGCTATTCCAAATGGTTTTATATCTTCGTTTGCCATGTTATCCTCCGTATGTTCCTCCTGATAAAATCTGAGCCCCTGCCATCAAATTTTCCGAACCGGTTTTGATTGCAGCTCCTGCTGCCTGTTCAGCTGCCATTTTATACTGACGCTGTGCAGCAATATCCTGTTGCATGATTCCTGAGATTTCGGCTTTTGCTCTTACGATTCCCGGAACCTGTGCTTCTTTAAATGATTGATTCATTAGAGCTAGTTCTCTTTCAGCATTTGCTTTTTCCAGTCCCATGACACGACCATAGTATGAACCCATTTGGGGTGCGTTTTCCACAATGTTTCGATAATTCTTAATTGTCTGTGCTCCGATGTTAGCGCGAAACTGATCCATTCTTTCTTGGCCCAAACCCTTTTGAAAGTTTTCTTGATACAGTCGTGCGTTTTCTGAAGCATATTGTAATCCTTCACGAAAACTTGGAAACGGCAACTGTCTTGCTTTTCTGAGTTGTCCTAGTCCGGTTGCCAACTGAACAATGCCGCCAATCGTAGCAGTGGCACCGCCTACAGCTTTGCCGCCAATCTGGCTTAACATCGTCATTGTAATTGGATCCATACTTCTACAAAGTTAACTGATTATCACTTATTATACAATCGAGGATTAGCTCGAAACTTCACCACATAATTGAGTAGTTTCTGAAACACCCCAGCCTCAAATTTCAGCTTGATTTTCAGATACTTGCCCCACAAGCGACTTGTATCTCCACTATTCGAACCGGTAGATGTAGAATCGTTCTTCACCGGCGCGTAGTAGAAATCTTCAAGTTCTTCAAATTCAACATCATCCAAATACGAAATATGATCACGAGTTCCAAAATCCATTCGTTTTGGAGTAGTGTGTGTCACTGCCTGTACTGCTTCGTATGTCTTGGATAAATTGGGATCGTAATTTACAACACCTTCAATAAATCCATCATACCCAGCACCATAAAAAGTATTGTACTGACCAGTATTTTGAACATATATCTTATTCTGTTCGTTTGGTTTTGTCGTGTAAAATGTATTGGTACGACTTGTCAATATATTCGGCCACATACTCAACTTTGAGATAAAGCCATTCTTTACTTCATCGTACACCAATGTAAAGTAGCTGTAGTATTGAGGGTGACTTTCCGGTGTCAACTGCTCCCAGTATGTTTGCCACAACGGGCCGATTCCGGGTATGTCGTTACCACTCGATATATGTGAAAACTTGCATCTGTATACATAGCTCATGCCATTGACATGTCTTGGTGCTATGCCGGTGTTGCCAGGGTAGATAGTACTGTCTTTATCCCCTAAGAAATTGTTGATAACCAAGTTGCCTACAATGTAAGAAGTGCTCAGAGTGTGCTGTTGCAAAGTCGGATCAATTCCTTTGAATGTAAATAAAGCCTCGTAGAATTGTCCGTTGAACCCTGCTGCTATCCCGTATCCGGTTATGGCCTGAGCCCCCAGGTTAACCCACTTTGCGTTGTTTAGCAAAAACGAAATCATGCCCTTGTCGGATATCACTCGCACACCATCGCCAGACAGTCGAACTACTTTTCTTACTTCTGCGTTGTACCAGTAAAGGCTTTCATCTCCACTGAATGTTTGGCCCTTGACAACCGCAAACTTGTCCGTTGCGCCGAACTGACTTAGCTGCGGTCCAGGAATCTTCAAAACATCTCCACTACCCAGAACGATGTCCACTCCGCCGGACGCTGTAAATAACTGTCCTTCATTGATAAACTGACGACGAATAGAATAAGGCTGAAGTGTATACAAACTTCCATTGATGACTTCCATCTCATTGATGGCACCTTGGTTTGTGTCTAAGTCAACAACATCTATCGGCTTGAAGACACGGTAATTGTCTTTCTGGGAACCCGTCGTCTTGACCTGAGACCACCGGATAGATGCCGGCCTCTTTCCGTCCCAATCATTATCCGGATCATAACCGTTTTCAAGAATTGTGTTGTCAATGAGATTGTATTGAGAATCATAGTTGTTCTGATTGTCGATTTCGGGCCATTGTTCGAGCCAGTTGAATAGTCCTGTTGCAATGTTTCCGACTGGGTATATCACACTTGCCGGCGTTGACCAGTCTCGGATGACGGTGTTTCCAAGATATGTTCCTTTTGAAAATTTGTCTAGGTATTGGGGGTAAATGTATCCTGTTCCAGCCTGTGCTCCATCGTAATCAATCTTGTAAAACATTTGACTATTGACAGTATTTTGCGAATAAAAAGAATACCCTTGACCGAATCCTTCTACCTCTAAAGGAGATGTGGTAACTTCGTGGTATGTAGTCGATCTAGCTTTTATATGAGTCTTTTGTGTAAATACATCTCCGCCAAAAATGTCATCTATTAAAATACCTCTATCAGAACTACTAAGGACACGCATGTGTCCTGTTGATTCGTAGATGGTTTCATTTTTATTTTTGCTGTACTTTTGGTTTGCTCCTTTGTCTCTGAAGATTTGAGCATATACGCACCCTTCTTTCGCAAATGTGCCAGAACCGGTTGGAAATAATCCAACAGCTCCTAGAATCGTACTCAGTTTAGTGGATAATTTGAAAACATGGCACTCTTTACCGTTGCTGAAAAAGGGGTTTACACCGGCTACAACAGTTCCTTCTGGTGGAACACTCAAGCCGTTTTTTACTTTATTGACACCGCTCCATCCCTGAGTAACTTCTCCTGTTGTGAATTTTCTGGATTCTTCAATTGTAAAATCGGTATACGACAACAATGTCGAACTAAAATAGCCCGTAAACTCTTGTTGTACCGATTCGTAGTCTCCTCTGTTGAAGCCTTGTATAGTGTACTCGTCATATGGTACCGGTACACTTAAAACTTTAATTTTATCTCCTGATGTATAAGTATAGTCAGTATTGTTAAAATAATAGTCCGGGGAATAAAAATATCCATATTCCGATTTATCTTGATCAGAAAGCACCACGCTCGTAGGGCCTCCACTTAATAAATTCTTACGACAAAAAGAAGCAGGATATGTAGAAAATGTAAAAGCAGCGAACGGCAAATCTTTATGATAAGGAATGATATTCGTTGTTGTATTTAATTCTCTGACTCCAGAAATCATCAAACCCGTTGCTAGTACCTCCGGAACACGATCGGCTCGCACAATTCGATATGCCTTGATGAGTTTCCACAATGGAGTTCCATTGACAGAGTAAGAAAGATCGATGTTTCCAAACTTTGGGTGCAAAATGTTTACATTGTTTGAGTCCAAGTCTGTAAAATTCGTCGTCGTGATGTTATTGGCTGTTCTCCTATTCGGCAGCGTCACATTGTTTGATTGCAAGTCAAAACGAATGTCATCGAGCCAATAAGCGTTACTCCATTTGCCGGTGTTTCTCCATTGTACCTGTATACCGAAACGGTATGTGTCGTTCATCATGTAGCCAGCGTATCGATTGACATTGTTTGGATCCTGATATTCTCCAAATCTATATGTGGGATAAGAGTTTTTCATATCCAACACGCCAAATCTGTTTCCTCTCCATACGCTTGGTATCTGCTTGATTTCTAGCGTGTGTGTGATTGATGATGCCCATGTTGTCAAATCACGATCGACTTGCTCATCAAAGTTCGAAATGAAAAGACGATTCGACACGATTTTCATGTTCTTCGCCTTTGTCACTTTTGCGGTTAAAGCCAGAAGCTCGCCTGGAGAAATCTGGATATTATCCTCGCCGTTTCCTGTATGGTATACTTCAAGTTCACTTTCGTCTCCTATGTTATATCTACGAATGAGTTTTGCACTGTAAGTTTCCCCGTCATATTCAATAGCCACAAGTTCGAAATAAGCAAACTGGCCGCTGGGGATATTTGATAATTTCAGTTTGACTGCCCGGTTCGTAATAGTACCTGGCGCGTCTCCTAGTATTTCGCTTGGCGTTGATGTTTCGGCTGAGTAAATGTTTACTGGATTTGTCGGATACATGTAGTCGGTGCCAACGAAATCATCTGTTAAGAATCGGCCACTGTACCTTTTGTTTCCGCAAGTCAATGCACCACCGCCTTGAATAACTTCAACGAATTCCAACTTGGCCGCTGGATTCTCTACGAACAATGAGGTTTCAGAATCAACATCGCTGTAATCAATCGTTCCGCCGTTTATTGTGAGAACATTGTCCTGAGAGTACGGATAAGGTATGCTCAGAGTTCTTGGCTTGTTGAAGTCATCTGTCCAATAGACATTTACATCCTGGCCGCGCTTTTCTATTGTAGCCTGGATACGATGTGACTTGTCGAAACCTAATAACTTAGATCGCAGAATCCGAGTGTAAGTATAAGCATTTGTGCTATCGTTGTACTCTACTACTCCAATTTCGCTTATGCTTCTTGTCGGAGTCCCCGAAACAATTCTTCCGGTACACGAAAAGACAATCGTATCGGTTCCAACACTTTCCATCCCGACAATCTGCAGTGGCTGAGTGTCATCGATAAATTCTGATACTTGAACGATCTTTTCGATGATATCTCGACTTCCTACTGTTGTAAGGTAGTTGCCGCTAGAATAAACAACGAAGTCATCATCAAGAGCTGTTGCTGGAGTTTTGATGATTTCAAAGTATCCCGTGAGAGCCGATGTACGAAACAATGCGCTAATTGTGAAGTTAGCACTGAGTATTCCGAACATAGCGATAACTGTGTTGTATAGTCCAACCAAGGTGACAGCTGATAACAACTGTGTTCCAGAGCCGCCCGATGTTAAATTTACTTTGTCTGCGACATTAAATGTAACAGAAGGCGAAGGACTCGTTACATAAGTTACTTTGGTATACAGTTCTACTATCGTGGGGGAAATAACTCGGATATAATAAAAGTTTGTATTTACCAATCCACCTATTACTGTAGCTGAAGATGAATACGAAACATATTCGCCATCGGTAAAGTTATGCGGAAATGTAGTTGTAATCCTGTCATTGACGACATCGACTGATGCTACTACTCCAACAGGGCCCAATGTTGACAAAGAAGCACTGTGTTGTGTAATGGTCGAAAAGCTTTGAAGATATACTGTGCCACTGTAATCTGCGCTGTTCGTATTGGGGCATTCAAGATACACTCTGAATTTCGCAACAGATGTAGTCGGATTCGGAATTGTAACTTTCAAATCGTTTCCAGTTACTGGCGTGATAGCCATCATATTCGAACCAGTGCTGTCTCGATGTCTGATATTCAGCGCATCTATGTAATTACCCTGGCTTACTACTTGTAAGTCAGAATCTGTGTCAAGTACGCCGTTCTGTAAAAGTCTTACCGATTG